>Ga0116229_10012076_pt1 | contig 12554 bp, 9 predicted proteins | sample S1TSphgellanicum_3_FD_87313 | JGI IMG/M metagenome (GOLD analysis project Ga0116229, IMG submission 87313) | Host-associated microbial communities from peat moss isolated from Minnesota, USA - S1T2_Fc - Sphagnum magellanicum MG | ecosystem: Host-associated > Plants > Peat moss > Unclassified...
ATTCTCTTTCCCGCGTTTATGTCCGCACGTGAGAAGGCGCGTCAGATTACCTGCGGGTCGAACGAAAAGCAGTTAGGCATTGCGTTCGCCATGTATTGCGGCGATTACGACGATACTTTTCCAAACGGAAAATATTTCTACTTGTACGGTCGCCATACCGTTGGCTGGGCAGGACAGATCTTTTCCTATGTGAAGAGCACGGGTGTCTATCACTGCCCGGACGATTCATCCACCGGCACGACGTCGTATATTTATAATCAGGCATTTGGGATGGCGAATAATGGAACTGGCGGCTGGGGTAATGGTACGTGGTCGGGGAACCCAGTGCTTGGCGCTTTCTCGTCTTCCACCGAGACCGTTCTACTGTGCGAAGGATTTGACAGTCCGGTATTCGATGTTACCGATCCAAACGAAACGAGTTCACCCTCCGGCGAGGGCCTTGACACGACCAGTCTTGACGACGGCGTTACTTATGCTAGCAATGGACAGTCGCAGAGCTCGACTAAATACGCCACTGGATTTTTCAATCAGCAGACTTCCAACGGCGACATAATTTCACCGACGGGGCGGCACACCGGCGGTTCCAACTTCCTGTTTGTGGATGGCCATGTGAAGTGGCTCTCAGGCAGAGCGGTCTCGCCAGGCTTCACCGCGGCGAACCCGACCGATGCGCCAAACCCAACCTCGGGAAATTACAATGCAGCGGGAACAGCAAACCTTCCGACTGGGGTGGTTGCGACGTTTAGTCCAGTTTAGTCTAATTTCACAAAAATACAGAAGTCCCGTGCAATGATTTAAAAATCGTTGACGGGACTCTGTATTTCTCAGTCCGTCGAGGTCACCGGGTGGATTCTCGAAGCAGAAGTGTTGAGGCAATGGTTGTTTGCTGAGGTTCCACTGTTGGGTCTGTTAGGCGCTTACGTAGGTATTGCCAGCCTTTAGCACATACCTCTTGCAGCGGCTGTACAATCGTTGAGATGGACGGAGAATGATAGGCGCCGTCCGCGATGCCATCGCAGCCGATGATTGCGACATCGTCGGGTACTTTGAGGCCAGCCTCCAAAAAGGCTCTTTGTGCGCCGATAGCCATTTCGTCATTCAGGCAAAGCAGCGAATCGGGATGGCCATGGCTGACAATGTACTCTTTGATTCTTTCGTAGCCAGCGCAGCGATCAAAGCCTTCCGCGTCGATATACTCAAGTGTAATACCGCTTTTGCCCACTTCCGATGTATAGGCGTCGTACCGCTGATCGTTCACAAACTGAAATTTTCGGTCGAGAAGGTAGGCGACACGGCGCTTCACCTTACGGGCCGGGGCCTTCTCGATAAGATGCCTGACCGCCTCAACTGCACCCGAGTAAAGATCGACTCCGACAAAGTCAACCGATCGGATATGAAAGGCGCCAAGGCTGACAATCGGAACGCCAGGAACACTGTCTCCCAAAATCTCTAAAAGAGCAGAAGAACTATCAAATGCCAAAACGCCATCCACCGGCCAGCGCGCGACAGCCTTGTTAGCCAAACTGCCGGTTACCATGAGTTCGTAGCCGTCTTCCTCAACAGATTGACGAATCCAGCGCAGTACCTGTGTGGCGAACGACGACTGAATATCGACATTCCAGAATGCGATAACATTCGTCTTACCGGTCTTCATCGACTGTGCCCCGCGATGCGGCCGATATCCTAGATCTTTTGCAACCTTTAAGACATTGTCACGGGTCAACGTCGGGACAATCGCTCCCTTTCGGCCATTAAAGACATACGAGACAGTCGCCTGAGAGACACCGGCCGCTTTTGCTACATCGATGCTGGTAACGCGCTTATTCACCGCTCTGCTCGATAAGCTTGGCAACAAGACCTGTCCAGCCTGTCTGATGGCTGGCACCAAGCCCAGCGCCGTTGTCACCATGAAAGTATTCCGAAAACGTGATCAAGTCTCGCCAATTGGGATCGGTTTGGAATTTTTCTGTCGCACCGTAGCAGGGCCGTCTTCCGTCAGAATCCTTCAGGAAAGTTCGGGTCAGACGCCTAGAGAGCTCTCCGGCCACCTCTTTGAGCGTAATTAAGTTGTCGGAGCCGGTGGGGAAAGCGACTTTGAAATCCGGCCCAAGATAGTAATCAAATCGCTGTAGTGCTTCGATTATCAGGTAGTTAAGCGGAAACCAGACTGGGCCTCGCCAGTTGCTATTGCCCCCAAAGAGGCCGGTAGTCGATTCGGCCGGCTCGTAGTCGACACGGTACTCGACACCGTTAACATCCATGACGAATGGGTTTGCCTCGTGGAACTTCGAGAGGGCCCGTAGTCCGTGAGGCGAGAGGAACTCGTTCTCATCGAGCATCTTCGAAAGTATCCGCCTGAGACGGTCTGGGTCGACAACCGACAGCAGACGGCGGTTCTGCATACCTGGCATGGTGATGTCAGCGACATTAGCAACGAGATCCGGGCGATGGTCGGCCATCCATTTAATCGATCTCTGCAGCTCGGTAAGCGATTCGCAGGACTCGTCGTCCATAGTGTCTACCGCAAACAGCGGGATGAGTCCAACCATTGAGCGCACACGTAGGAACATCCGCTCGTGCCCGATTCCATCGGCCGTCGGCCGATCAAGCATGTCGTAATAGAATCCGTCCTTTTCATCAAATAGGTCGTCGGCTGCGTTCAGGTAGTTATTCATTGCGTGAGCGATACTGATGAAGTGCTCGTAGAACTTGACCGCCATGTCTTCGTAGGTGCGGTCGTACTTTGACAGTTCGAGGGCAATACTGAGCATGTTTAAGCAGAAAACCGCCATCCAGCTCGTGCCGTCGGCCTGTTCGAGAAAGCCGCCTGTCGGCAGTGGCTGGCTTCTGTCGAAGATCCCAATGTTATCAAGGCCTAGGAAGCCGCCCTGGAAGATGTTCTTGTCCTGGACATCCTTCCGGTTCACCCACCAGGTAAAGCTGAGGAGAAGCTTGTGGAAGACTCTCTGCAAGAATGCAAGGTCGCCAGGATTGCGGTCGTCGTCGCTGATCTTATGATCTTTGCCAAGGTGGTCTTCGATTGCTGCATGCTCCTGCTGCATCCGAACACGCCGGTCAATTTTATAGACCCGCAGTGCGGCCCATGCATGAACCGGCGGATTAACATCGTCAAATGCCCATTCGTAGGCCGGCACTTTGCCGCTCGGATGCTGATACCACTCCTTAGTGAGCAGCAAGATCTGGGCCTTAGCGAAGTCTGGATCGACAACGGCAAGTGGGATGCAGTGGAAACAGAGGTCCCAGGCCGCGAACCATGGATACTCCCAGGTGTCTGGCATCGAGATGATATCGGCGGCATTCAGATGTCTCCAGTTGCTGTTGCGGCCGCTGAGACGAGACTCGGGCGGCGGAAGCAAGTCGCCATCCAGCCATCGCTGGACATCGTAGCGATAGAACTGCTTCGACCAGAGCAGACCGGCGAACGCCTGACGAAGCACGAGCCGCGCATCGTCCGAAAGATCCGCACTGCCAATCGAGTTGTAAAAGTCGTTCGATTCGTTAATTCTTGCGGCAAAAACCTTCTCAAACTCGTCGCCAAATGGATCGCTTTTTGGCGAACCGACCAGCCGCAGACGGATAGAGACAGATTGGCCGGGCTCGGCGGACAGGTGATATCTCGCCGCACATTTCGTCCCGCGATGTGCCGGATTTACCGCATCGGCTTTTCCATGGACAATGTACTCGTTAAAGGCATCTTTGACATACGGCGATGCGTTAGGAACACCGTACAACAGCTCGTTATTTGTCTCATTTTCGGTGAATAGAAGCTCGGCATCGCCGTCACAAATCAGTTCGTGGGTGATATCGCCAATATAGCTCGCTACCGCTGCGGTGGCGTGAGTTGCGGCATCTGTTTCGCGTATGGTAGGACGACGTTCGTCTTTGCCCCAGGACCAAGTGTTTCGGAACCACAGTGTGGGCAGGAGATCGATGACGGCAGTTTCTGGACCGCGGTTTACGGCTGTAATGCGAACAAGTATGTCTTCGACATCTGCCTTAGCATATTCCACGAAGACATCCCAGTACTTGTCGTCGTCAAATACACCTGTGTCTAGCAGTTCATACTCGGGATCGAGCTTTCCACGTTGCCGATTGGTCTGAACAAGATCTGCATAGGGAAATGCCCTCTGCGGATACTTGTAAAGCATCTTCATGTAGGAATGCGTCGGTGTCGAGTCGAGGAAGAAGTAATACTCTTTGACATCTTCTCCATGGTTGCCTTCTGGCCCAGAGAGTCCGAATGCGCGCTCCTTAAGAATCGGGTCGTTACCGTTCCAAAGGGTCAGTCCAAAGCAGAGATGCTGCCGAGCATCGCAGATGCCGGCGATACCGTCTTCGCCCCACCGGTAAGCCTTCGACCTAGCCTGATCGTGCGGGAAGTAGTCCCAGGCTGACCCGTCCACACTGTAGTCTTCTCTGACCGTACCCCACGCCCTATCGGAGACATACGGCCCCCAATTTTTCCAGTTCTTAGTCTTATGCCGTGCCTCGACAAGTCGCTGCTTTTCCTCATTCGCCAATTTTCAAATTCCCCCGATTCGGCTCTCAACTTAGAGGCCGTCATATTTTGAATATCCGCGGTCATTCCAGTAGTCGGCTGGTTCAGTGATACTATAGCTTATCCTAGTAACTGCTTTGATGTTTTTTAGTCCGAGCTTCATTGGAGCGAGTAGGCGAATGGGAGCACCGTGGGCGACTTCGAGCAATTGACCGTTGTGATGCGTGGCGAGAAGTGTTTGTGGATGCTGGGCCGTAGGCAGATCGATGGAGACATAGTAAGGATCAGAATTGCCGTCCGAATCTAAGTTGACAGAAGACTCTAGCTTTGCCCACTTGGCCTCAGGGGGAGGCGGATAGGCGGCGAGAAGGTCGGCAAAACGCAATCCACCCCACCAAGCGATTGCGCTCCAACCTTCGACACAGACGAGGCGGGTAACTTCTTCGTGGTGCTGGAATTTACTGAGCAAATCTTGCGCTGTCAAAAACACGTCCTTACCGCTCGCGAGACCGGAGAGCTGCAGTCTCCAGGTCGTAAGGTACGAGGGATCTGGCGTCTGGCCGTCGTAGTTGTTGATCAGATTCGGCGTAATTTGAGACTTGTCAAAGGTGGGTACCGATCGATCCTTAGAGTAGAGCGCCGCTGCAACATCGTCGTCAAAAGTGAGCGTCCGATTTAGCAGCGATGCTTTCCGGTCGCTGCTCAGCCCGACTCGGGCCGCGAGCGTATCTAGCTGCGAGCTTTCGATGTCGCCGAACACCCGTGACCGAGTATCGTCGGGCAACAGCCAATAGAACGAAGAGACCGCCGCAACGGCTGCGATGCCGTAGATCAAAAAATCGCGCCGACTTGCCCATCTAAGGCTGCGCGAGCTAACCTCAAAAGGAACCGGAGTTGTCTCTTCGAGAAGTTGACGGAGCCTAGGGCGTTTTTTCTCAGGGATAGGATCATGCTTAGCAGGATCGATCTTTTCAACAGCCACATCGGGAGCGCTATCGTCCTTTAGCCCCGAAAACTGCTCAACTTCTGGTTTGTTAACACTACTGTCGTCCGGCATTCTTTTTGTCCTTAACCAAGTATTTACCCTCTTTCGTTATACATTTAAGAGTGAGAAAGAGTTCGCTTGGTTCAGGAGTGGATTTTCGTGCTATTGTGTCCGCGATTACCTTCAAGGACACCCGTTCGTCCCAGCCGACGACCCCGCATCCAGCAAATTAAGCTAGGAAGGGCTGAGATGGCGGCTGGTGGAGGCGACTTTGATGGAGGATGTCTGGTGGGGAATGGTATTTGGGGCGACCCAATCGCAGAAGACACGAGAATAGATCTGGCTCGGTCACTAAGCCCCTGAAAGCGCTCTTAGGGAGCAACTGGCCTCTGATTACGGACCATCGATTAGAGCAAACTTTAGCGACCATTTTGCTTGCAAAGACCCGGGCATTGGCCATTGACTACGATTATATGCTTTCCGTCTCTTTGTAAATGCGCTCCAACCGCTCATTTGCGAGATCGGTCAGCCGGGTTCGCAGTGCTTTGAAGATTCTCCTTTCCATCATAGGTGGTTTCTCTAGACCCGTGATGCCGGAATGCCCCTCCGCGCCGGGCCGGTTGTCTAATATGTTACTGCCATCGATAAACAATTTGTCCCAGACCACGTCTAGCGGCTGCATATCTAATCCTGGAAACGAAAGCTGACGAACTTCGCTGACATTTAAGAGGCTGTAGAGCTGGTATAGATTCTTTCCGTCGCCCCGAAATTCTATCGCCTGCAGTGGGCTGGTAAGTTTTTTAGACCAAACTGAAACAGAGCGGAGAGACGCAAGCTTATCGCTAGTTGATAATGAAAAATCGGCTTCAGACGCCTTTCCGTCCATTGACCCTTTTATAAGGCGAAACACTTGCTCCTCGTCAGGAAGCGAAGTGCCAGTCTCGCCAGGAATTAAATCGTCAATCATCCGTCAATTTGAACAGCGCTATTTTTTCTGCAATTGGCTCAGATATCGGCGTCGTTGGCTGTAGCTCGTCTTCCCAAGTCTCATTTGAAACCCGATTGAGGTAGAAAAATTCTGCCTTGTCGTTCGCAAAAATTTCTAACTCTAGATGATGCTCGTTTCTGTCCCATGAATACAGAACCTCACCTTCTGATCCGGTCGCCGCATCCGGCACCTGTAGCAATCCGCGTAATTCTGCACTGAGTTTTATCCACGCCGAAAGCGCGAACTGGGCAGTATGCGGGCTTATCTCACCTAAGTCTCTAGCGGTACCGAGATAATAGTTCAGTTGTTGCGGACGCGAAAGCATTCGTAGCCCAAGAATGTTAGCGGCGCTGAGCTCGTTGCGTATGGCGCTTAAGGCAGCAGTGTGGGAAGTTGAAAAGTCGTAATAGGGTTCGACGGTTGAAACTTTCGGCACATGTGCTTGTGCTGCTTCAATGCCAGACCTTGACGGTTGCCGCATTGGAACTACGCCCTCAAAAGCGCTCGCTAAAGTGCTCAAACTGGTACTCCCTTCAGTAGATTTTCCAGTCGCTCGCTCTTCGCCTCTTTAAACACCGACCATATGTCGTCATGAAGGCGAGTTGCTTCGTTCGTTATGCTTACCGTAGTTGGTTCAACTGCCTGCTCGGCGATCCTTTCGATATCAAATATGAAGGCACCGAATGATCCTGGCTGAAGATCTTCAGACAAAACCACCCCGATTCGATTTACGTCATCTATACGTGATCGAATTTGCGACAAGAGGAATCCCGACTCTGAGCTAAGGACCCCCTTTGGTACGTAGTCTGTGGGATTCAGCCAACGAGACAAGGTTTCACCCGGGTCCTTACGCTCAATTCGGTTTATATATCGCAGCGCTATCCTTGTAACTACCTCCGGGGACAAGACTTTGACCAAGCGCACCCATGCATATTCAATTTTGCTCAAAACGGTTTCCCAGCCAGGATAAAGCGGCAAAACGTTGATAACAATTCGTGAATTGGATAACTGAAGCAATATTGGACTGCTCTTGTGCTGGTAGCGCATGACGGTGGCTACTGGTATGGGTGCCCCCGGCGTTCCGCCGAACTGAATATTGAACATCGGCTGGATGGGCGCCGGTTGAAGGTTAGGAAACTCGTCTTTGACCTCTACGAAGAAATTACCAAAAAACTGCGGGTCTACTAGCTGTTCAGGGGGAAGTGAAAATCCTATCTCAATGATGGCCTCCTGAATCACAGGATAAGGATAGCTAGGATGTTTGACCGTAGGCTCGCCGTCTTCTTGCATTTCCGTTCCAGTTTCCGTCCGCTTTGAGACAGCTGTTTGCAACATGTTTATCGGAGGCCAAGCTCAGTGTCATTAGATGTGCTACCGCAGGATTGCATTTAGCATACACTCTAAACAGATTGTACCCTAGCAGGAATCAAGGCGCATCAACTGGGATAGCCTGTCGCAGCACTGACATCAGAGCGAACAGGTCGGCCGCAGCGATATCGGGGAAGGCCGTTCCTTCGGCTTGATCACGAAGGTTTGCCGCGGTGGCTACTCCTGCATCAGCAGAGAATACCAACCTGTGGTGTAGGTCTCGAACGATGGGGCGTGGGCGAAGCCGACACAGAGGGCTTTGCCGCCATACTCTACCTGACAGTGCCCTTTGTCTTGTCGCTTGATCTCTTCCCAGTTAGGAAGTTTGATCGTGTCTTTCAAGGCGCGGCCACGGGAGTCGGCGAGAACCAGCCCACTGGGGTCGACGATGCATACTCGGGTTTTTGCTTTTTCGTCGGAAGGTAATGGAGTGGAAGTCACGATTGTTTGTGCCAGGGCATCCCAGTTGAAGACGATTCCAAGAACTCCGAGCGGCGCACCGTTTACATCGCCTTCTTCGCGGACGCAGCAAGAATAGACAAGAACACGCTCACCGCCAACCAAGGCGCTTTCATGTGTACTCTCAAATCCAAATTCTTCGCCGGATGATGTTGCAAGAGCACTTGTAAACCAGGTCGCTTTTGAACAGTCTGTGCCCACCGAGCGATAAAGGTTTGGCCGGCCATTCGCGACCACAATACCTTTCAAATCGCAAAGCACGAGATCGTAGTAAACAGTATAGGAGTTCAGAATGACTCCAAACCGATGAGAGCAAAACTTGTACGCATCGTCAGTCTTTGCGGTAAGCGCATCAACACCGCTGCTGTCGGTGGCCCACCACCTAACATCGCAGGAGCGCTCATAGAGGTTGCGATCGATGAGATCGATATTGGTAAGGGCAAGATCCGAGAGCCTCGTTCCACGGACATTCGTGGCAAGTGTTTCAATAATATGCTGTAAAGAGGCGTTCGCGGCTTCGGTTTCTTTTTCCAACGTCCCGGAGATTGCCGCCGCTCGCTCGGCAAGATCGCGCATTGCAGAAGCAACAACACCAAACGCGGCGCCAGCCGGGCCGCCTGTTCTCGATGCCTCGATTTGGGCATTGAAGGATAGGATGCGCGTTTGGTTGTTTAGCCGCACGATTGATTTGCTGGCATGCTGCATCTTGTTGACAAGCTGTTCCGTTAGCTGCGCTATCCGCTCAGGACTTGCCATGCTTTCGTCGGAGAGATCGTCGGTATTTCGATCCAAAACCAGGTTTGTGCTCATCTGTTGTCGTCCGTTATCGTCCGTTTGCTATTACTGATTGCAGTAGTCACATCAAATCGGTTCCACAGCGGCGTGGTGAGTTGAAAGGGTTAGTGTTCGTGTCTACATATCATATAGTTGGCAAAAACACAGTGATTCTTATGGGTTATTTTGCTAGATTCAACGAAAGCAAGCTGATTTTTTGAATCGAGCGGCAAATTGGTACGAGGAAGCGCACCTGTCCTCCGCAATTCGCCAGAGCTTAGTCAAATTTATTTTTCCGCTTATCTTTCCGGATTTGACGATTCGATTCGAGTATCTGCTCAATCAGCATTGAGGGAGCATTTACATGATCGAACAGAGAACTTCGGGACAGATTCGTCGCCCCATAACGTCTAGCTTAAGGAACGGAAGGCGATCGGCGTCTTTTGAGGAAGAGATACTCTGGCAAAACGTACGGGATCGCCGTATGCTTGGTCTCAAATTTCGACGACGCCATTCGGTAAACGGTTATGTGATCGCCTTCTACTGCATTTCAAAGCAGCTTGGCATTGAGCTTCGTGGAAGCGTTGTGGATGAAGATGGCGAGTTCGACTCCTACAAAGATCTCACACTTGCAGGTGCCGGCGTGAGGATAATCCGCTTTACTAATTCTGAGGTGAGATATCAGCTTCCAAAGGTGCTTGATCGCATTCGCATCGCGTGCGGAGGATAAAGGGGCATAATAGAACATGACTCTCAAAGAGCAACTTAAAGAAATATTCGGATTTGAAAATTTTCGTCCTGGCCAAGAGGAGGTTATTGAAGCATTAAACCAAAATGGCGCGGCGCTCGCGGTCTTCCCAACCGGTGCGGGAAAGTCTCTGTGCTACCAACTCCCGGCGCTGACTTACGAAGGCGTCACCATTGTCGTCTCGCCCCTCATTGCGCTGATGAAAGATCAAATTGATTTTCTTCAGCGAAAAGGAGTGAACGCCGCACGGCTCGATTCAAGCTTAACACCGCCAGAGATTCGTCAAATTAACGACGATCTCTACCACGGGAGGCTCAAGCTGCTCTATGTCGCTCCGGAACGGTTCAATAACGAGCGATTTATCGATAAGCTGCGTCGAACGAGAATTGCACTGTTTGCGGTGGACGAAGCACACTGTATTTCCGAATGGGGACACAACTTTCGGCCAGACTATTTGAAGCTCGCGGAAGCGGCGAAGAACCTGGGAGCCGAGCGGATTTTGGCTCTGACGGCTACCGCAACCCCGGCGGTTGTTGCGGACATCTGCAACGTCTTTGGCATACGCCAGGATTCGTCGATTTTGACCGGCTTCTACCGTGAAAACCTCAACCTGTGCGTTACTCCGGTGACGAAATCGATCCGCGATGACGTGCTCGTCAAGCGGCTTAGGTCGCGAAAGCCTGGCCCAACAATCGTGTATGTTACGCTGCAAAGAACGGCTGAGAGTGTCGCTTCACACTTACAGTCGGAAGGCTTTTCAGCCAAACCTTATCACGCCGGAATGGATCCAGAGGAGCGAACCTTGGTTCAGGATTGGTGGATGAACTCAGATTCGGCAATCGTTGTGGCAACAATCGCCTTTGGCATGGGCATCGATAAGGCGGATGTCCGTTATGTCTACCACTACAATCTGCCCAAAAGCCTTGAAAGCTACTCGCAGGAAATGGGTCGCGCAGGGCGCGATGGTCAAAAGTCCACCGTCGAGATGCTCGCCTGTGCCGACGATGTGCCGGCACTTGAGAATTTTGTCTATGGAGATACGCCAACCGTCGGGTCTCTCAATAGCCTCATCAAAGAAATGCTCAGCTCTGGCAAAGAGTTTGACATCAGCCAGTACGATCTTTCCTTCAGACACGACATAAGAACGCTGGTGCTTCGGACGGCGCTTACCTACCTCGAGCTGCTTGGTGTCTTGAAGCAGGGGACACCGTTTTACAATGGCTATGAATTCCGTCCTCGGGTCGATGATAACGAAATCGGCGACTCTTTGGATGCGGATCAGGGGACGCTGCTGCACAAGATTGTCAAAGCCTCGCGGAAGGGAACGATCTGGTTTGGCCTCAATCCCGCCGAAGCCGCGACAAAAGTTGGTGTCGACCGGGAGCGGATTACGACATTGCTCGATATCCTCGAGGAGAGAAATCTTTTTGAGGTTCGCTCTTCTGATGTCCGCCAGCGCTTTTCACTGCTCGACCCAAATGCCGATGCTGACGCCTTAACCGCAGAGCTTGTCGGCAGATTTCAGCACCGAGAAATTGCTGAAATTGAACGTCTTCAAAAGGTGCTCGACCTGGTGGTTCACGATGGATGCTTGACCAACGCATTGGTGGGATATTTCGGGCAAGTACGGGATCAGCCCTGCGGCCACTGCAGCTATTGCATCACCGGAAAGCGCGCTGTTCTTCCGGCAACGCCACGCTCATCAACTGATCTTCTTCCAGAATCTGCTGTCGAGCAGTGGCGGAATCTGCGAGAAACTTACGGCACGCAGCTTGGCGACCCACGAGCGGCGGCACGTTTCCTCTGCGGTCTGAATAGCCCCGCGCTCTCCCGTAATAAGCTTACAAAAAGCCCTCTCTATGGCGCACTGGCCGAGAAGCGCTTCGCCGATGTTCTGGCTTGGTGCGGGGGCAAATAGGCCGACAGGTACAATCTTTCCATGAAAGTGGGAACAGTTTATCTTGTCGGGGCCGGGCCTGGCGACCCGAAGCTGATCACGGTTGGCGGCAAAGAGGCGCTGAATATTGCCGATGTTGTCGTGTACGACCGACTTGTACATCCTAGTCTTCTAAAGCATGCTCCCGTCAAAGCGGAAGCAATCTATGTTGGAAAGCAGGCCGACCGGCACACGCTCACTCAAGACAAGATTAACGATGTGCTTTCTGAAAGAGCGCTCGAAGGCAAAACGGTGGTTCGGCTGAAGGGCGGCGACCCTTTCGTCTTTGGTCGCGGCGGTGAGGAAGCAGAGCATCTCCGCTCACTCGGCGTCCCGTATGTTGTCATCCCCGGTGTGACCAGCGCGATTTCAGCTCCCGCCTACGCCGGCATTCCTGTCACACATCGGGATGCCTCTTCGTCATTCGCCGTTATCACCGGGCATGAGCGCTCGGAAACGGGCGAGAGCGCGACGAGAACCGGTGGCGAAGCGGAAGAGCGTCGGCGATGGGATAAGATAGCTTACGCAGCCGACACATTAATCTTCCTCATGGGTGTGGAATCCCTGCCCGAGATCACTTCCCGGCTGATCGAGAACGGACGGTCGCCGGAAACTCCGGTTGCGCTGGTCCGCTGGGGGACGTGGGCCGGACGGCAGCAGACTCTGGTTGGCGACCTCGGTTCGATTGCCGAACTGGTAAAAAAGCACGGCTTCAAGGCTCCGGCGGTAACTGTGATTGGCGATGTCGTCAACTGGCGAAGCCGTTTGCAATGGTGG
>Ga0116229_10012079_pt1 | contig 12552 bp, 14 predicted proteins | sample S1TSphgellanicum_3_FD_87313 | JGI IMG/M metagenome (GOLD analysis project Ga0116229, IMG submission 87313) | Host-associated microbial communities from peat moss isolated from Minnesota, USA - S1T2_Fc - Sphagnum magellanicum MG | ecosystem: Host-associated > Plants > Peat moss > Unclassified...
ATGCCGGGCTTGAAGGAACGGGCGAAGACCCTGGCGGAGCTGACCAATTCCGCCGCCTTTCTGGCCCGCGCCATTCCTTTGCCTTTCGAACCGAAAGCCGAAGCCATGCTGACGCCGGAGGCCCGCGCCATGCTGGCCCGGTTGATTCCTTTGCTGCAGGCGAGCGATTTTTCTATCTCCGGCATCGATGCCTGCTTGCGCGCTTTCGCCGAAGCCGAGGCAAAAAAACTGGGTCAGGTCGCCCAGCCCCTGCGCGCCGCCCTGACCGGCAGCACGACAAGCCCTGGCATCGATGCAACGCTTGCCGCATTGGGGCTTGAAGAAAGCATTGCGAGATTAAAGGCCGTTACGGAAGGGTATTAGCGCTACTGGCCGGCGAGCAGAACCGGCGAGCCCGACGGCGCGGCCGGCCCGGTAACCCTATTGCCCGGCTGGTTCAGCGCCTGGGCGGCCACGGGAATCGTTGCTACTTTCGCAACGGTTGGCGGCGGCGCGTCGTTCTCCCCAACCGATAGGCTCTGTTGGGCGTTGACGAGCACGGATGTGAACCCCGACATCGCGGCATCCACCTGGTCCGGCGGCAGATCCACGCCCAAGACCTGACGCGCTTGCGCATCCCGGCCGGAGGCGATCAAGGCGGCGGCATAATTTTCGCGGATTTTGGGCGTCGCATCCGGGCTGGTCGCCAGCGGCCCGAGATATTGCAGCGCCGCAGCCCCATTGCCGGAAAGTGCCAAGGACAGGCCAAGATTGACTTCCGCGGCAATGCAGCCCGGCTGCGCCAGCAATGCGCGCTGGTACGGATCGATGGCGCCGGCAAAATTGCCCTGCAGGTCGCGCGCAATGCCCAGATCGTCCAATGCCGCGGCATTGCCCGGATCATCCTGCACGGCCAAGGACAAGGCAGCCTCCGCCGCCTTCGGATCGGTTTTCAGCAGGCAGCGGCCGAGCCCGGTTTGCGCCTGGGATGATCCAGGGTCCGCCTGCAATGCCAGCCTGTAGGCGGCGATCGCATCCGGGCAGCGCTGCAAGGCGTAATAGGCATCGCCTTCATGGATCATCGCATCCACGTCATTCGGGTCGCTCTGCAGCACGGATTGGCTGACGCTGAGCGCCATTGCAGGATCGCCCCCGGCAATGGCGGCGTCCGCCACGTTCATCGTATCCGGCGTGGCCGGCCCCGCGGCGGCCGATGATGATGCGGGTTGAATTTGCGGCGTACATGCCGCCAATGCCAGAACCATGCAGGCGGAAAATGCGTTGAACGGTTTCATGGTGTCATTTCATATGATGCATGGTTTGCATGACATTGATCATCGCCGGCCCGGCCACGACGAAGAACACGCAGGGCAGAATGAAGACGATCATCGGCAAGGTCATCAAGGTCGGCAGCCTGCCCGCGCGTTCCTCGAACTTGATTAACGCCTCCTGGCGAAGCTCGGCGGACAGGGTCCGAAGCGCCTGGGTCAGCGGCGTGCCGTATTGCAGCGACTGCGCCAAGGTCGTCGCCAGGCGCTTCAAGGTGACCAACCCGGTACGCTCGCCCAGATGCTCCATGGCGCGGCGCATATCCGAGCCGATCTGCAATTCGCGCGAGGTTTGCGTCAGCTCCATGGCCAGAGACGGATTCAGGATGCCGAGTTCCTGCGAAACCCTGGCCAGGCCGGCTTCCAGCGCCAGGCCCGCATCGGCGCAGATCACTAGCATGTCCAGCGCATCCGGCACACCGGCCTCAACCCGCTTGAGATGTTTTTTCCGGATCCGGTTCGCGATCTTTTCCGGCGCCAGCATGCCGATCAGGCCGCCGCCGCCGATCTTCAAGGTCATGATCAGCGTTCCATGACCCAGATGGCGCAAGGCGAATACCAGAACCAACGGGGTCAGCACGGTGAGGGTTATTTTGGCGCCGATAAAGGCGCCGAGCCCCCTGCCCCCGCGAAAGCCGGCACCTTCCAAAGTGGCGGTCATTTCCGCAAGGGTTTTTCCGGGCAATATGCCGCTATGTGCCACCAGGGTGCCGAATTTCGAGAGCAGCCGGATCAGCGGTGCGCCATCCGGCCGCATTTCGACCGCAGCGGTTTGCACCTCCCGCGTCGCCGAGGCGAGGCGTGCCGCGAGCTTGCCGCGATGGAAAAAATCCCCCAGCATAAAGCTGCCCGCAAACGCGATGGCAAGCAACGCAACACCGATCACGGCATAAATTTCGAGCTGTTGCATGAAGCGATTATTTCAAAACATTGTTAATCATGTATTGAATTGTGCCCATTCCCGCCGCCATCAGCAGAATCGCCGCACCCAGGCAGGATTGCCCGCTTTTGGTGTAGAATAGCTGATCCGCATATTGCCGCTGCATGATGAAAATGCCGCCGCCGGCAACGAATGGCAGCACGGCGAGGATCATGGCGCTGGTCCGGGCTTCCGCGGTCAATGCGTAGCCGCGGGCCTTGAGTCCCACCCGTTTTCGGATGACGTCCGCCAGCGTTTCCAGCGTTTGCGTAATGCCGCCGCCGGAGCGCGCCTGCAAGGTCAGCGCGGTCGCAAAAAACTGATATTCGGTCAGCTTGATGCGCATCGCCAGCTCCCGCAACGCCACGTCCAGCGGAATGCCGATCGAGACCTTGTCGGCCAGAATGAGAAACTCCGCCTTGGTCGGCTCCTGCGCATCGCGCGAGACGGTGCGCAACGCCTCCGCCATCGGAATCCCCACCCGCACGGCGCGCACGATACTGTTCAGCGCATCCGGGAATTGCGCCAGCAGCTTGCCATTACGCCGGTTGTTCAGGGTGTTGAACACGAATTTGGTAATGAACAGGGAACAGACCGGCCAACCCACGACCAGCAGGAAGTAAAGATGCCCGAGCGGATGGCTGGCGATCTCCACCACCACGAAGCTTATCGCAATCGTCACCGGCGGAATCAGCCACCATTTGATCGGATAGGTCTCCGCCTGATTGATATCGACATTCACAAGCTGGGCCGCGAAGGTCTTGACATTCTCGGATTTGCGGGTGGATTTCGCCAGCGAAATCTGCTCATCGACCGGATCGACCGGCCGCGCCACCGGGGCGACGACGAAATCGACCCTGCCCTGGACATGCTTCTCATGCGCATGGGCTTTGACGATCCACATCATCGTGAACACCGAGGAGGCGGTGAGCCCGATGACGAGGCAGACCAGGATAATCAGCTCCGCACTCATCCTTCGATCTCGTTCAATGCTTCGTTCCAGCTTCGGTCAAGGCCGAAATATTGCAGCCTTTCGCTGAAGCTTGAACGAATACGGCTGACTTCATAACGTCCGGTTATTTTCCCGGCGGCATTTTCCCCGGTCATGTGAAATTTGAAGATATCGTTCAGCAGCTGGGTTTCGCCTTCGATGCCGGCGATCTCCGTCACCTGGGTGACGCGCCTGCCGCCATCGCGCTGCCGCTCCACCTGGACGATGATGTTCACCGCCGCCACCACCTGCATGCGGATGGCTTTCGGCGACAGGCCCATGCTGGACATCTGCACCATGTTCTCGATACGCGAGAGCGCGTCGCGGGTGTTGTTGGCGTGAATGGTCGACATCGAGCCGTCATGGCCGGTATTCATCGCCTGCAACATGTCGAAGGCTTCGGCGCCGCGCACCTCGCCGATGATGATCCGGTCCGGCCGCATACGCAGCGCGTTGCGCACCAGGTCCCTGGCATTCACCTCGCCTTTGCCGTCCAGGCTGGCCGGGCGGGTTTCCAGCCGCACCACATGCGGCTGCTGCAATTGCAGCTCGGCGGCGTCTTCCACGGTCACGATCCGCTCGGCGGTATCGATGAAGCGGCTCATGGCGTTCATCATCGTGGTTTTGCCCGAGCCGGTGCCGCCGGAGACGATGATGTTCAGCCGGCAGCGCGCCGCGATTTCCAGAATCCGGGCAATCGGCGGGGTGAGCGAGCCGTAGCCGATCAATTTCTGAAAATCGATCGGCTTCTTGCTGAATTTCCGGATGGAAATGGTGGGACCGTCCAGCGCCAGCGGCGGAAGAATGATATTGACGCGCGAGCCGTCTTTCAGCCGCGCATCGACCATCGGGCTCGCCTCATCGACGCGCCTGCCGACCGAGGCGGCAATGCGCTGGCAGATATTGGTCAGATGCTGCCAGTCCCGGAACCGCACCGGCACCTGCACCAGCTTGCCGCTGCGTTCGACGAAGGTATGGTCCGGCCCATTGACCATGATGTCGTTGATCGTCTCGTCCAGCAGCAGCGGCTCCAAGGGTCCGAGTCCCAGCATGTCGTCGACCAGCTCGCTCGCCAATTGGTGCTGCTCGCGGCCGTTCAGCTGGACCCGATGTTCGGTGGCCAGATCGGCGATCAGCCGCTCGACCTCGATCAGCAGGCGTTCGGGTTGCAGGGTGGCGACCGCCGTCGCGTCCATTTTGGTCAGGCACAGGGTTCGCAGCTCGGCAATTTCCTCTCGGGTGGAGGAGGCGGCGGAGGCGGCCGGACTGGGTGAATTGCGGTCGGCGCGCGATGGTTCCGGCATCGGCGGTGCAGCCTTCATTGGCTTGTCCCGGTCCCTGGCATCCGGCGGCGCATCCGGCTTGGCCGCCGCGCCATCCTCCCGCGAGCGGCGGCCGAAAACCGGGACCGTCGCAGTCTGCGGCGGCGCTTCTCTGCGCAGGGGATCAACCATATTGCCGCGCCAGTTTTTTCATCAAGCCCGCCAAGGCGGATGGGGGCGCCTCGGCCACGGCCAGGCCTTCTTCCCTGCCGCCGACAAATCCGATTTCACGCGCCAGCTCGCTGATCATTTGCCGGAAAGGTCCGCGCTTTGCGACCGCGGGTTCGGCATGCTGCATGTCTTCGCAGAAGAGTTTCGGCATGTCGGGTGCGACGATATCGATCTTGACCTTGAGCGCCGCTTCGATTTGCTTGACGGTCAATCCGCCCTGCCGGCCTTGCCGGTTCAACACCAAGGTCGGCCGCTGCGGCTGCCAGGGGCCGTTTGGCAATGCAAGCAGGCGCAGGCAATCGCGAACACTGGCGAGCGTCGGGTCGATGACGATCACCCGATGATGCGCGAATCCCAGCAGCTCCCGATTCAGGGCGGCCGGCAAAAAGGTCAGGTCCAGAATGACGAAATTATACCTGGCCCGCAGCGCATCGATCAAACGGCCGGCAGCGCCCGGGGCGTAATCGAGCCGGTCGCCCAGCCGCTCCTCGCTTGCCAGCAGATGCAGCCGCACCGCGATCGGCTGCGCCGCTTGTTCCACGAATTGCGGATCGATCCGCTCCGGCGTCTCCAACGCATTGCGCAGGCCGGGACCGGTTTTGCCGCCAAAGGCCAAGGCAGCGGCGCCCAAATGCAAATCGGTTTCGACAAAAACCGTATGGCGCTTGGCCAGCACGCCCAGATACCAGGCGAGATTGGTGGCGATGCTGGTCGCGCCGACGCCGCCTTTGGCCCCGATGACGGCAACGACGCGGCCGCCGCGCGCCGCTTCATCGCCAATGCGCTTATGGGTGATCAGCGGCACGAAATGCCGGGCAACCGATTCGCGCGTGATCGGCTTGAAAATATATTCCATCACCCCCAGACCACGGGTGATGTGCCGGTAGAAATCGACGTCGTCGGTATCCCCAATCGCCAGGACGCGGACGCCGGGTTCGACGACATCCGATAACTCATGCAATGCCTGGGCGGGCTGCCCTTCACCGGAGAGATCCACGATCAGAACCTCCGGCGTCTGCAGCTTTGCCAAGGCGCCGATTGCCGTGCGGATGGTGCCGCGCCGCAGGTCCAGGCCATTGGGAACGACATCCGAAAGCCCGTCACTCACCACCTGCTCGGTCACCGCGTCGGACAGGAAGGCGAGTACGGTGACCCGGTTGGAGCGGCTTACCGCCTCCGCCCCTACGCCATTGCCTCTTGCCGTATCCTGGCTCATCAGACGGTCCTTTACCAACAGCCGAAACGGGGAGACAGGCTAGCTTCCGCCAATACTGAGTGCAGGCGTGCTGCCCGAAATGGTCTGCAATCCGGCGGCCGTGCCTGCCGCGCCGCCCAGCGCCTTGTCGATCGCGGCGGAGGCCGCCACGCCGTTCGACTCGGGGTTCGATTTTCCGGAAATGAGATCGGAAGGATTTGCCGCCTGCGCCGCGATATTCTTGTTCGAGGCCCCGGTCATCGACCAGTCATTCGGATTCTGATACGGATTTAAATAACATCCAGTTAGTCCGAGCGATGAAAACAAGCACAGAAAAAATGCCGGACGCGGCATGCAGGAATGTTTTTTCATTGCACCATAAATCCGGAATCGCCGGGTATCACCGTATTCGCCGCCTCGGTCCCATTGTCCCGCAACATCAGAATCCGCTGCAAATCGTTCGGCGGTGTCCAGCCGTCATCGGGCTGCGCCAGCACGCCCGGATCGCTGACAGGGTTGACCAGATAGGGTGTTACCGTAATCACCAGCTCCTGCTGCTCGCGCTGAAAACTATCGCCCCTGAACAAGGCGCCAAGCACCGGTATCTCGCCAATGCCCGGCACCGCATTATCCGTCTCGTTGGAATTGTCTTCCAGCAAACCCGCCAGCGCCATTCCCTGTCCGCTGCCTAGAATCACGGTGCTGGATGCCTGCTGCACGATCAGCGACGGCACGGTGATGGCGGCGGATGATCCGGCCGCGGCCTCCGTCACGGAATTGGCGTTGCTGAGCTGGCTGAGCGTCGGGCTGACCTGCAAGGCAATTCTGCCATCGGAAAACACCGTCGGCGTGAACACCAGCTGCACCCCGTAGCTTTTGAATTCGATCGTCACCTCATTATTCTGTTCCGCGACGGGAATGGGAAATTGGCCGCCCACCAGAAAACTCGCTTGCGTGCCGCTGAGCGTCGTCAAGGTCGGTTCGGCGACGATATGGGCCAGGTTATCGGAAGCCAGCGCATCGATAACGCCCTCAAAGGTTCCGCCAGGAAAGGTAACGCCCAAGGAACCGGCGGTGGAACCGGAGACCGAAGGGGATTCCGTTGCGGTACTTCCGGTGATCACGAAGCGCCCGATATTGAACCCGGCTTCGGTTGCCGCACCCCAGTTCACGCCGAGCTGGCGGGTGATGTCCCGCGACATATAGGCGATGCGCACCTTCAGCTGCACTTGGATCGGTTCGCGCACCTGCAATTGATTGATGACGGCGCCCGACGGCGCAATGATCTTGGCCTGATTGACGATCTGGTTCGCTTGTTCCGGCGTTTGCACCGTACCGCTGACCACCATGCCGCCGGGTTCGCTCTCGGCCGAGACCGCCTCGCCCGGCGCTGCTTGTTGCGACTGCGCCGCCAGCCGATCGGCCGGGTAATGCGAAGGTGTCACCGTAATGCGATATTGCGCGATCTGACGGCCATTCGCATCGGTCGCAACCAAATTGGTTTCGCCGACGCCTTTGCCGAACACGAAGAGCGAGGTCGGGCTGGCCGGATGCACTTCGATCACGGTCGGATCGGCGGCGAACAGATTTGAAACGGGCTGTTTCAAGGTCACGATCTGGCCGCTGCCGAGGGATACGCTCAGCGATCCGACGAACGGCTCGGGCGCCGCTGGAAGGGCGCCCGGCACAGCGTTCGGCGCCGCTTGCTGCGCCTTCGCCCCAGGAATGACGAAGAGCGTCAGTGCGAGACAAAAGGCCAGGCGGTAAGGCGCAATTGGTTCGAAAACCCGGCAGATTTTCTGCCCCAAATGTTGCAACATCAGAATTTGAAATCCTCCGAATCGGTGGAGCCGTTGAACACATGAACCGTGGAGATGACGCCCGGCCCGGGATGGACGTTGGAGAGCGCCGGCGAAACCTGATCGGCCCAGACCGGCGCCGGCAGTGCCGCGGTCACTTCCGGCTGCGGCCCCGTCTCGGACGAATGCACCACCAGGGATAGCGGCCCGAGATGGGTGGCAACTTCGCAACGCTCCGCCTGGTCGGGCGTGACTTCCAAGGTCACCGTCGTCGCCGGTGGCGGGGCCTGCTTGTTCGGGTCCGTGGCGGCCACCGTGCCTTGCACCAGCTGCTGGCCGGTCGCGATCACCCGCACATTGACCAGCACCAGCTCCGCGGCAATGCGCTGCCCCAGCGGCACGCTGGCATCGTCAAGCGTCTGCGTCAGCAGCACGTCGACATGATCGCCGGGCCAGATCAGCCCCGCCGCGCCGGAAACCGCATCCACGCCGACCGTGACGGCCCGCATCCCGGGTGCGAGCACCGCGGCCAGAAACCCATGATCGCCAGGATGGATGATGGCACTGCCCAGGATTGGCGCGCCGGGGCTGACCGGCATGCGAATCATCGAACCGATCATCCCCGAGCGATTGGCCGGCGTGTCCAGGGTGACGCCGGGCGGCGCCGCGTTCACGCTGACGGTGCCGGTGGAGAGATCGCCGGGCTGCAGCAGGCTGCCCGCCTGCAACAGATTTCCGGCAACGAGAATCTGCTCGGTCACCGGCGCCGCGGCCACCGGATGCGGCGCGGTTTTATTGACCACGGTCACGCCAAAAAACGCGACGGCGACCAAAGCCGCGACCAGGACGAAGAATAATCCGAGGCGAAACGCCATGACGTTACCGCAACGCTGCGAAGGAAGCGGGCAACAGCGTCACGATCGTGCCGCCGGCAATGGCGAAGGCATAGGGTAATGGCCCCTTGCGCGCGATTCTCCAGGCCTCGGCGCGGATCGCGCGGGTGATCAGCCGGCCGGAACGCGAAGCGCCCGGCTTTGCCACCACCAGCCGCAATGCAAGATAGAGCAGCGCCAATAGGCCGCCGGCCAGCAGCACCCGCGTGAAGCAGCAGATTTCCGTCTGCCACTGCGCCGGCACCAGCATGACGGAGGCGCTCCACAGCTTGACGTCACCGCCGCCGACGAAGCCGGCGCGCCAGAACGCAAAAAGCACCGCGAAAACGAGGCTTGCCGCCGCCAAAGCGGGGCCGACCGAGTGGTCGATCAGCCGGACGCAGATCCCGATGCCCAATATCGCCAAAGGCAAAGCATTCGGCACCGTCCGCGCCGCGAGATCATGCAGCGCCGCCCATGCCAGCAGCGGAACCGCGCAGAGGGTGAGAACAAAGGAGAGAACCGGCCAGGAATCCACGAATCATCACTCCGAATACGGGTCTTTTGCGTAGGGGTCTTTTACGTAGGTGTCTTTTGCGGTGCTTGCGGCTAAGGCGCCTGGTCTTTTCCGGCCGTTCCATGCGGCCCGCTTGCCATCTGCCAGGCCCCAAACGGCCGGCAGAATATCGCTACCGGCCGCCTAAAAGGCGGTTGACGTAAAACGGCGGCCCAGACCACGCTTTGGCTTAAAGCTCGGAACCGACGCTGTTGAAGGTATTTTTCAGACCGGTGCCCACCGAAGAAACGGCGACAATGATGACAACCGCGACCAAGGCCGCGATCAACCCATATTCCATGGCCGTCACGGCGCGCCGGTCCATCTTCAAGCTACCCAGTTTGAACGCGTCCAGTTTGAGCGCATTCATTTTCAGCGCAAGGACGGTACGAGCGTAATCTAAAAGCATAGTGTTCATCTCCTATCATTCACGACAACTCACCAAACGAGCCCTTCATGTTTTGCGCGAATAGGTTAATAAAAGTTGAGGATTTGCCCGATAAATTTGGGAATGCAGCAGTTGGACCCTAAAATCGGTCGGTTTGCCGGCGGCGCGGGCCAGGTCCAACCGCCCGTTCCCGCCAGCGCCGGCGCCATGCGGCGCCTATTGCGAGCCGGCGCCGTTTCTAAGTAAGATATTTGCAGAAATAGAACGGAGCTGCCGAACCTATGCCTACATCTGTCCTGCTGCCCAAAATCGGTTTTTCGATGTCCGAAGGCACCCTCGCCGAATGGCTGGTGGCGGATGGCGCAACCGTTGCCGAAGGTCAGCCGATCTATGCGCTGGAGACCGAAAAGGCCACTGAAGAGGTCGAATCGCCCGCTTCCGGCGTGCTGAAGATCATCGGCCAGCCCGGCACGCTGTACCAGGTCGGCGACGTCGTCGCCGAGATCGAATAAGCGATATGAGTTCCGAATCGCAGCCTTTCGGCGCCAGTTTTCCGCCCTGGCCGGAGCTTGATTTCAGCAGCTTCGGGGAAACCGAATCCCGCCCGCTGCCAAAACTCCAAAAATTCGTCAGCGCCACTTTGGCCCGCAATTGGGCCGTGATTCCGCATGTCACGCATCATGACGAAGCCGATATCACGGCGCTGGAAGCGCATCGCAAGGCGGCCAACGCCGCCAATGCGGAAGTGAAGATCACCCCGCTGGCCTATTTCATCAAGGCCATCGTCAAGGCGCTGCAGGCCTATCCGCAATTCAACGCCTCGCTGGACATTACGAACAACGCTTTGATTTACAAAAAATACTTCAATGTCGGCGTCGCGGTCGATACGCCGCATGGGCTGCTGGTTCCGGTCATCCGCAACAGCGACGGCAAATCGATCGTGGAGATTTCGCAGGAAATCGCCGCCATCTCCGAACGCGCCAGGACCAAGGGCCTGCCGATGAAGGAGATGATGGGCGGCTGCATTTCCATCAGCTCGCTCGGCGGTATCGGCGGCACGGCCTTCACGCCGATCATCAATGCGCCGGAACTCGCCATTCTAGGCGTCACCAAATCCCGCTGGGTGCCGCAGCGTGGCGCCGATGACGCGGTGGAATGGCGGCTGATGGTTCCGCTGGATTTGAGCTACGACCATCGCGCCATCAACGGCGCCGATGCCGCGCGCTTCCTGGTCGCCATCGCCAAGGCACTCGCCGACCCGGAAAGCCTGGCCGCCCGCTAGCAAATGACGGGCTGGCTGGGTTCGGCCGCATTCGGCCAGCCCGGCTTATCCGGCAGCCGGAAACCGAAACTTTGGGCTGAGGACTGCCGGCGCAGTCATTCCAGCATCGCGTTCAGCCGGGCGAGCGCGAGTTCGGCCGCTTCCGCCGCTTCGCGCAGCTCCTCGCTTTTCAGGTAATTCATATCCCGGAGCATCCGCACCGCGACGTGGACGCCCTGCGCTTTGAGGGCTGCCCCCACGGCCTTCCGGTGCTCCAGGGTCTCCTCGTCGTAAAGTCGCGCACCCAGAAATTCCAACCCGGCTCTGTTTCCGGTCGACCATTGCCGCCGCGCCACATAGGTCGCACCGTCGGCGAAGCGGATACGAAATTGTTCCGGGAACTGAACCATCACCTCGGTTTCGAGCTGAACCCCGAGTCGGGATTCATCGAGCACCAGGCAATCGATCGTCGAACCGGCGAAACCGAAAATCAACTGCGCCCGTTTGAGCACCCGCCGCCGCCTGGCGCGCCGCAGCTCGGTCGGGCCCTCGGCTTCGTCCGCGGCATTTTTTGTGTCGATATCGTCCATCAGTTCTCGCTCAGCGCGATCTCCGCGTCCTCCAGTCTTACCGTCCCGCTGGCGAAGGCAAAACATTGGCGCTGCCGTTTGGCGACATACATCGCCTCATCCGCCTTCTGGATCAGCTCCAAGGTATCCTTGCCGTCATGCGGGTAGAAGGCGATCCCGATACTCACCCCGGTTGCGATAGCGTTGCCGGCGATGTGGATCGGTTCGGCGAACAGGTTGGAAATTTTTTCCGCCAATTGCGCGCAGGTCGGCCGGTCGACTTTCGAACCCATATCGAGATGAACGACGAATTCATCACCGCCATAGCGCGCCAGCATGTCGCTTGCCCGCAGCCCCACTTTCAGCCGGGCCGCGATCTGAATCAGCAATTCGTCCCCAATATCATGTCCCAGGCTGTCATTTACGGTTTTGAACCCGTTCACATCCATGAACATGATCGCCTCCGTCCGGCGCCAGCGCTCGGCGCGTAGCAGCCAGTGCCGGATATATTCCTGGAACATGCGCCGGTTCGGCAGGCCGGTCAGCGCATCATGGTTGGCAAGCCGGAACAGATGCCGTTCGTAACGTTTCCGTTCGATGGAAGATAGAACCGAAAGTGCCAGCATCCGGCTATTGCTATGCGCCTTCACCACATATTCCTGGGCGCCGCCGCGCACCGCCTTCAGGGCCGTATCGCTATCGTTATAGCCGCTCAAAATAACCACCGGCAGATCCGGATATTCCTCCTTGATTGCGTTCAGGCCGTCCAGCCCGCTGGCATCGTTCAGCCCGAGATCGAGCAGGACGGCGTGAAACACCGCATGCCGCAATGCGCTTAGCCCTTCATGCAAAGAGTCGACCCGCTGGATTTTATAGGAATCCCTATCGAATTCCTGGGCGAAGGCGCGCTGCAAAAATTTTGCATCGGTATCGTCATCTTCCACATGCAGAAGTTGCAGCTGCGTTGCCTGCAGTTCCGCCACGGTCATATCGCTGGCGCCGAATTTTCGCTCCATCAGGGCATCTCCACCGCCGGCGCATAGGCATCGAGGCTGGGCAATAAGAGGCGCCTCCGGCGCAGGATTTTACGCCCTTCCAGCTGCGCCACCCCGCCGGCCGGGCTTTCCGCCGGCGCCATACCGAACGGTGCCCGCACCCTATCGGCCGCAGCGACCGGCGGAATGGCACCGCCGAAAAATTGC
>Ga0116229_10012081_pt1 | contig 12549 bp, 9 predicted proteins | sample S1TSphgellanicum_3_FD_87313 | JGI IMG/M metagenome (GOLD analysis project Ga0116229, IMG submission 87313) | Host-associated microbial communities from peat moss isolated from Minnesota, USA - S1T2_Fc - Sphagnum magellanicum MG | ecosystem: Host-associated > Plants > Peat moss > Unclassified...
CGAGTACCCCGTCGCTCAAGCCCGACGTAACGCGGGCGATCTCCTGCCCGAGGCGCTGTGCGTACCCCCCGGGGTGGACACGTCGCGTTTCGTGCCCCTCAGTAACGAGGAGCGCCGCCTCGCGCGCGAGGAGTTTGGCTACGACTCTGACGACGTGGTGGTGGTGTCGTACTCGCGCTTGGTGCCGCGTAAGGGCATGGACACGCTTATTCGCGCCGCGGCACGACTGAGGGACGAGTTTCCCCAACTGCGGGTCGAGATTGGCGGCGCGGGACGGGACCATAAGCGACTGGAGCGACTGATTGCGCGTCATCGTGCGCCCGTCACGTTGCGCGGACGCGTCGAGGACGCGGTCTTGCCGCGCTGGATCGGGGCCAGTGATCTCATGGTGATGGACTGTCGCTCTCGTTGGGGCGGACTCGAAGAAGAAGGTTTCGGGATTGTCTTTTTAGAGGCCGCCGCGTGCGGCGTGGCGCAAATTGCCGGGCGATCGGGCGGGAGTCACGAAGCGGTGCGCGACGGAGAGACGGGCCTCGTCGTCAACGAGCCTCGTAGTGTGCGCGCTCTCTCGCGCGCGCTACGAGGACTCCTCGAGGACGCCGAGTGGCGCGCGGACTTGGGTGCCCAGGCCCGCGAAACGGTTCTCGACTCCTTCGAGTGGGACGTACTGGCGACGCGCCTGTCGAACTCGCTCGCACCCTTTTATCACTTCGGTGACGTCGAAGTGCGGCTCTAGAGTGGGGCGAAAGGAGGGGTGGTGAGCCAGCGAGCGACGCAGTCACTGGTGGTGCACGCCCCGCCGGACGTCGTCTACGCGGTGGTCACGGACTTCGAGAATTACTTCGCCTGGGTCAGTGATCTCAAGCGCATCGAGGTCCTCGAGCGCGACGGTGAGGGGCGTCCCGTCGAGATCGATTTTCGCGCGGCGGCCTTTGGTCGTTCCACCACCTACGGCCTGCGTTACGACTATTCGCGCGCGCCGACCGTGCTCGCCTGGTCCCAAACCCACGGCGATCTCACCTCGTTCCTGCGGGGTCAGTACCGATTCGAGCCCTCGGGTGAGGGGACGCTTGTTACCTACGATCTCGAGGTTGAGCTGCGCGTTCCCATACCCGCCTTCGTGCGATCGCGCGCCGCGTCGCGCATCCAAACCCAGGCGCTGCGCGAATTGAAGGCGCGCGCCGAAGCGCGGGTAATGGGTCGCGAGTGAACGAGCGAGTGTGAACGGGCGAGAGTGAACGCGCGCCACGCGACGAGATCGACGTGAAGCTCGGCGTTTTACTCCCCACCTTTCAATCGAGTGCGGAGCCCGCGCTCGCGACGGCGGCACGAGTAGCGGACGAGGGGCTCGACGGCGTCTTCGCTTACGACCACCTCTGGCCCATGGGCTCGCCCGAGCGGCCCGCTCTCGCCCCTTTTCCCGTCCTCGCGGCGGCCGCCGCCCGCCAGTCGACTCTGGTGGTGGGGCCGCTCGTGGCGCGCGTGGGACTTGGCGACGCCACGACGGTCACCGAGCGCATCAGGAGTCTTCTCCTTGTCGCACCCGGACGGGTGATCGCGGCCCTGGGCACGGGCGATCATCTCTCGAAGGCGGAGAACCTCGCCTACGGACTGGCCTATCCTCGCGCGGACGAGCGACGAGCGCAGTTGTCAGAGATCATTCTCACCTTGCGCGAGCAGGTTCCCGTTTGGTGTGGCGCGGGATCCGACGCGACCAATCGCCTGGCGCGCGAACTCGACGTCACCCTCAACGTGTGGGCGGCCGAACCGGCGCGCGTACGAGCGCTCGCCCTCGAGGGTCCCGTGTCGTGGGCCGGACCACTGGGCGATGATCCCCGGGCGCGCCTCGACGAACTGCGCGACGCCGGGGCCACGTGGGCGGTCGCGGGGCCACCCTTTGACCTCGCGGTTCTGGGAGAGTGGCGTCGCGCGCAGTAACTCACTACGGTTTACTAATGGAGTTTCGCCGCATCTCGGGCCTTCCGCCCTACGTTTTCGCCACGATTAATGGTCTCAAGGCCGAAGCCCGCGCCGCGGGACGCGACGTCGTTGATTTTGGATTCGGTAACCCCGATCTACCGAGTCCCGACATTGCGGTCGAGAAACTCGCTGAGGCGGCCCACAACCCAAAGAACCATCGCTACAGCGCCAGTCGCGGAATCCCCAATCTTCGTCTCGCCATGGCGACGCGCTACAAGAACGTCTTCAACGTCGACCTCGACCCGGAAACCGAAATCGTCACGACGATCGGCGCGAAGGAAGGCTTCACTCATTTGATGTGGGTCATGCTGGGACCCGGCGACACCGCCATCGTGCCCTCACCGAGTTACCCCATTCACCTCGCGGGACCGGGATTCGCGGGCGCTCAGGTGATCACGGTGCCCATGGTCGATCCGGGATCGAGTTCCAATGATCCCGGCGACGACTTCTTTGATGGCCTGCTCGCGGCGTGGAGTTCGGCGCCCGTGAAGCCGCGGGTGATCGTCGTCTCGTTCCCGCATAATCCCACGAGCGCCTGCGTGGATCTCGCCTTTATGACGCGCCTCGTCGACTTCGCCCTCGAACACGACGTCGTGATTTGTCACGACTTCGCCTACGCCGACCTGGGCTTTGACGGCTACCAGCCGCCGTCGATCTTGGAAGTCCCGCGCGCGAAGGAGTGCTGCGTCGAGCTCTACACCCTGACGAAGTCCTTTTCGATGGCCGGCTGGCGCGTGGGTTTTCTCGTCGGCAACGCCCAAATCGTGGCGGCGTTGACCAAACTCAAGAGCTACCTCGATTACGGCACCTTCCAACCGGTGCAGATCGCGGCGATCGTGGCGATGAACGAGGCGACCGAGTACCCCGCGCAACTCCAAACGATCTACCAGTCGCGCCGTGACGCTCTGATCGAGGGTCTTAATCGCGTGGGGTGGGACGTGGTCGCGCCGCGAGGATCCATGTTCGTCTGGGCGCCGATCCCCGAGCCGTACCGCGAGTTGTCGTCGCTCGACTTTGCGCGCTACCTCATTGAAGAAGCTGACGTCGCGACGAGTCCCGGCGTGGGCTTTGGCGAGGGCGGCGACGGTCACGTGCGCTTTGCCTTGATTGAAAACGAACTGCGCACTCAACAGGCCGTGCGCAACCTGCGTCGCGCGCTCACCAAGCTCGGCTAAGTCCGTGGGCGCCCCGGGCGCCGCGCGAAGCCGTACATTTTGTCAGGTCGTGTCGGGAAGAGCCGCAATTACGGGCTTTGTCGCGCGCGAGGGGCGAGGTCGCGAAAGTCTTTCAAAAAGTAGTTGACACGATGTAATTACAGTGCTGTAATAACACAGCATCTAGCGACGCGTAGCGGTGAACCCACTACATGTTGTGGTCGAGGGGACAAGGCCTTTAAACTTGATCTCCCGGCTCCGTCGCCAGAGGCAGTTGGACTGGTGTCGGATACGGAAGGAAAAGAGAGAAAATGGCCATCGCACCTCAGCGACTCGGAATTGGAATTCGTCGGTTTTTTACCACCGAGGATCGTCACCCCTACGACGAGGTGGTCTGGGACCGCCGCGACGCGCGGATCACGAATTTTCGTGACGGGTCGGTGGCCTTTGAGCAGTTGAACGTTGAGGTACCCATGAGTTGGTCGCTGAACGCGACCAACATCCTCGCTCAGAAGTATTTCCGTGGCACCCTGGGGACCCCCGAGCGCGAGACCTCGCTCAAGCAGGTCGTTGACCGCATCGTCGACACCATTACGACCTGGGGCGTCGAGCGCGACTACTTCGTCGACGAGGAGGAAACCGAAACCTTCCGCGCGGAACTCAAGCACCTCCTCATTACCCAAAAGGCGGCCTTTAACTCGCCGGTGTGGTTCAACATTGGTGTGAAGGACGTCCCCCAACAGGGCAGCGCGTGCTTCATCCTCGCCGTCGAGGACTCGATGCGATCGATCCTCAACTGGTACACCGAAGAGGGCATCATCTTTAAGGGCGGTTCGGGCGCGGGCGTCAACCTCTCCAAGATTCGCTCCAGCGCCGAGCCCCTCGAAGGCGGTGGCACGGCGAGTGGTCCGGTCTCGTTCATGCGCGGCGCCGACGCGTCCGCGGGAACAATCAAGTCCGGTGGCAAGACCCGGCGCGCGGCGAAGATGGTCATCCTCGACGCCGATCACCCCGACATCGAAGAGTTCATCTGGTGCAAGGCCCAAGAAGAGAAGAAGGCGCGCGTGTTGCGTGACGCGGGCTTTGACATGGACCTCGACGGCAAGGACATCAATTCCATTCAGTACCAAAACGCCAACAACTCCGTGCGCGTGAGTGACGAGTTCATGGAGGCCGTCCTCGCCGACGCCGACTGGAATCTCACCGCGCGTCACGGTCACGCCACGGTGCGCACCGTCAAGGCGCGCGACCTCTGGCACCAAATCGCCCGCGCCGCGTGGGAGTGCGCGGACCCGGGTCTGCAGTTCGACACCACCATCAACAAGTGGCACACCTCATCGAACACCGATCGCATCAACGGATCGAACCCGTGCTCGGAGTACATGCACATCGACAACTCGGCGTGCAACTTGGCGAGCATCAACCTGCTCAAGTTCTTGCGCAGCGACGGCCGCTTTGACGTCGAGGCCTTTAAGAGTGCGGTCGAGGTTCTCTTCAGCGCCCAGGAAATCATCGTCGGCGCGGCCGACTACCCGACCGAAAAGATTGGGGAGAACTCGCGCAAGTTCCGCCAGCTCGGTCTCGGCTACGCCAACTTAGGGGCGCTGCTCATGGCGTCGGGACTCGCCTACGACTCCGACGCGGGCCGGGCCTGGGCGGCGGCGATCACGGCGCTGATGACCGGACACGCCTACGCCACCAGTGCGCGTACGGCCGGGCGCATGGGTCCCCACGAAGGATTCGCCGAGAACGCGGGTCCCATGCTCAAGGTCCTCGAAATGCACCGCGACGCGTCGTACCAGATTGACGAGAAGCTCGCCCCCGCTGACATCCTCCAGGCCGCCCAGCTCGCCTGGGAGGAAGCCGTCGAGCTCGGGGGACGCTACGGCACGCGCAACGCCCAGGCCACGGTGCTCGCGCCGACGGGCACGATTGGTCTTCTCATGGACTGCGACACGACCGGCATTGAACCGGACCTCGGACTGGTGAAGTTCAAGAAACTGGTGGGCGGGGGCAACATGTCCATTGTCAACCAGACCGTGCCGCGCGCCCTCGGGGTGCTCGGCTACAGCGAGGACGAGACGAACGCCATCATTGCCTACATCGACGAGAACAAGTCGATCGTGGGTGCGCCGGCCCTAAAGCCCGAGCACCTTCCCGTCTTCGCGTGTTCGATGGGTGACAACACGATTCACTATTCAGGTCACGTGCGCATGATGGGTGCGGTGCAGCCCTTTATCTCGGGCGCGATCTCCAAGACCGTCAACATGCCCGAGGACGTCACCGTAGAAGAGGTGGAGCAGCTGCACCTCGACGCGTGGCGCCTCGGCGTGAAGGCCGTCGCGATCTACCGCGACAACTGCAAGGTGGGCCAGCCCCTCTCGACAGCGAAGAAGGACGGCGAGGGACAATCGAGCCTGCTCGACGCGTCGGTGGACGCCGCCGAAGTCGTGGATCTCTACGCGAAGATCGCCAAACTCGAAGCCTCACTCGAGCACGCGCGCAGCGAGAACTCCCAGGTCGTCGTGGGCGCCATTCGTGAGCGACTCGCGCGCAAGCGCAGCTCGGTGACGTTCTCGTTTCGAGTCGCGGACTGTGACGGCTACGTCACGGTGGGTGAGTACGAGGACGGTCGTCCGGGCGAGCTGTTCATCAAGGTCGCCAAGCAGGGATCGACCCTCGCGGGCATCATGGACGCGTTCTCGATCTCGGTGAGTCTGGGTCTGCAGCACGGCGTGCCGCTCGCGACCTACGTGCGCAAGTACGCGAACATGAAGTTCGAGCCCTCCGGGATGACCGACGACGCGGATCTGCGTATCGCCACCTCGCTGGTCGACTACATCTTCCGTCGCCTGGCGCTCGACTACCTGTCGGCGTCGGAGCGCGAGGACTTGGGCGTGCTCTCCACGAGCGAGCGGCTGCAGCCCACGTTGCCCGAAGTCGTGGAACAGGCCACCCCGACGCTCAATACGCCCATCCAGACGGGGTTGCTCGACATCACCGATAAGCCCACCGACGCGGCGCCCACGCTGCTCAGCCGCGAAGAACAGCGCGACGCGCCCATGTGCTACCAGTGCGGTAACTCCATGCAACGAGCCGGCTCGTGCTACGTGTGCTCGAGTTGTGGCGCGACGAGTGGGTGCTCGTAAACGCGGGGAGCATTTAGTTACGCCGACTGATCGTTCGCCAAAGTGAAGTGACGTCTCATTTCATTGGCGACACTGGCAAACATGAGTGCCTCCCTGGGGTGAATTCCCGAGGGAGGCACTCTTGTTACGACGCGGCGAACTGCCCAGCACCTCGAAGGCCACGAACACGTTGTACTTAGGCGAGTGGTTGTCCCTGGGGCGAGATGAGTTTTTGGATCTCGGCGTAGACGGCCCCAATGTTCTTTCCCCCCAGCGTGGGTGAGATCGCCACACCGTGTTGGTACACGGTGGCGGACGGGCAACCACCGAGTTGAAAGACGACGCGGGTAAAGGGTGTCGCCTTGGCACTGGTTTCAAACGTGATCGTTTCGGGTAGGCGCACGAACTCCGGACAAATCCGCGGCGCGGAACTGGTCAGGGGAAGCGAATTGATGAGGGCGCGCACGCGCGCGATCACCGAAGGAGTTGTCACCGTGATGGTGCCGGTGAGGACCTTATTTTCTACGGGAAGGGGGTAGCGCCACGACACCGCGCCGGCCCCGGCGGGCACGAGCTCGTCCTGGGGCTTGGCCGTCGTCGTGGCGGTGGCGACGGAGGCGCTCGCCAGCGTCAGCATCACGGCCGCCGAAGCGAGCAGGGTTCGTATCGTTCGGGTTCGTCGCATGGATGGGTGTCCTTTAGTCCGTTCAGTACTACTCTGTCCGCCCATCGAGACGAATTACCGGCAACGGCGCGATCACGGCTGGTTCGCGTGAGAAAGCGCGAGCGCCACATTGTCGGCATCGACCTCGCGGGGGACCCGCGGCGTACGGGCGTCGTCGAGCTACTCGTTTCGGGGGAGAACGCCGTGGCGCGTGTTCCCGACCTCGAACTCGCGACCGACGACGCCCTCACTTCTCTCGTGGGCGCCGAGACGGTGGTGGGCGTGGACGCGCCGCTGGGTTGGCCCGACGACTTCGTCGAGGCCGTAGGGCGCCACGCTCACTTTCAGCCCTGGCCCGAACCGCGCGATCCCGGCGAGGGCAACGGTCGGGAACATTTGCGATTGCGCTGCACCGACCGGGCGGTTGCCGATATGAAGTTGGGTTCGATCCCTCTCTCGGTGTCGTCAGATTTGATTGGGGTGGTGGCGATGCGGGCGGCGCGATTGCAGAGCCTCTGGGCGCTGCGCTGGGAAAGGCTCGAGGCGCGCGACGGTTCGGGTCGACTCATTGAGACCTATCCGGCGGTCGCCCTGCGTTACTGGGGCCTCATCCCCCCTCGTGGTGTGCGCTACAAGGGCGCCGGCAACGCGTCGCAGCAGCTGGTCTTTCGCGCCGAGCGCGAACGGCTACTGGGCGAACTTCTTCGAGAGTCGTCGGGCTGGCTTGAGGTGACGGACGAACTCGTCGAGCGCGCACTTCAGTCCGATCACGTCCTCGACGCTCTGGTGTGCGCGCTCGTGTCGCTCTTTGTCGTGCTCGGAAAAACGAAGCGACCTCGCGACGAGTTTGTCGACGTGGCGCGTCGTGAGGGGTGGATTCACGTACCCACCGTGAGTCTTAAAGAGGTGGGGGCGCTGCTCGAAGGCCTTTAGGGCGCGAGCGTTTTGCGCCAGACGACGATACGTCCCGAGACCGTGGCGCGCAGGGCGTCGTTGACGGCGATCATGTGCGGGTTGTCGGTGGCGTTAAAGGTGATGATTTTTTCTACCGCGTAGTCACCCGCTCGAAGAGTCTCGAAGTTGGCGATTTTCATGAGACCGCCCAAGCGGTGTCCTCGATGAGGGCGCAGCACCAGGGTGTCCCACTGGTAGGCGACCGGGTGTCCGAGTTCGAGGGTGAGTTCACTAAAACCTACGAGGTGGTTGCTCTCGCGCGAGCGAGCGACCGCGATCAGTAACTCGCGTCCCGTGTCGCGCGCGCGTTGTTCGTGTTCGACGACGCGGTCGTCGTCCCAGACTTCTTCCTTTTGGGTGACGCCCGGATCGGGAACCTCGACGGGCATACGGCGAAACATCTCGGCCCGGTCAGCGCGCCACCCGTCGGGTGTCGCGTGCAACCACGCCAGAATCTCGTAGTCGCGCGCGCGGGCGGACCACCCATCCTTCAGACGTTCGAGTTCGCCCGGTGGTCGAGGCCAGGCGAGATCGCGCTGAATGTTCTCGGCGACCCGCGCGTAGCCCCTCGCGGGAGCGAAGTACCGCGAGGGACTCCTGTCCACCTCGTGTTCGCCTTCGACGACCCACAGCGCCAGCGCAGTGCGACCAAAGTCCCGGGCGCGTTGCTCGAGTCCGTCGAGTAGTTCTGTGCCGTAACCCCGGCGACGCTGTTCGGGGTCGACGAAGAGATCGGCGCGCATCCATTCGAGGTCGTCGCGCGTTACTTCGAGCGCCCCCACCGCGACGAAGTGGTCGTCGTCGCCGAGGGCGTAGAGGACGTGGTATTTGGCGCCGGTGACGTCAAGGGCGCGCACTCGCCACTCCTGGGGTCGCCAACCTTCTTCGCGACCTTCATCGCGCAGTAGTTCGCTGCGGTGCAGCACGTCGAACCAACGCGAAAAGTCCTCCTCGTTCGTGGGATCGATGGCGCGAATCGTGTTCATGACGGTTCGGGCGTGAGGTCGCGTCCGTCGGCTCGGGCGCTGATGTGGCGGCGCAGGTTGACCATAAGAGCACCTCCCACGAGGGCGGTCAGTCCGGTTCCGAGGGGCCACCAGTTGCCGCCGTGCAGGCTGAAGTAGAGACCAGTGATCGCGGGCGCGAGCGTGCCCGAGACTCCCCAGGCGAGTCCGGCGGCAGCGTTGTAGCGCCCGCGTAAGTGTTCGGGGGCGATCTCGTTAATGATCGCCGAACCCACCGGTTGGAGCATCGTTTCACCCAGGGCGAAAATAATCATCGCCAGACACAGCGCCGGGATCGTCGCCGCTGCGGGTAGCGCGAGGGCGGCCGACAAGATGACCCAGAACACGAACCACGACAGGGCGACGACACCCAGAATCCGCGTGCGACTGCGTCCCTCGATCTTGTTGAGGACGCCGAGTTGCGCGAGCACGATGGTCGTCGTGTTGAAAAAGAAGATGACGCCAATGACGTGCACCGATAAATGAAGGTTGTTGACGACGAACAAGCTCAGTCCCGCGTCGAGCGAGCCGTAGCCACCGAGCATTAAGAGGATGGCCGCTCCCATGTAGCGCAGGAGACGCGTGTCGCCCAGGACGTCGCGCCAACCCTCGGCGCTTTTTACGGGATCCTCCAGGTGCTCTTTGATGGGTCCCCCGTGCGCGCGAAGGCGCAGGTAGAGCACGCCCGCGACAATGGTCACCCCCGCGTTGAAAAGGTAGAGGCTTACAAAGGTGTCGGGGTGACGCAGGTTGACGACGACGGCCGACACCAAGCCGCCAAAGCCAATGCCGAGATTGACGAGCATGAAGTTGACGCCGAAGGCGCGTTGGCGGCGTTCGGGAGCAACGAGTCGCGACAACATCGTGCTCATCGGACCCCAGCCGGCCCCGCCAAAGACCGCGATCAAGAGAGCCGCGAGGGTGGCCTGTTCTTTCGTGTGCGCGAGAGACCAGACGACGAGCGACGCGGCCTCGGCGACGCTGGCAAAGAGCAGCACCGGCAGGGGCCCCACGCGGTCGGTCATTGATCCCCAGAGCGGCGCACTGGCGAGTCCCACGACTGCCGAGAGAGCGAGCAGCAACGTCGCAAAGCTCGTCGAGAAGTGTCGCACGTTGTGCAGATAGATCACGAAGAGTGAGAGGGTGAGCCCGTTACCGACGCACGCGACGAAGGTGCAGAGATAGAACTTCCTTAGAGGTCCTTCAATCGACGCTCGAAAATCAGGTGGCACTAACGTGTTCACGAGCCTCATCAGGTCTAGAGGCTAGTGACGGAGACCCGGTGTCTTGTGCGGCGAATCACAAGCGGGCGAGTTTCGCCGTCGCGCAGGTTAGGGTTAAAGGGTTAGCGAAGCGCTGGCCAGAGAGGTCCCACCCCGTTGAGCACTCGTGCGGTCAAGAGCCGCGTTGATCTACTAGAAGAAATTGCCCCCGACGTCGAGCGGCTCTACAACCGACACCTGGAAGCACCGCGTCTGTGGTACCCCCACGAGCAAATCAACTGGGGTGAGGGCGAAGACTTTAAGGAGCGACCGTGGTCGCCCAACGATTATCCCCTCGGTGACGGGGTGCGCAGTTCGATCTACGTGAATCTCCTCACCGAAGACAACCTGCCGTACTACACCGATTCGATCTTGGCCCACGCTCCGAAGGGTCACCCCATTTTCGACTGGACCTGCCAGTGGACCATGGAGGAGAACCGTCACGCCATGGTCATGCGAGACTGGGTGCACATTTCTCGCTGCATCGACCCCACCACTCTCGAGGACGGTCGTCGGGTCCAGATGCAAAAGGGCGAGGTTCCCCGGCCGGCGACCTTCGCGGAACTCATTGCCTACGTGTCCTTCCAAGAGCGCGCCACCCAGATCGCGCACCGCAACACGGGTTCGAAATTACCCAAGGATGACAAAATCGGTCGCAATGTCCTGGGCCTTATCGCCGGCGACGAAACGAAGCACTACCTCTTTTACCGCGATCTCACGCTGGCTGCGTTCGCGATTGATCCGTCGGCGATGATGATCGCCGTCTCGAAGCAGGTGAGTACCTTCGCGATGCCCGGAACCGGCATTCCCAGTTTCACCCGCCACGCCGTGCGCATCGCCAAGGAAGGTATCTACGGGCTGGGGCAGTACTTAAGTGACGTACTGACGCCGGTGCTGAGTTTGTGGGACATCGAACACCTAAAGGGCCTCACCAAAGAGGCCGAAATTGCGCGGGTCGAGCTCGTGAACGTGAAAGAAAAGATCGCCGCCACCGTCGACCGCATGGCCCAAAAGGCCTCCCAACTGAAGCCCTCGCTGACGCGCCCCTAAGTTTTTTCTGCGGTGACAAAAGGTCACCCGCTCGACGTCGTTCAAGATCGCCCGGACGCGCTGTCTAGGATGACAACCGTGCCGGGGGTCAACGTTGCGCGGTTATGAAGAAGCACTCGCGGAGGTAACGGGCCCGGGGCAACCCTTTGAGGTCATCGAGGCCGAGCGCGACGGCGTCGTCAACCGGGTCTTCAAAAACTCGCCCGCCACGCTGCGCCAATTCTTTGACCTCGCTCGTGGCGTTGAGAGCACCTTTCTCGTCTACGAGGACGAGGAGTGGAGTTTTCAGCGCGTCCTCAGCGAAGCCGACGCCCTGGGCGACGCCCTCGTGCACCACTTCGGTGTCCAGCCCGGTGACCGCGTGGGCATCGCCATGCGGAATTATCCCGAATGGGTCATCTCGTTCTGTGCCATCACCTCCATTGGCGCGATATCCGTTTCGCTCAACGCGTGGTGGAGCGAAGACGAACTCGACTACGCCGTCAACGACGCGGACTTAAGTGTTCTCGTCGCCGACGCCGAGCGGGTGCGTCGCGCGGGACCGGGGTGCGAGAAGGCGGGCGTGCGCGTGCTCGGCGTTCGTCTGGGCAATGACTCCTTCGCGACGCCCGTCGAGCGCTGGGAGGATGTCGTCCAGGTCGGCGCCGCGATGCCCGAGGTGGCGTTGAGTGCCGACACTCCGGCCACGATTCTCTACACCTCAGGCACGACCGGTAACCCGAAGGGCGCGGTGTCCAACCACGGCGCGATCTGTCAGGCGATCATGGCCTTTAGTGCGGGGGTCACGATTCAAGGGGCGCGACGCGAAGCGGGTGACGAGGGAAGTGGCCAGGCGCCGGTCTTTATCCTCATCGTTCCGCTCTTTCACGTGACGGGATGCGTGCCGGTGATGATGTCGTGTTTCTCGTGGCACTTCAAACTGGTCATGATGTACAAGTGGGACCCCGAGCGCGCGCTCGGTCTCATTGAGCGCCACGGCGTGACGAATTTCGTGGGCGTGCCCACCCAGTCCTGGGATCTCATGGAGTCGCCGAATTTCTCCAAGTACGACACCTCGACGTTGACCTCGGTGGGAGGAGGCGGCGCGCCGGCGGCCCCGACGCTCGTCGCGCGCGTCGAGCACACCTTCACGCGGGGTCGACCCAATCTGGGTTACGGCATGACCGAGACGAACGCGTACGGACCCAGTAACTACGGCGACGACTACGTCACGCACCCCGACTCAACGGGTCGCGTGCCCACGACGGTGATGGACGTGGAGATTCGTGACGCCGCGGGGGCGGCGCTGCCCGCGGGCGAGAGTGGCGAGATCTGGTTAAAGTCCCCGACGCTGATTACGGGCTACTGGCGCAA
>Ga0116229_10012082_pt1 | contig 12549 bp, 11 predicted proteins | sample S1TSphgellanicum_3_FD_87313 | JGI IMG/M metagenome (GOLD analysis project Ga0116229, IMG submission 87313) | Host-associated microbial communities from peat moss isolated from Minnesota, USA - S1T2_Fc - Sphagnum magellanicum MG | ecosystem: Host-associated > Plants > Peat moss > Unclassified...
GAAATTGACAAACATAATGCAATGTTATGTATGCCCATTGATAGATTTTCCCTATAACAAATTAGATTTCTTCAGAACATAACCTTATTTTGAAATTCCCACATAATTTGTCGCAACCCTAGCCTTGGGTTCGCAACCAAAGCAAGGGCTTGCAAGGTTGCGGGCCAAAAGGGAAGCCCAGGGGTCACATGTCATGCTCTCGAAAGTGTAAAAGAGTGTGAGGGAATAAACCCTCACACTCCCAAGTGAATTCTCATTTTGGGAGTTAGAGTCTCAATGGACTCTTGAATTTTTAGAGGGCGATTTCAAGGGTCAAAACCTATTGGATTGAATAATTATTTATATCATTGGAAAATTATTGAAACTTAGATGTCTAAAATGATCTCGCATGACCAATTTGGACATATGAAACACAAATTATGGCCAAAAGAAAGGTCGAGAGTCAAATTGGCAATTTGACTCACGACCACTAAAAGTCAGGAATTGACTCGGTTTCCTTGTGTGTAGGTGGCGTGTGACATACCATTGGAAAGCTCTTGATGAGAGTTACAACTTTGCTTTAGACCTCATCTAGTTAGAGGTCTGCACACAAAGTTATGGGGCCCAAAGTCGAGGAGTTCCAACTTTGGGAATTTAGGGACTTCCATTTGGGAGTCCCAGGACAAAATGCCATTTGGATGTGGGCCTCGTGAAGAGGCACATAGTATACTATAAGGGGGAAGGTGGTGGCTTCCCCCAAGTCCGGGCCATGGTGAGTCTTGTGAGTTCGAATTTGCCCGTGGTTCGTCCTAGCTCAAAAGTGCTCTAGCTCTGCACTAACTAACTTGTTGTTTGTTTTGTGTAGGTCTGTGTGAATGATTGAAGTGCTTATCAATCTTCCTAGTCCCATTCCAGAACTCCAGCACGCCCTTCTACCCCCAAAGTGCTGTGAGCCAGGAAGTGTGCCCCAACTTCCTATTTTTTCGATGTTTTCATTTTAGACTCATATTTGAATCTCTTGAGGAGGTTGGGAGTGCATCACAATTGGGTATTCTCTCCCCATCCACATATTAGCCTAATAAAATTCTAGTGGACTAACCAAAAATTTGATTATACCACAATTGACTTGCCATTTAGATCGCTCCAAAATCCTTAGAGATATTCATCATGTCCTTGAATTGTGATCCTTAAATTCTATTTTTAAGCTTGAGTTCATCATTTGAAGCATATGTGTAGTGGAGAAATACATACTTCATTTAGAATTTAAGCCCAACATAAGGACTTTCTCCCTTATCGTAGGGCAAACAATTGGAAAAAAAACAAAGAACTACCCTTCAACAATCAAGCGTTTCAACAAATTGCAAATGTTTAGCTTCATATCTCCTTCGGAAACCAATCCTCCATGTTCCAATGTCCCATATTGCATCCATCAAATCCAACACAAAAATCACCAACATTTTTAACAATGAAAAACAACAAAACAAAACACCAACTTAGAATGCTATCGTAACAAAAGATCAAGCTATCACATATAACCTGCAAAACAACAAACCACACAAATGCAAAACAAATTTGGAAATCCATAGCACCATCCATCACCATCAATTGCTAGAAAGTTGTCCCATACCACTTTCGACGGTTGATAGCGCTGTATCATTCACTTAGGTTTTCATCTACCCTTAATTTTTCATTAGACTTTGTCATAGTAGGTAGTGTCATAGTCACGCTGTACATGGAGTTCTTTTGGTTAGATTAGCAATTTTGTTGAATTGAACCCTGACAAGTCAAATCCATCCCAAAAGCCATTGCCAAGTTTAATATGTAGCTGATTTGATTGAATGAGGTGCTCTCTTCTAGTCCTGGGTCACCAATGGTATCTTGAATGTAACATCTGGACATCAGGCTTCATCACACAAATCCCTCTTATTGAGGCAAAATAAAACTTATGTTCAAGAAGCCATGAAGCCACTATTGGCATGATTGAGTATGAATTTAGACTTTGGGAAGGTGTAATAATTGATCATTGACCACCATTTCCAAGAGGGATCACATATTTGCTCTTTCACTAGAGCCAATCAGGTGATGTCTGTTGTCACATCTTTATACAAAGAAACATATCACATGTATGGCCACTGAACAGTTTTAGGGCACAATGTTTCTTCCTATTAATTTTTGTTTGTTGCTTATGGAATTTTCTTAAAAGGGAGAAACTTGATGGAGTACACTTAAGTTGGTTGGTTTTTGAAGGTGCAAGTTGAGACTATACCACACATTTGAAGTGAGGTGCATTTATAAGAAGAAAACAAGATTTTCTTTCAACTCACACCCAAAATATGGAAGGTTGTCAAAGAACTCTCCAAATAATTTGATAAATTTCTCCACTATTTGGCACTAGTATACAAAACATAATTGGCCATGTAGAGGAATTTAGACTCTACAATACACTACTTGACAAATATTGTGATGGAAGTGAAAGGCCACAAACAATGCAATCCAGCTCAATGGGAAGTTGGCTCTTCTTACTACCCAGCTTTTTCACTCAGCTCAGAGTTCTGAAATATTCTCTATCTTTTGCTTAAGAGATGATGCCTCCTAGGATTTTAACTACTTATTACCCATGTACATATCTCTGGCTCAAAGAGACATCAGAATTGCTGTCACAGAATCAGTCCATTACAAAATTGAGGATTCCAATTGTATGCAGTAATAACATGTCAAGTACTATACCATGGCAAATACTGTTGTACATGAAAACTAAGAGCAGCTTTAGGGTTGAGAGAAATTATGAATCTTATGCACTGGGCAGTTGCATGTTCAGAGTCTCCTGGCAGAGCATCAGAGTTGAGAAAGCACCGCATAGAACTATGATGTTAGTTTCTGAGATGCAAGTGTAAAAGCAAGTCAGAAAGAAAGCATTCACAAGTTTAGAACTCATTTTTTTCCTAAATCAAAGCTTTTCCCTGTTTGATGCCAAAATAAATTTCCTCTCCTGTGGACATCAGCCCTGTCAAAGAATGCAAAAGAGTTAAAACAGTTCCTGGTTATTATCCTAGGCACAATTTAGGGCATGGCCTACGAATTAGGAGTATTTGGAAGGTTTTGCAACTTCTCTAAGATGGATCCAAGAAGCAACTCCTGAAGTGGATTAGAACATGCCCACAGACAAGTCAAAATCAGTTAAAATGCCAACACATTTGATGCATGAAGCTCAAGAAGCATACAATGATTTGGATTTAGTGTACACCTCATTTCAATCCCAATTTTGTCAAGAAGCTACACATCCTGCAAAAAACAACTGGTGATATGCAAACATTTGATCCTTACAGGTAGACTCTTGGGATATTAAATCCTTTAATCTTGCTAAGATATATTAGCAACATTGATGGATTTTCATGGTTCTGTGTTGCAGCAAATGGTCTACAACTTGCAAGTGAAAGGAAGGGTTCAAGGAGAGTAAATTTAGTTGCTGAAATGGGAGCTCAGAGTTGTAGGGACACTATCAAAGCTATCAGCCAAATGGTCGAGAAAGTCAATAAGATCAAGAAGCTCTCGGTCCCTCATGTTATCAATGTATGTGCCAATCGGAATGGCATTCGATGGCTGCAATAAGTAGGAATGAGGGTTGTTGTCGACAATTACCACATTGCTCATATCTCTCCCCAGCCGAGAAAGATCTTTCACAAACCCACCTTGCATGGATCGGCATGAGTTACGGTACAAACGATACTTGATGAGGCCATTGATGTCCAATTGATCAAGAAGTGGGTCTGCATATTTCCTCAAGCTGGCAGTGAACACAACCACCTCAAATTTTCTGGAGACTGCAAGAAGAAACCGATCGACATAAGGGCGTTTGAGCACATAAATAGTTGTCATTCGACCCTCGATCTCAACACGGATTATAAAGTCATACACACGAGTGGGCTGGAATGAAGAGTGGATCAAGGTTTCATCAAGGTCGAGAACCAGGGTCTTCTTGCCTTGGTCCTCCCGCCGCATAGGCGGCAGGCTCATCAGGCTCATCCAGCATGTTCTCCTTTGATGAACCTAATGGCATGCTGCATTTGCTTCAGCTTTTATAGCAGCCCTCTTCTCTCTCCCTCTTTTTGTGTGCGTGTGTGTAAATTATGTCTTTTCTCAACTTGAAGGAGATCATCCAGAAAAGAAAACCACAAGGCAAGATCTTAGTCTTGAAGTGAAGCTCATGATCCTGACCCCATCATCATGGCCAGATAAAACATTATGACATCATAGCAACATCATCATCCTTCTAGGAAATTTGGTGTGTTTCCTCACATGTCGCTCTACAAGGTTCTAAACAAAGCAGTAAACATTTTGAGTCCAAATTTGATGTCAAACTTTTGAACACACAATATTTGCATCTCCATCTTTGTACCCTATCATCTTCCTATCAATCTACCTCGTGCAAGACAACCTCTACATCATACAGAACCTGAATCTTGTACTGAAACCTTAGCTGGAGGCTACTCACCAGGTGTCAATTTTTTCTTGTCAACATGGGCATGTGATGCAAGAGTCTAGGAGTTCATCAATTCAGTCATGTGACACAAAACAGCAAAATCATGAACGGTGATCAGTGGGCCACAATTGCACTGAAAAAGGCTCAGTGACATGCACTTTCACCATCATGATTTGTATGGTGGCAAAACAAACGAAGACTGAACACTAAGAAGAGGAAACCTGAAAGTGCTTACATTGTGAATTGAGTAACAGACAAGGTGAAGGAAATTACTACTGCATTTTCGTTTGGGATCAGGGAGGAAGAGAACACACAGTATGCACTTGGTGTATAAAAATGATATGACCCAGGAAAAGTTTTGTTGATCTTGTTACCGCCTGTGTTGCAGGTTTTTTTCTGAATTTGCAATGTAGGGACAGCCGTGGAGCTTGCTTCTCCAACTGGCAGAAGAACTCACCACCTTTATATTTTCCTATTTTGAACATGATCTCCTTGCCAAAAAATCAGCACCACAATCTGTACAAAGGGGAAGGAAGAAGCATGAGTGGTAAATAATTGGATGAAAAGATGCAACTGTTCACCAGCTTTGAAATGCTACTAGTTGTGTCCCTTCACCTTCCCCACAATTACATACTTATATTTGTCCAAAGTCTAGTAAGAAATCTTTCACAGAAACAGCTGCTTTGGACAAGCACATTGGGTGATTTGGAAATTTGCTCCAAAATCTCCTACAAGTTCAATCTACTTCCTCTAGATAACGAGGTGTACTTAAAATTATCTTGAACAATGAATCACAAGGTACCTCGAAGGAACAACCACAGGGTACCTTGGCTTCAATATTGTAGAAATCCTTTCTCACATCTGTGAAAGGCAACAAAACTTCAGTGGCATTTTTTTGTCCATCTTCCAGAACTATTTTGTTACAATTCACAATCTGAAGAATCTGGCAGAGACCTACACCTGAAGTGCACAAGCAATCCTTTCTCACTTTTGTGCAAGGGGACAAATACTTCAATGGTATTTTTTGTACATTTTTCAGGACCATCCTGTTATAGTGACTTCACAATCTGAAGAATCTGGCAGTAAGCCACACCTGCAGTGTGCAAGAAGTCCTTTCTCCCAATTGTGCAAGGGAAGAAAAGCTTCAATTGCAGTCTTGTCTATCTTCCAGAAACATTTGGTTATACTTCACAATCTGAAAAATTAGGCAGAGAGTGTCAGCTTCAGTGTGCTAGAAAATTTCCTCTCACATTTCTGCAAGAAAACTTCAACGGCATTCTTGTCTATCCTCCATAAGTTAGAACCATTCAGATGTTACAAGTTTCACAATCTGAAGAATTTAGCAGAGAGAGTTAGTCTAGCTTTCAGTCTGCAAGAAATTGTTCTCAGATTTGTGCAGGGCAAGAAAGCTTCAACTGCCTTGTTGTCCATCGTCCAGAACCATTTTGTTACCTGAAGAATCTGGCAGAGAGCTTCACCTTGAGAGGTGCACAATTTCTGCCAGGTGCAGAGAGGTGCACAGTTCCCCGCCAGCTTCTTCGATGTTCCTGGTAAGGATCGAGGGAACCTGAGTGTCATCATTACACCACAGATTGCCGCTGCTATCACAGTCGCGATCATCATCTTGTTTTTGTGATGAGATCCTGCAGCTTGTGGGCCAGGAATGCACGATTTTCGTCACTCTTGAAGACTCAGGGTACAGATTTGTGAATTCCTTTGCTGCTCATGAGGCTCGCGTGATGCAAAAGTTCAACCTTCTCATTTCCTTTACGGCATTGACGAGGAGTTCAATGATTATACCCCAGACGTTGTGTTGAATTCTGGGGGATGAGATGAGCTCCAAATGCATGATCTATTTTCTTCTATTCAGAATAAAAAAACCTGTCCAAACATTAATCTCGATATCATTTGTCTGCAGCCTCTTGCATCCAAAAGTGGGCCCCCCTAAGCTGCTCCCTGTTTCATGATCGCCGCCATTTACAAGACGCACAGAGTCATATGATTCGAGTGTTAATCTCGATTCGCACATGCGTACATTGTTCAGAAAGAATTCGTAATTTCTTCGACATTTGTCTTACGTCATTCGTAATCCTAAACGTGAAAAGTTTTGCTGTTCGAGTACACTAGTGGAGTTTCTCTACTGCGCAGGAGGATACATGATCTATCCATGAACTGGACCCTCGCCCCCATGACAGAACACGACGTTAAACAAACAGTCATCACATCCGCGTTTCCAAACAGAAAGCCGTGAACGATCGAGTCACAGATCGACGGCCGAGTGCATTAAGCACAAGGATAGTAATAAAATAGCAGCTGCCACTCTCGAAATGGCAATAAATGTGCATCACGAGCTCGTCTGCAAGTACACATCATCCACTTGAATGGGCTGACTGCAGTAAAGATGGCAACAAGAGAAGCTGCATGGCCACGTCGTGATGGTTTCGTTCAACATGGAAAAGTTTCCGTCCACAAAAGATCAAAGCAGCGGCTAGCTCTCGGTGGTGGTAGTCATGCAAAAAGCTTGCTGCGCATTCATTACCACATCCATAACTCGGTATCTCTAGTACCGCGTGACCGCCAGGAGCTTTATAAAATCTGCAGCAACTTGCCATTTTCAGGACGAATCTCTTGGGCTCGTTGCCAGGCGCTTGTGTTCCTCCACGTGAACGCTGAGGAATCTTCGTGGGTTGCGATAGAATATGTCGTTGTGGAGGTCTTGAGCAGCAGGAAGATTTTACACTACAGTCTAGCTTTGTACTGGGATGGTCGCTAAGAGATTTCTGAGTTTTGTGAGTGATAGAGAATTGAATTACAACTCGAGGGAAGCTTACGTACGTTGCCGAGAAACTTTGTGATCTTCTAGTGTGTGAGAGATCTGGAACTTTGGGAATCTGATTTAGCAGCAGCAAAGGTCGAGTTATCGATTTGATAATGGCGAGGCCTGCATTTGGACATGGAGAGGAAATCTCGTCGCCTGACGCGCTGAGAGGCACTTTGGCAGAATTTATCGCCCTCTTCTTCTTCGTGTTCGTCGGAGTGGGATCATCGATGTCGTACCAGAAGATCCACGGTTCCGGGGATCTGGGTGCTGGCGGTCTTCTCATCATCGCCATCGCCCACGGGATTGCGCTCGCGGTTCTCGTCGCCGCCACGTCCCACATTTCAGGCGGGCACGTTAACCCTGCAGTGTCGCTAGCGCTCGCGTTGGCGGGCCAGATCACGATTGTCAGATTGATCATGTACTGGATTGCGCAGTTACTCGGCGCGGTGGCAGGAGCTTGGGTGTTGCAAAAGCTGACGACAGGAGAGCCGGTTTCGGTGCACACGGTCGGCGTCGGGGAAACGGTCTTTGGAGCTATGTCAATGGAGGCCATCCTCACTTTCGCGCTGGTCTTCGTGGTCTTTGCGACAGGCGTAGATCCCAAGAGGGGGAACATCGGAGTGATCGCTCCCCTCGCTATCGGGTTCACGGTGTTGGTGAATATTTTGGTAGGCGCTCCGTATACCGGCGGATCGATGAATCCAGCGCGCAGCTTCGGACCCGCGATTGTGGAGTGGGACTTCACCAACCACTGGGTGTATTGGGTTGGCCCGTTCCTCGGCGCCGCCGTTGCAGCCGCGATCTATGACGGAATTTTCTTGAACCCAGCAACGGTGCATACTCATAGTGCCATCCCGGAGGTCTTCTAACTATGAAATGAATGTGAATCTGTGAGATAGATTGTGGAATCTGTGATCGTGCAATGTGTTGCAACTGAGAAAGAATAATACAATAGTTCAAATGGCGATCGGACAATATGAAATTTTGTCAGGTTGCTAACGCAAAAGACAATATAGTCTGTGCAAAAGACAATCTAGTGTGTACAAAGGCTCGACTCTCTGAGAACTTCCGGGTACTCGGGTTGTGCATTGTACTTAAACAATAGTCCTGCTTTTCTCGTGATGTTAAAACTGTGAACTCTCAGAAATCATTATAAGTAGGTGCTCATGATAGGTACTTCTTGAAGCTTAAATCAACAGCGATCGACCTGAGTGTTCTTGTGGTGTGGACGTGGAATAAAGAGGCTTGCTTCTTTGTCATCAGTCTTTTGCAATTTGCGAAGCGTTGAACCTGCCTAGGACAAAATACATGTGTGCAAGCTTCTCTTTGTACATGGTCGGTCACATGTCCATCATAATTACAAACAAAACTGTCTTGTTAACAAAATTTCCTCTTGCAGCAGTTGAAGATTGTTTCGATTTCAAATACAGATCAGTACTATCAGGAGCAACCCGGTAGCGGATCAGCACATTCAATTGCATCTTGTTATGATGAGAATCTTCTTCTTGAATTCGTGGACTACAGCTCGATGGATTTGTAAGTAGCAGTTTTGTTCATGCGAAAAGGTTTTGTAAATAGTCGACGCTGAGCAGCAACTTCTCGATCGATCTTTCTTTGAGCTGGTTGTTCAAAATCTTTCATTTGAACAGCTGTGACAGTCTTCATCAGTAGGTCTCGACTTTCGAGTTCGATGTAAAGGAACAGTAGCATATGAACATGGTCTCATATACATGTGATCACATGAAGATGGTTTGCAATTCAGTTGTGAAACTGGAGAGTTTTCGTGTATAGTTGGGAATTTCTTCTTCCTGGCAAAAGATTAGTTTGCTCTTGCAACGGCCTCAAGTGGGTCTTGATCTAAAACGACTTAAATTGTTGAGGAAGCTTGAGATGCAGCTAGTGATATTCTTACCGGCGACCTGCAGGACAGAGGTCTTGAATTTAGACTATGGAAAGATTCGCAAGTAATTTGTAGCCATACAGCTTCACGTACGAGTACGCAGTTCTGAGAGTACGTTCTTCAAGGCATTGATCTAGCTGCAGTTGCTTTCACGAACTCACAGCTGTCGAACGTATCGCTAGCTGTTGTGCTTTTGCAGTGGCATGGAATGACAGCTTCGTTCCATTGTTCGGGTGGTGGGATGCAATAACAGATCGTGAGAAGAATTATGGCTGGAATGGCACCGCCTTCAGATGAATCTAGTACAGGGGTATTAATAAGGCCGAACGCCCGGCGGAATGCGGTCACATCGGAGCCCACTTCGAACATTTTTCCGAAGGTTTCTTTTTTCAATTCATGTCCCTTGCAACTCTCTTTCTTGAAAAACTCTTCACTTTTTATCTCCTAATAGGGTTGAAACTCGAGTTGCAGTAAGAACTTCTTGAATGGAATGTTCGAGATCAGTAGCTAGCTAGCTGTGAGGAATAAATTGCATAGAGAATTGAATTCATCGTATAACTATGCGCGTGGACTGAATCATTAATTCGATGTTGGCTCAGTTCGCGAAAGGGGATAGAGTTCAAATCATGAACCCGTCTGACAGACGCCAGAGAGCAGGCATAGCCGAGGTTCGCGGATTAGCAGGGGAGCCTGACAAGTTACGAGGTCACGCCGGGGCTTGCATAGAGGAGGGTTGGTACGAGGTATTTGTGATCGAAGTGATGATACCCACAATCCCACTGCCGGCTCCAAGACCTGACAATGAGCCCCCACAAATCACACTGCAGAATGTGAAGGGGCTCCCTACGCTTTGGGAGGAGAGAAACATGAAGAAGCAACAAAACCATTGATCATAATCAGCTGCAACATGTAGCAGCGCAGCAAGCCTTCGACCCAGTGTATAATTTCCGATTACCAAAAGCACCACATTGCATCAGACTTGCTTGGGAGAGCTAAGTTACATGTACTGAATATCTGCTGCACTTTGTAGATGCCATGTCTCGTCTTGTATTGAAGTAGTTACCAGTACTAGTACATAGTGGTGGTGGTGGTGGTACGCATCGTGGATTTTCAGCGAAATTGCTCCCCGTTTTCGGAATTGATAATTTCACATCATTCCTGTTCTGATGTACATTTTGAAGGATTTTCTAGTCACGCCAAATTGCTAGATGCTCGCGGCTGTCTCCTTTGCACTTGTTGCCATCCAAGCTGGAGTGCACGAGGCTCTGGAAAAATGTGTTCTCTTTCTGGAAAATGGCAGAATTTCCCCTCAAAATCCTTGGTTGTGCTATGGAATCGGCCCAGTGGCTATACGAATATTCCCCCTTAATATGAAACGGGCCCTTTCCACCTAGGAACTGTGCCCGAGTCCGGTAGGGTGAGATGCCGCTCTGTGTAGTGATCTTGGGTTCAGGTACCTGGGTTTGTTCCAGAGCGGTCTTCGCCACTGTTGATTCTCATTGCTGTACATTTATCTACCGTTGATTTCCATCACAAATAGAATTCACAGAACGATAAATTGGAACCAGCTGATGAACTACACTACCACCTTGGAAAAATCCTACAAAAGTACATGAATAGGACAGCAAAAGGCCTTAGAGTCATCAACTACTTAATTTTTCCAACAAAATGTGTCGTTTTGGGGTTTAGGATTCTTTTGTTTCTCTAGTGTAAATTCCACTAATCTTACTATTTAATGGAAAAAATTTCCATATCACAACTCTCATCAAAAAGAAAAAATCCTCGTTAGATATGGAGTCTGGCAAACTTTTGGCCTGCTCTGATTATAAGAATGGAAGGATCTTGTCCTGAAACTGAAATAAATTTTTGGTACAGTTGCAAGCAAAGCCCTATTCTTCCATTTTGTTGGATCCCTAGGTTAAATAGGTTTGTTCATCTTGTTTGCCAAAAAACAATGATGTCAGTTGCTTGCAAGATGAAACAATGTCAACAACAGCAATAGCTTGACAATGGCACCATAGATGACAGCAATAAAAACATTGTAAAAATCTTACAAAAGAAATTAGCCTACTCACTTTTAACCTTTTCATATTTATGTAAAATATTATGTTCATTTTAAGTTGATCTTCAAAATCAATAGCTTAAAAAATATTCAATCTTTTTGAGCACCTAACATAAGTCTCTTCTAAGGTTGCAACACTCAAAACAACGACATGTTGCTACCTACAAACTATCATCATTTTATTCATTGAATGAACTATGTACAACAAGTAGCTACTCACGTGATATCTCTGGCCTAGCTCATGGTTTTTAGGTGCATGTGAATTCAACTCCATTTTGCAAAGGAATTGGTCATTCTTTCCAAATCAACTAAAGTTCAAATAGGAAATGTTCACAGAAATGTGGGACCAAATGAGCTTTGCACCATTAGGCACTTTCCATAAAGGGCTAAGCTAATAAAAACACCAGAGAGGACGCTTAAATGTGTGACAAGAATTACATTACAAATTGTAGTTTGTACATTGAGTTGTCTTTTGACAAATAATTTAGATTAAAGGAAGTACCTGTAGAGTTACAACAAAAGGTTGTTTCCTTGATAATCCAGCAATTATGACCTTTAAAAGTCACTACTGTGATGTTGGGTCACTACTATGATGTTGGATGAAAATTTCTCAATACCCTCACCCCATCCACATGCCATCCAAAATATGCATGTCCAAGAACTCTAAAGCAAATAAATTCATAATATCATAGATCTCACCTCGAGTGGAAAACAATCAAATTAAGGTTGGATGTGAAAGTTTTTGGCCACAATAAGTCTTTAGTGAAAATGTTTGTGTCCATGGAGGTGAATAATAGATTGATTACATTTTCTTCAACTTTATTTTCAAAGATTATGATATTTTATTTCAATATGTTTAAAATTTAATCGTGAAATTGTGAATTTAATTGTCAATTGATTGGACAAAAAGATATTAGTGGAACCTTGTTGAGGAAAACCACAAGCAACATAGTTGACGAAGCAATTGAAATTTCTTATTAGTTATGGTTAGCTACCTTTAGGTTTGTTAAGTGATATTGGTAATAAAATTTGAATTTGACAACAAATAGAACTCTAAAAGCTTAGGGCACATTCTCTAATTTCTCATATTTAAAATAAGGTGTGAGAACTTCAAAATGCCTTGGTTAAAGCAACATATTTCACATGCATTTCCCTATCTTCTCAATTACATAATTTAACAAAGAATGTGATTAACGTAATTTTGAATCAAAATTAGATCATGGATTCATTGGAAGCTCCGATAAAATTTATGATGACTTGAATTCCTGCAATAGGCACACTTATGTATATATATATATATATATATA
>Ga0116229_10012084_pt1 | contig 12546 bp, 10 predicted proteins | sample S1TSphgellanicum_3_FD_87313 | JGI IMG/M metagenome (GOLD analysis project Ga0116229, IMG submission 87313) | Host-associated microbial communities from peat moss isolated from Minnesota, USA - S1T2_Fc - Sphagnum magellanicum MG | ecosystem: Host-associated > Plants > Peat moss > Unclassified...
AATACCCAGGGGGGGCAGCTTTTTTCCCCCCCCTCAATGGCCAGTGCCCCACTCTTCCCCCCATCCCCCCTCATCACCCCCAAATTTTATAACATTCCCCCCAGGGATTTCTTTTTTTTTTTTTTTTTCAATTTTTTTGATGTAGCCATATTGGCAATTATCCACAAGAGGATTCAGCCATATTTGGCTACAGACAAGATATGAAACTAGACATTTTTTAAAGAATCCTGCTATATTTTAGCTACTTACTAGAACCTCCGGTAAAGAAAAAAACCTGGCAATTTTAAAACAAAAAAATCCTTTGTATGAGTCAAAAATCAAATTGTGTTATGACAAAATGGCAAATAATTTGCCACAAAAACAAACGCTGAAATTTCCGGCTATAGAAGAATAAATTTATATTGGAGAGTCCATTTGAAGGTAAGATTAGCCATAGAGTTATTATGAGTGACTTCAAGGATTTGTGTTAAAATTTATTCAGCACCATCCCTTGGATACCAAAATATATGTACACAAAAAAATTGCTGAAAAAAATTACATACTTTGGAGAGGGGCCAAGTGAAGTGAAGTGAACTGAACAGGTTGTACACTATCAAATCCCTGGTTCTGTAGTTGAACAAGATTCATTCATTCATTCAATTTGTGTGTCTTCACAGTTGACCCACACTCGTACCATGGTTAAAAAACAACCTCCCTTTTTAAGAAACCCATTGCCCCAATTGGGTGAATTGGCACCCACACTTGTACCATGGTAAAATTCCAAGTCTTTTTTTTTTGTTGAAGTTGCTTCTTTAGTATCGAATCAAGGTTTTTTTGAGTCGTAAAATTTAACATTTTCCTAAGTTAAAGAAAGTCACTAAAGAGACCTCACTCACAAAGGTGAAGGTACTAGTGTGTTGCATGTGAATGGTTGGAGTATAAATTAGGGCAAATGGGTTGTTACTAGGTAGGTAGTAAACACAGCAACTCATGAGCTAACAACCATGGTTAAGTAGGGAACTGGAACCCAAATATGCAAAAGTGTTTCCTGTCCACCTCTCATCCATCCATCCATCCATCTACCCATCCATCCATCAAGGTGTGCTTCCCAAGCTCTCTCTGCAAGTTTCTAGTAGTAGATTACCTATTTTCATTGATGGGTTTTCAGAAAAATCCAGTTATCTAGTTGGGAGGGTAATAATGAATTTGTGCTTGACAACAGCAAAAATATGCATCATTATGAAATACAACAAACCTTCAACAAAATTTCAGCCTGTCAAGTGTCAACCCTAACCCTAGGTAGGCTCACTTGCAGCAAGATGTTCTGTATGTTCAGATAAGTTAAAAGCCAATATGGGTAGTTAGGGTGATCTAACTCTGGTCTGGGTTAACATGCTCCAGGCAACTAACTACCTAGGTATTTTGCATTCCCCCCTCTTTAATGTAACTTGCTGTGATTTTAATTCTGCATGATACAAGCTCAGAACATGTAGGAATAGTTCAATAGTATCACATAATAATAGGGCCCATGGGGCCATGACCATTTCAACACAACATTATGGCCATAATGCTTTAAGAAAGGAGTTTCAAAATTTCAATGCCCAGCTTTTACTTAGACATTAATTGGAAAAGTGTGTGTAAATTTAGGGTTGGTAATTATTATGTGTACAAAAGTCCTTTTTTTTTAAATAAAAAATTGTGAACACTTAACATGATTGAAAACCCAGAAAAAATTATACAATCCCTCTCAAACTCAGGAAGAGCTTTTTCTTAGTTATATGGAGCTCATGTAAGCATGCCCATCACCAAACACAGGCATCCATACAAAATTTTACTTTTGTGTTCATTTATGGGTGTGAACATATATATACATTGAGTAGCACCCTATGTTTTGTGATTTAACATCAAGTGTGAATGCACCATAATGCATACAATACCATGGACATAGTGGGTTAGTGACCAAAGGCAATTAAAACTAGCAATAAACACAATATGACCTTTAAACACACCTTGTAAATTCCTTCCAATGTTGTTCACTTTGCATTCTTAGCAAAACAAAACGTCCCAAAAACAAGTTACTATTTGTAAAGTAGAATTCATTTAAACATCAACTCTTTCATTTTTACCCTTTTTCAATTCTCTAAATGTATGTCCTCCCTCCCAACTAATGTACTAGATGAGCTGTATTATTTTTTAAAATCTTAATTTCTAGTGTAGTAGTGCTAAGAACTATAATACAAAGTTTATGAATAGATTTAAAAGTTGACCATGTGGAAGAGAAAAAGTCACAACCAAAAGCATCTCTAGTAGTGGATTGCATCACTAAATTCGATGATTAACAACGATATCATAATTTGAAAAGTTGTTATGACATCAAATTTTTGCGTTTAATATCGTCTTTTTTCAGAAGTGTGGTATGAACAAATGACTACCTTTAATTCGTTGGTCACAATGATTGGCCCACATGTTGATATTTAAATGGTGTCATACTAAATAATTGTTCAAATTTCATATTTGTAGATGGTGTAAGGGAACATTTTTATTTATGTTTGATAATGATACCATTGGAGAGCTTTTAAAAGTAGAAGTAAAATTTCAAAAGCTAGTTCTAAAAATTGAGCATCTTGAAGAGGAAAATTCATAATTGAAAGAAAAATGTGGGATTGTAAAAACCAAATCTAAAAGTGCCAAATGCATTTCATGAAATAAGAATTAAAGTCCTAAGCAATCTTTATAATGATAGGTTTAAGAAATTTTTATATTATTGTTGGGTCCAACGATATTTTGTAGTCCCCCGTTCTAGAACAAAAGGTCCCATAGTTTATTCATCAACAACAAAACATCAATTTAATGTGAGAGGATTTTTCAAACGTTTATATTTCCATTTCTTGTATTGAAACCTAAAATCACATGCATCACTAACATATCACAATTTAACCAATTAAAAAAAAAATTGGATTGTGTTCAAGAAAATAAAGGCCAGACCCCCTAATGGGGCCATTTAACACATGTTCCCCACTTGTGGAAGCAAGGGCCAAGAAGAGTGGGACCGCCATGAACTTGAATGTGCCTCATAAATGATGAAGCAACATGCTCAATTAGCCAACATTGAACAAAGAAAAAGTGCCCCCTCAATTTGCATCACACATAAAGAAAATTGAAATAAATCACCACATGTTAATAAAGTCCCTATAATAACCAAAAGAGGCAAATCAACAATTGAAGCATTGGAAGAAATAACATTCATTGGGGAGAGCCCAAGTAGGTCATGGAACTTATCAACAAACTCCCTTATGAACCATTTAAATGGCAATAAAAGGTCCATTAAATTTAGGCCACCATGTGTGGTAACCAATGAGGAAGATACAATAATAGTTGCATGGACCTTAGTTATGCAACATTGGAAGGATAATGATGATGCAACATTTGGAAAGTCTATTGTTCCTAACATTAAGAACTTGTTTGCATGCATGACATTCTACTATGCATGGAGTTAGCAAATTTGGTGTATTTTGCAACTTGTTTTTGTTTCTCAACTTTATTCTTTACGATCTTTTTAAGGTTCAATACAAAATTGTGTTTTTGATGACTAGGGGGATTTTGTGGAAGAAGCATATTTTCAAAGGTCAACCCCATCTTCATTTCCTACATCCCACCTTCTTGTGAACATGTGAGACTAATTGAGAAATTGACAAAAACAAAGTCGTTGCCACCCTCTTGAACCTTATGAACCTTGTCTTGATTTTGGTCAAAGTTGAATATGAGATAAAAGAGGCGGCCTTAGATTGGTAGAAGCAAAAGATGTTAGTTATGATCTTGAAGTTACAAAAGTTCATGAGGATGGTAGTAATTTGGTTGCAAAAAATTAATTATTAATTTTTGAAAGAGGTTTTTTCTTTTCTATTATTGAGCACTAATGAACACCTTTGGATTTCTCCAAATTGAGAAAAAAAACCTTGAGATGATTTTTTTCATGATTCCAACTTTCAAAAAATCGCATTTCCACTTCCCCAGGCTTAGATTTCATAGCCTTGAGCTATCATTATGAATTCTTCCCACGAATAAGACCAATAATTCAACAGATTTCTTATTCATAAATAAAATCTAGACTTGCAATAGTCTTCACCATTGTTAGTGATGTCAAAAAATCTTTAAAATCACAAATTTTCATAGCCCATACACATCACCCACACGCATTGCCCACATAAACATTCTCTACAAACAAAGAGAAAGTGGTTGTGTAAGTTAGTCATGGATAAAAACCTTAGAAGGGAAGGTGGGGAAAAAAACCACATTAGCAATAAACATAGTCAAGGAAATACACATGGGGTAGCAAGCACGACCTAATAGTGGGCTCATTAACCCCCAAAATTCCAAAATGGCACCACTAATATCTGAATTTAAGGTCAATGTTAGCATGATTGTTAATGTCCTTAGGAATCTTATGAATGTTTTTTGGTTCTCCAAGTGGCCATCCCCACTTCCACCATGTTGGTTGGTCCAAGCCTATTTAAATTTTTTGTGATTAAAGTACTAATCATCAAAATGGTGGTGACACCTTTCAATCCAAAGAAAATACAAGACAAAATTGCATAAAATGTCCAAAGAGTGAGACTACCAAGATGGGGGTTGTTAATGCATGAAGGGTTCATCATCTTTAGTCTTGATAACAATCTCACCCAAGAGAGCAAAAGACCAAAAGAGATTGGCAATTTGAGGTTTTCCCCACTTGCTCCAAACCCTACAAAAAAGTTCCCAAACAAGAACAACTTTGGACATAGGTCAATAGACAATGTGTGGGAGTTTCCTTTTGAGCATTAGGGTAGCGAGGCCGGTCACCGAACACATAGTGTCTCAGAAGTCTGCAAATTTCTGGAGAGTGCTCCTTTGAATTTCATGCCCAAAGAAGAATTGTAGCCCTACTATTTGCGCACCCACAGAAACTTGAATCGTTGAAAAAAGTGAAGATTTGAGTCAGATGCTACCCTCCAAAGTAAGGGGGGTCAAATGGTGGAAACGAAAAACCACTACATGCACTACAAATTGTATTAAAAAAATTTCTTTAATACTTTGTGGCAAATCTTTGGGGATGCATCACAATTGCACACTTTTTCTTAATATAAAAAATAAAAAAATAAAAGAAAAGGTCCCATATATTGGTTGTAGGTTCAAAAATATTATACATTTAATTTTATAATATAATTATTTTTATTAAAAAAAAGATGTAACTAATATAAGGTGTGCATTAATCTTTTGTGTGTGTGTGTATATAGGCATTATAAATTGTAGGTTCAATTAATAGGTTAATAAATGAACAAATATTGATAAATGAACTAGTAACCCAACATGGAGGAACATGAAATGAAAAATCCCTTCACACCATTGATAACTGAATAATTTTGAAAAAACTTACACTTGACAAAATGTTTTGTTCTTCCACCTCGCAATTACTTAGTTAAAAAATGCATTAAATACATAAGATATATTGAAAAAATAATAGTCCAATCACATGATCTTATGATATTCAATTGCAACTTGCATCCTCATCATTTTTCACAACTTCAAACATTGAAACTAAAAATATTAATTTAAATATAGGGTATAAAATTTTGATACAAACACAAAATTAGGGCAACTTAAATATGTGCATAGTAAAAAAAAAAAAAAAGTAGTAATAAGATTTTTTAAGATTTTTTTTCCCCCCACATAATACCTTAAACAATAGGTTGTTTGAGATGGGTAGTGCAAAGTTTTAACACTTAGTGTCCCCCTTGGAACTAAATAGAACATTGGTTCCACAAGAATACAACCCACCATGGTCATAGACTTGAGATGGCACCCATGTGTGTTCAAGGGTTTAAGTTTCGTGGAACCTTGAAACACCCATGACCATGAATTCCTAAGCGCCTCCCTAGTTTAAATCTTTGTTGCACATACAAATGTGAATGTTTTAAAACATAGGACTATGTTTGGGTTTTTTTTTTGTGCTTCATCCATTTTGGTGATGGGTAGGTAACATTCATTTGTCAACATTTGAGTGTTTGGTTATAATAGGTGACATGTATCACTCTTAAAGATGTGTGGAAGATGTGGAAAAGTGGTGTTCATCCCTTGGAAGATTTAGCCAAAAATGGCTATAAATCAGACATAAAGTAAAATTTTAAAATAATCTTTCTATATGTTTTAGCTCCACAATGAAAGCTGAATATATGAATATGGTGAATTTTGTTCTTTTTTCCTTCTCACTTCTGGCAACTAAAAACCTCCAAAGTCGCTTCCCTCCCCCACTTTTGTTTTTTTGAAAATTTGATTCTGAACATCACTTTTTGGCAAAATTTCACCAATAAAACAAACACTACATGTGATTTAGTACAAGTGGTGATTAGCCAAAAGAAGATGTAGCCAAATTTTGTGATGTAGTCCAAGTGATGATTATCTAAAAGAAGATTTAGCCAAATTTTGTGATGTAGTCCAAGTGGTGATTATCCAAAAGAAGATTTAGCCAAATTTGGTGATGTAGTCCAAGTGGTGATCATTCAAAAAAAGATTTAGCCAAATTTGGTGATGTAATCCAAGTGGTGATCATTCAAAAGAAGATTTAGCCAAATTTGGTGATGCAGTCCAAGTGGTGATCATTCAAAAGAAGATTTAGCCAAATTTGGCTATAAACAAGATATGGAAGTAAAAAAGAAAGCATCCTTCTACCTACTGGAAGCTCTTAATGAAATATCCCAATTTTTTCCTTTCAAAATTTGGCAAGTTGTACAAGTTTTTTAAAAAAAAACCCTTTATATGGGGTGAAACAGGGTTGTGGTGAGTTGCAACATTGCTGATCATCCACAAGAGAAATTAGCCATGGCTATAAGTTCAGGGAGGAAAGTAGATTTTTTAAAACATTCCTGATATATTTTGGTGACTTGCTAGAACCTATTGTCTAGGTAAGATGATTTAGAAAAAAAATTCTGATAACTTTGGTGCATTTTTTTCACAAAAACCCTTGGTATGAGTCACACTGGAATTCTTTTGGCACATGACCCCCCAAAATTGAAAAAGATGCTAAGTTGAAACGACATTTTTCAGGTCACAAAATTGCAAAAAAATTGTTGGAATAGAAATCATTGAAGCCTTAGAGAACTTCAAATTTTAAAAGGCAGCACACCATTGGACAAGAACTCTCCATGGGCCATCCCTTGAAATCAAAGTTTTCATTCAATGGCCATGAGGTCTGACCAATGCAAGAAATCATGGCCACAGCCCCCACACACCCAAGAAATCAAACAGAATAAATAGAGTTTTAGGTACTTCATCAATGTGAACTCTTTTCCTTTCAAATAATGCACAAGGAAATTTGTGGAAATGTCAAACCCTAATAAAGGAAAAAAAAACCAGTTGGATCACATTAAATGAGGATTGAGTGGCCACCTTGTAAGTAGTTGTGTCTTCAACTCACACATAAATAGTTCATATAACCTAGCCCATAACCATAATAACTAACCCACTCAACTGGTCACCTAACATGGAGTAAAGTTCCCTGGTAAAATCATTCATCCAAAGTTGTGGAAAAACTAACCTTGGGTGAATTACATCCACACTTGTATCATGGTAAACAGTATATAAACAGCAGTGTTGGGCTGTTCTTAAAACTGGTATCAATTAACCAGTTGTTCAAGGATATATAACCATGGTTCTCCAATTTTTAAAAATAAAAACCTATATATATTCCATTAAATAAATAAATAAATAAATAAATAAAAGTGCAGTTCTGGAAAAGTCAAAGAACCAACTTGGAGGTATATAACCATGGTTCTCAAAAACCTAAGCATGGGTCAAATAGCCAAATGAAAACTGCCAGTTCTGTGAGGGTGTTTGAAGGGGGAAAGTTGAACTGAAGGTTCCTTCTTGAACTTGATGATACCTAGAGGAAACAATAAAACCCAAGCAAACCTTCGAGAAAATTGCACAATAAATGTGCTAGAGCCCTGTCTGTTGATCTTAGGAGGTGGTTGAAATAGTTAAAAAATAAAAATAAAAATAAATAAACATAAATATATTATAAAGAAATCCTGAAGATTTGTGGACCCCTCAGTCAAATGAGAGAAGCATGTTATTATAGAAGCTCCAAATTCTTATTAAATGTCTTTGCACTTTCCATGTCTTTTGCATAAGACCACATGCAAAAGACATGGAACATTTAAGTACTAGTTTCATGGCAACTATTGGAAACAAAAACATGACACCAACATAAATTTGAAGAATCTCTTTGGCCATATTTGTTTCTCTTCACAATTAGGCTATCTACTACCAGCCCATGATGGGGGTGGGTAGGGGGGGCTATTACAACACTCAAAGTGTCAGTTTACTACAAATTCTCCAAACAAACCAAGGCTTCCATTCTAAGAATCTCACATATTTCTTTTTACACACCTTTCAAAAAGGTGCATTCACACCGAATGTTAAGTCAGTGTTAAGTGAAAATCTAGGTGGCATCTTAGGTGGCACCCAATTTTAAATGGGTGATTGTTTAATATTAAGTTTAGGGTTTCTCTTTCTCTTTACTCCATGGGAATGGAATGTGAGAAAATACCTTATCATCCTAAGGTCAAATTTGTCATTAAATAATCCTCTAAATAGTGAAAAGAAATTTTGTGAAAATATGAAGTTGACATGTTGGAAATCGTCATAACTTAATTATCATAGGCCACACTCTAAATAATTTCACTGCTCATATCACAATATTATAATAATAGATGATGGAAAGATATATAATTTCAAAATTAAAACTGAATTCATTTTTTGAAAAAAAAATTTATTTGTTTTGTCAATGTGGAAACTGAACTTGGGCAATGGTGTATAACAATAGGAGGCTCTCCGGCCACCCACAACATAACACCTCTTTAGGGTTTTTCTCTTGGGGGAGATCTGTCAAAATACACCCTGAATTTACAAAGAGAGTCGGTTGTGTACATAGCCTTTCTATACTAACACTGTAGTATCTTTTTTCAGTTTTGCACTTGAGTTTTTTTTTAAAAAATTCACTTTTGCAATAAAAATTAATAATTAATAACATTTCAGCATTCCAGCAATAAATATAAGAAGCTTCTTTGGTAAGTTCCATGGACTCAAAATTTAAAAAACGAATTTATTTTTTTTTATAAAAAATTCGACTGGTTGAAACCAGTATTGGGCGGTTCTTTGATTTTTAAAGAACCTCTGGTTTTGGTTCTTCAAATACTTTCAAAATCAAAGAACCGCCTGTTTGGGTTCTTTGACTTAAAAATTTGGAGAATCATGATTTTTATACAAAAACCGGTTGTTTGAGAATTTTGAAAACCCATGCGTAAGGGGATATATACCCAAATTTATATCCGGAGAATATCTGCCCCTCATTCTAAGAACCGCCCAACACTGGTAAAAAATTAGACACCAATGGAATGATCCAAAAGTTAGGGACTTCCGAGTCCTAGAGGGAAGAAAATCATGTAACGATATCCCTTTAGATCCGGCGGTTAAAACGAGGAATTAATAACTAGCCCTAAAGAGAGGGGGTGGGTGTGGACGGGCGCGTCACGAGCCGTCGCTGGAATGCCGGAGCCCGGGAGCTGCCTCGGCGTGAATGTCATTTTGCCGCGCCGTTGCGCCGGGGCTCGACCACGCTCCACTGCGAAACTATCGCGCCTCGGCGCAAGCAAGCAAGCGATCAAACCTCTTTCTCTCTCGCGCGCGCTTCTTCTCTTGTCTCTTCCCTTCTCTCTCTCTTTCTACATTCTCGCGCGCTTTCCAATCTAATGTCGGAATTGCTGGTTTTCTCCAAGCATCCGGCCGCAATTGCGCGTCATGGATTGATTTCCTGGCTTTGAATCTCCACCTCCTGCTCTCGCTCCCCGCGGTGGTTGTTGCATTGCAGATAATGTCAGTCGGTACTTGTGGTCGTTGAACGATCTGAGCTTCTACGGCGGTTGGTAGAGGGGAACTTTCGGAATGATTTCAGATAGTTGAGGAACAACTGATCACGGATTTTCTTGGGAGTTGAGTAAAGAAGAAGAAGCTCGTGCAGTTTTTTGTGAACATCATTCAGCTTTTTGTTTCTCCTTGTGCTGCAGGCTGCTGCTGTGGGTCTGTCTACTTCTTTACGGCGGCATTTTGGTTTCTTTATTTATTTCTGTCTTTCCCATGTCGATGCGGTGAGGAAAGTCTCTAACGTTTTGTAGCAAGCTCAGAAGAAGCCGCAAGAGCTGATCTCTTTGCCAGTAGCGGCAATGGGGACTTTGGAGGAGCGCCCACCTGCTGCTGCTGCTGCATCGGCGGGTTTCGAGCCGTTCCCTGAAAAGCTCGGCGGAGTACCTGGAACATTAAAGGAAGTCGAGAGCTTTGAGAAGATCAGAGATTCTGCAGATATCTATGAGTTTCCGGAGGAGGAGAAGCCTGTTGATCTAGAGGCTGATCATGAGCATCGTGGTGCTGCGGAGGAGCTGCCAGTAGATGGAGTCGATCCGGTGTCTGAAATCAAGCGTGTTACTTGGCAGAAGCATAGACGAATTCCCGAGCAAGAAGAAGAGGAGGAAGAAGAAGATCAGCAGACGGCGAGCTTGAAGATGACTAGCGTTGCAGTTGAGGCGCTCGATATCTGCAAGGATGCGCTCATGTGTTCTTCGGCCAAGAAGCCACCTCTTGCAGGCAGCGGAGAAAAGAAATCAGAGCTTCCGGAAGTCGGTGACAAGCTGCTGGGTCGTGAGAGACAAGCTGGAGCTGGAAGGATGATGCGCCTGCACAGCTGCTGCAACAACAGTGGCTCTATTCTGGTCACCAGGTCGCCGAGCTTTGTCGGACCCATATCCCCAGCTGCTAGTCTTTCCAGCTCCTCCTGCGGGTTGCAGGAACTGGTGGACATGCGGGAGAAGAACAAGTTCCTGGAGGCAGCTTTGAAGGCGAAAGCTATGGAGGTGGAGGCCATGAAGCAGGAATTTCAGGAGATGGAGAACAATCTACTCGACAAAATCGAGTGCTTAGAGCTTGCAAACGAGCAGCTTCTAGCCGGCGGCGAGAACTCAGGAATGGAACAACTGCAGATGGAGCTTACTCGACTCCAGAAGCAAAACACACTGTTGGCACAGCGAGAGAGAGAGCTTCAATTCCAGCTGAGCACCAAGGACATGTTACAGAAAGAGGTTCAGCATCTGCAAGAGCTCAACGAGCAATTGCAGCTGGACACGAGGAGACTCTTGCCGGATCAGAACTCCGAGACGGGCGCCGAGGCGGTGGTGGGAGGAGGGAGCTGCTGCTGCAAGATGCTGCTAGAGAGGATAGTCTCGTTGGAAACCGAATTGGCAGAGGCTGTAGAAGTGAACAATCTGTACAAATCGCAGCTCCATACCGCCTTCGCGGAGCAAGAGAATGTGCAAGCGGCAGTTACCCATGACGACCAAGTGGTGCAGCTCAAATTGCAGCTCAAGAAACAAGACTCGGAGCTGCAGGACATTCGTGATCGCTTCTTCGTCATGAGCATTCGACTTGCGGAGACGGAAGCACAACACGAAGAAGCTCTCATGAAGGTGAAAAGACTCCAAAACCCACTCCGGCACTTCGGTGGCTCCTTCAAATGGTAGCCTGCAGATCTTTCTGCAGATCTTTCTTTCTTTCCTCATACTCCAACAAAATCTCTTCAGGCCTATCTATCGATTCACACCCTCCTCACCATCTCTACATTTTTTCCCCTTCGTCCAAGAAGCGGCAGGAGCTCACCACAAGCTTCAAAAACTCTCACAAACTTCTTACCACATTATCTTCTGCAGTTGCCAGTTGCAAAAACTTCCTTCCAACATCTCTGCAGTGACCAACAGGCCATGCACAACAACCGGAAAGAAATACGCAGCACTTGTTTCAGATCAAGAGGAATTTGTTGCCATGCTCTCCGAGAGAGACGAAGAGAGAGAGTGAGAGACACAGAGAGGGAAAGAGAGGTAGATGAACTTAAAAAACATTTTGTTGCTTCTGATTGTGTAGATATGGAAACAGAATTCAGTCTCTAAATTTTTTGAACATGTGAGCTTCTTCTCTCTTGCTCTTCTTGCTGGATTGCTTCTTGGTCGTGTTTATAAAACGCCTTTGAACCTTCAGATTGCATGCTTGTGTTTGCAAAGTACTTGTGAAACTAACTTCAGATTGATTGTAATTGTGAAGCTCTTGTGAACTAATATCTTTCATAAGAATAGAGAAATCTCCGTTCTCACGATGAAGAAGAAACAGCAAGGCTAACACTTCCTCAGGAAGTCACAGAAAGAACCAAACAAGGGGAGACAAAAAACAAAACAAAAAACAAAAAACACATTAGTGGTATGAACAAAAGTGCCAGTCTCACACCTGTTCAACAGCAGTGTGTATGACAGTGACTTAACTATCACAGCTTCCCCACTGACTTCATCAGCTCCCTACAGTGGGTAAAGGCCAGTGACAAGCACCATCCTGCGAACTGAGTTTCTGCTGCAATTCCGGAAGCAACGGGAAGACTCAGCCATACTACTGGCTAGCAACAGACCCCACAACAAAGACTAGACAAAGAAACAAAGAAAG
>Ga0116229_10012086_pt1 | contig 12544 bp, 12 predicted proteins | sample S1TSphgellanicum_3_FD_87313 | JGI IMG/M metagenome (GOLD analysis project Ga0116229, IMG submission 87313) | Host-associated microbial communities from peat moss isolated from Minnesota, USA - S1T2_Fc - Sphagnum magellanicum MG | ecosystem: Host-associated > Plants > Peat moss > Unclassified...
ATCTTGTTGCCGGTCAGTTCCCAACCCTCTGAGGTGCGGCGCGCCACCGTCTTTGGCATCCCGCCGCGCACCGGCGTGCCTAATTCGGGTTCGACCCGTAACCCGCCAATCAACCCACCGCCGGCCGCTGCCTGGCGCGCCAGCCGATCAAAGATATGCGCCGGCCACCCCTGTCCCCGCGCCGACTGCGCATAGAACACGTAGGTCATGAATAGGATTAAGGCGGTTGACGGCTCACCTTTCGCAACCGCACTGAGCACCCGCAAACCCTCGACCAATCCGGCGCCCCGTCCGCCGAGCTTCGGCGAAACGGTGAGCCCAATGAGTCCCTCCTGCGCAAGGATGTCGAAGTTCGCCCGTGGAAACTCCGCGCTGCGATCGAAGGATTCCGCCGTCGCGGCCAAACGCCGCGTGATGTCCGCGAGCTTGGCTTCCGACAGCGGCGCGAGCCGACGCTCCTCCACTTGTGCCAATGATGCGGCCACGGCTACCCCTGCTCGGTAATGATTGAGTTGAATCGATCGTCCCAGAGCGGCTTGACGTCGACCGCCTGAGGAATCAGCGCTTGCATGGCAAATACGTCAGCCACGTTCTGCTGCGAGGCGATGGCCGCCGCATCGACCGGCCGCAACGAGTACACATCGCTCTTGCGACGGAATTCATCCTGTACATACTCCAGCGGCACGCCAATGTCTTTGGCGATCGCCGTAGTCCATTCCTGCTCGTGCGCACCGCCCCAGGCGTACGCGCGCTTCAGAAGACGCAAATACTCGCCGATCAGCTTGACCTTCCCAGGATCGGCAAGCGCATCGTTATGCGCGGTGACAATGTAGTTGCCTGACAAGAATCCCAATGCGGTCTTCAAAATTCGCGCCCCCTCCGTCGCCATGGCCCGCTGAATCGGAAAGCCATAAATAGCCCAGGCATCGAGCTGACCATTGGAGAACGCGGCCAGGCCGTCGGCCACGCCCATCGGCGCCGGCGTGATGTCCGCCCAGGTCAAGCCCACGGATTGCAGCATCCGCAGCAGGAAGTATTGGGAGGTGGTGGCGCGTACATAGCCGACGCGTTTACCCTTCAAGTCGGCGAGACCGGCGATGATCGAACCGCGCGGCACGAGCACGACCTGATTATTTACATCACCGTGCAGCACCGCAATCTGCCGGAAACTATGGATCGTCGACGCGGCGGCGAACACCGGCGGGATTTCGCTCATGTTGCCAAAATCCAGCGAGCCGCCATTCAGCGCTTCGATGACCAATTGGCCTGAAGCAAAATTGCTGTAATCGACGCGAAAGGATTCCGCCTGGATGTTGGCAATGCTTTGTAGCAGTGCGATATCCGCTTCTCCTTTACCAACCGTCGAGACGCGTAGAGGCGGCAGTTCCGCATTGTTCGACCGCTTCGCGCAAGCCGCCAGGGTACCGCCCACCAAGGTGGCGGCCGCGCTGCTCAACAGAAAATCACGCCGCGTGAAATGTGGAGTCATGATACGCATCGATTGTAGCGAGCGCCGTAAATAAGCCTACGTCCTAGTGGCTATTAGCTTAGAAGCACTTCTGCCCCCGGCAGTTCACGCGACGAAATGCATTTTTATTATGGGGACAGAAGTAAGCGTTGTTGGCGGTCCTCGCCACGTGCTGTAGCCTTTGAATCCGGGCTCCGCGGCCGTTCATTGAACGCAGATCAAAGCATCCCCCTGCCAGATCCCGCTAACCAAGCGCTAAATGCGCCGCTGCGGAATCTCCAGCGCATCGAGCTTCTGTTCCAATTCCTTCTGTGTCTTCAACTGTTCGAGTTTACGAACTGATTTCTTCGGCAGATGCGGCGCCAGCAATTCGATGAAGTCATACATGAACGCGCGCAGCACCGAGCTGCGCCGAAACCCAATCCAAGTCGTGTGTGTTCCAAACAAATGAGATGCGTCCAGCGCCATCAAGTCGGTATCCACCTTAGGGTCAATGGCCACGCAAGCGATAATGCCGACCCCCAAGCCGACACGGACATAGGTCTTGATGACGTCTGCATCGCGGGCCGTCAGCGCCACGTCCAACGACAAACCCGCAGTTTCGAACATCGCCGGCAGCGAAGAACGGCCGGAGAAACTGAACTCGTAGGTGACGATGGGGAATTCTGAGAGCTTCTTCAGGCTCAATTTCCCCGCCCGTGCTAATGCATGGCCCACGGGAACGATCACAGTTCTATGCCAGCGGTACACCGGCAGCCGCACCAACTGCGGAAACAGGTCGTCGGAACCCGTAGCCATCGCAAAGTCCACCAAGTTGCGGGACACCAGGTCCGCAATCTGTTCCGACGTGCCTTGGTGAATGTGGAGACGAACCTTCGGATACTGGACGCGAAAAGCGCGGATCACCTCTGGTAGAACGTATCGTACCTGAGTGTGGGTCGTGGCAATTGACAGTGTGCCACCGGCCGCGTTGGCAAGCTCCGAGGAGGTCCGCCGAATGTTTTGCAGCTCGCGCATGATCGAGGCCGCGCGCCCAATGATGTCCTCGCCCGCTTCGGTGGTGCGGACCAACGAACGCCCCTGACGTTCGAAGAACTGGAATCCCAACTCTTCTTCCAGCAAAGCAATCTGGCGGCTGACTCCCGGTTGCGATGCGTGCAATCGCCGTGCGGCCGCCGTCATGTTCAAGCCATTTTCGTGGACGGCCACCAAGTATCGCAGCTGCTGAAACTTCAATAGAGAATCCCGCGCTGCATCATGAGTGCGAGCTGATTGCAGCCAGCACTATGATCAACAGCAATGTGACCGAAAACCAGAAATGCTCCCGGATCGGCCGTGTAAGGTCGGCGTCCTCGGACTTTCGCTTTGTGATGTTCATGCAACCTCCCTGGCTCTGACGAGTACTCACTGGGCAAGCCTAACGTGGCGACCCAACCGTTCGATACTGCCCTGTGGACATCAGAACATGTTCGCCTTGCATAAGGACGGGCACGGGAAACAGCGCCCTGCGATATATGAAGCTAACCAATCGGTCTTAACGCCTGTGCGTGGGATTGCATACCCTGATGACTGAAATCGATCGAGGGTGACTCATGTCGCTGGTCCGCGATGATGTCCTGGCTGCCAATGCGGCGTATTCCAGTGCATTCGGCCACCGAGCAAGGCTGGCCTGCCGCCGGCGCGACGCTTCGCAATTCTCACTTGCATGGACGCCCGGCTCGATCCCGCGAAATATGGTGATCAGCTACAAGCCGTTGGGCACACGAGAATGGTTCGTCGTGCATCACACCGATTGTGGTATGCAGCTGTTCACGGATGCTGTGATAGCCGACTTGCTACAGCACAGTTTGGAGACGGCAACAATTACCCAAGACGGCTGGAAGGACGTCGGATCGGGCCCAGGATCCGTGGCCGGAAAATTCATCAAATGGCATACCTTCGATAACCTAGGGTCCACGGTCCAAACTCGAACTTCAAATGCGGGGCACTGGCATGCAGAGGACCGAGGGTCGCCAGCGTTGCGGGCAGGTTGGTGGTGAAAAGCTGTGTGTAGGTCTTCAGTATCATGTGGCCGCCGCGTTCCGCCCGCCTCTGTTGGCAACATCGACCTCAATTGTGCACGGCGGCTCGAAGGTCATCGTGTTGGTAACGGTGCATAGTCGCTCGGCGGACGCGATGACCGCTCGCGCTTCCGCATATGGCAGGCCGACATCGAAAATTACCTCTAGGTTTATGTTCGACAGGCGGCTCGGCAGCTGAGCTGCCTTGCGGCCGATGACGCGCACCTCGAATCCCACACGCTCGAGCCCTCGGGATACAAACGCTGCCCAGCAGCTGAGTGCGAAGCAAGTACCTATCGATGCGAGAAGTAACTCTACCGGGGTCGTCAACCCAGGCCCTATTTCTGCTGGTAAGGCCGTGCCGTCACGAAGAACCACCAACTGTCCGGCGGCCGGCGATACGACGTTGAGCACCCATAGTTTCTTAGCCATGTTCATGTCCCCTGTATGTCGAGCTGTGCGCGATTCAACTCACTTAAAATGCGGCCATCTCCCAGGAGGGCAGCTCGATCGCACATATGGGCGATGACTCCGATATCGTGACTGACGAGCACGAGGGTCATCTCGTGTGTCGCACGCAGACGATTCAGCAGGTTGAGTATTCCAGCCTGCACCGAGACGTCAAGCGCAGAGGTCGGCTCATCCAGAAGAAGCACCCGCGGCCCACGTAACAGAGCTCGTGCTATCGCCACTCGCTGGCGCTGCCCACCCGAAAGCTGATGAGGATAGCGGCGCCCGTGATCCGGCTCGAGCCCCACTTCTGCAAGCGCGGCGTGGACACGGCTCAAGGCGGCTTTCCGCGCGAGGCCCTCGATGAGAAGCGGCTCGATCAGGACGCGCTCCACCGTGAGACTCGGGTTCAGCGATGCCGCGGGATCCTGAAAGACCATCTGCACTTCGCGCCTTAGCTGACGGTCAAATTGATGTCCCGGTTTTAGCGTCTGTCCCAACAGCGACATTTCGCCGCGCCACTTGGGGTTGAGGCCCGCCAGCACGCGCAACAAGGTCGATTTGCCGCTCCCCGAGGGGCCCATGAGGCCGTAAATCTCACCGTCTGCGACGGTCAGCTCGAGCGCATCAATCACCATACGTTCACGACCCGATTGCGTGAGCGGTACGCTCAGCGAGCGGGCGATAATCGCGCTCATTCCCGCAGCTCGTCGGCAATCGGAGCCGGATCAAGCACGGGCAGCACCGTGCCGTACGTTCTGCCGCTCGGGCGGCAAGCCCAGAGCGCGCGCGTGTATGGGTGCGACGAGCGGCCCAGGTTGGCGGCTGGGCCTTGATCGACGATGCGGCCCCGGTACATCACCAAGGCGCGGTCGGCATGACGGGCCACCATCTGCAAGTCGTGACTGATCAGCAGCAGCCCCATGCGTCGGGTTCTTACGTGTTGAAGGATCAGCTCCATCACCTGCTCGCGCAACTCGGCGTCCAGGGCAGAAGTCGGTTCATCCGCGATCAGTACTTGGGGGTCGTTCAGCAACATCATGGCCAATACGATCCGCTGACCCATACCGCCTGAGATCTGATGCGGGTAGGCCGTCAATACCCGCTGCGACTGCGTGAGACCTACGGCCTCGAGCATCGATGCGATGCGCTCGCGTCTCTCGACGGCCGGCAGCCTCTGATGCACCTGCAGCGCCATGTTCATCTGGCGACCGACGCTCAAAACAGGATTGAGGCTGTGGCGCGGATCTTGGAGCATGAGCGACAAGCGCGCGCCCCGTAGCCTGTTCCAATCGGTCGCCGAGCACCGCTGCAGATCGACCTCGCCCAATCTGAGATGTGCGGCTCGTGCCACGAGCGGCGGTTCCAGCAACCCGAGAACGGCGCGCGCCGTGAGCGACTTGCCGGATCCCGATTCGCCAACCAGCGCGACGCACTCGGAGCTCAGATCGAACGACAGGTCCGGAATGAGAACAGAGGGGCCCTGCTGGCGTGCGAGATGCACCGACAGGTGACTGACGGATAGCAACGCATCAACGGGCATAGCGCGAGTCTCCGAAATCGCGCAAGCCCTCGGCCGCGAGATTGAAGGCGAGACTGACCACGAAGATGAGCAGGCCGGGAAATGCGGCAAGCCACCACTGCTCGAAGATCACCCTGCTGCCATCAGCGATCATCGAGCCCCATTCCGGCGTCGGTTGCCGCACCCCCAATCCCAAGAACCCGAAGGCGGATGCAGCGAGAATGATCGACGCCAGGTCCAACGCAAGACGCACCTGCATGGTAGGCACGCAAGCGGGGAGGACATGCCCGGCCAGAAGGCGCACGCCGACGATGCCCTGCATGCGTGCGGCATCCAGATATTCGCTGCGCCGAAGGATCAAGGTTTGTGCGCGTGCCAGTCGCGCGTAGGTCGGCCAGCCTGTCAACATGAAAGCCAGCGCGCAGTTGACCAAACCCGGTCCGAGCACACCCACGAAGGCCAGCGCGAGGACCAGCGGTGGGAAAGCCATTACCAGGTTCGTCAAAGCGCTGAGGACTCGATCGATCCAACCGCCAAGATATCCCGCCGTAATGCCGATGACCAATCCCAGCGGCACCATGAACAGCGCAACCAGCGTCACCAAGCCGAGGGTGGCGCGGGCCCCATAGAGAAGGCGCGACAAGACATCACGACCTAATCCGTCCGTACCGCACGGATGCAGGAGTGACGGCGCCTGCAAGCGCAGCGCGAGGTTCTGCGTCAGCGGATCGTGGGCTGACAGCCAGGGCGCGAGCAGAGCGGATAGCATGATTAGCAGCAACAGGAGCAAGCCACCGAGGAGGGAGGACGGCAACGCTCGAATACGCTGCACATCGCGCCCTGGGAACAACCAGGCAAGCATCCGCCCGCTGCTCATGTGCGCGGGTCGAGCAGTCGTGCCAATAAGTCGGTCACGCCGTTGATGAGCACGAAGCAGATACCAATCACCAGGGTACCTCCCAAGATTGCGGGCGTGTCGCCGGCGAACAACGCGGTCGTCAGATAGCGACCGATACCGGGCCGGGCGAACACCGTCTCGACCAACACGGCTCCCTGTAGCAAGTTCGCGTAGGTCAGCGCGAGCAGTGTGAGCACGAGACTGCCCGTGGCCGGGAATATATGAAGGAGCACAACTCTCCAGACACCTGCGCCCGTTGCGCGCGCCAACAGGACGTAATCCTTGCCGGCTTCCGCCAGCAGTGCAGCGCGCACCGGCCGGGCGATGCTGCCGACCGCATAGGCAACGAGCAAAGCGACGGGAAGCACCAGGTGGCTGACGGCGCTGGTAAAAGCGCCCGGCACTCCACTGCGCCATGCATCCAGCAACACGAGACCGGTCGGCATGTCGATGGTGTATTCATAGGCATCGTCCAGCCGTCCTGGCCCTCCGAGCCACTGCAGCTGGGCATAAAATAGATAGAGCGCGAGCAGGCCCAGCCAGAAGATCGGCAGTGAATTGCCTGCGAGCGAGACCACCCGCAAGAGTGCATCGGTTGCACCGCGCGGATGCACCGCGCTGATGAAGGCCAGGCCGAGGCCCAGAAGCGTGCTCCCCAGCATGGCCAGGGTCGCAAGTTCCAGGGTCGCCGGAAACACTCGGCGCAGGTCTTGCGCTACGGGGGCGCCCGTCGAAAACGACACGCCCAAATCCCCATGAAGCGCGCCTGTGGCATAGCGACCCAAGCGCTCTGGCCATGAAAGGTCAAGCCCCAGGCGGTGGCGCGCTTGCTCGTAGGAGGCAGCGCTGCCATGCTCGCCCTCCAACTTAAGCGCAGGATCCACGGGACTTAGCGAGGAGAGCGCGAAGGTCACGCATAGCAACGCAGCCAGAGTCCCCGTCAACGTGGCCACAGAACTCGCGGCACTTGCCAACAGGTGCGGCCAGGCGAGCCAGCGGCTGGCATTCATTTAGTCACCTGGTCGTAGTACACCATGTCGGCGTTGAGGCCCTGCCGATAGCCGCGGATGTTGGCGCGCATGACCAGTTGGCTGCGTTCCTGCAACGCGATCACATAGGGCGCGCTCTGTTGCACCTCTGTTTGTATCTGCCGGTAGAGCTCGAGGCGTCGGCCGATGTCCGGCTCGCGGACCGCACTTAAGGTCAGGTCGCTCAGTCGAGGAATCTGCCAACCGGCGCGTTCAGCGATCGATGTGCTGCCATCATGCAGGTTCAGGGCAAACGCGCTGGCGCTCGAGTGGGCGTCGAAATAGTCCGGGATCCAATAGAGCCAGACGGCCTGCACGCTGTGACTGCGCACGCGCGCGTAGACGGCGCCGCCCAACGCAGGCCGAATCTCCAGATGGATACCGGCAGCAGCAAAGGTCGCCTGCAGGCTCTGCGCGATGTCCGTGAACGGCGCTTGGTTGAACACGTCCAGCGTGATGGTCAGTCCCTTATCCAGGCCTGCAGCGTGGAGGATAGAACGCGCACGGCCCACATCGAGGCGATAGGGTGTGTCATCGAGTGCGCCAGGAGATCCTGCTGCCAGAAATCCCTGGTGTACCAAGAATTGATCCTTCAGCAGGCCGTGTGAAATGCCTTCATAGTCGATCAACCAACGCGCGGCCTGCCACAGCGCGGGATTGGACAGCGCCGGCACATCCGTGTTGGCCGTATTGAACAGCAGATAATGCACTGCCGCCGAAGGGAACTGACGCAGCTGCAACCCCGGCCGGTCGCTCAGCGCGGCATACTGGTCCGGACCTAGATCCCGGGCGATATCGGCATCGCCCACTCGAACCAACAGCTCCCGCGTCGCGGCGTCCGGCACACTGCGAATGACGATTGTCTTCAGCCGCGGCGCATCTCCAGGAGAGAGCGGGTTCGCATCGAGGACCAGCGCCTCATGGGGAATGTACTTGCGAATCTTAAATGCGCCACTGCCGGCGGAATGGTCATGCAGCCAGCGATTGCCCGAATCACCGGATTCGGCGTGACTCTCAGCCTCTTGCTCGTCGACGATGGACGCCACCGTGGCACCCAGAACGCCCAATACGAACGACGGCCCGACCGGCGCGCTCCAAGTAATGCGAACGCGCTGTTCATCGAGCTTCGTCAAGTGCTGGCCGACCGTCGTCGCGGACCAGCCCAATGCATTGAGGATGAATGCTGGGGCGAGGTTCAATTTCACCGCGCGGCTCAGCGACCAGATGACATCCTCGGGGCGCACGGGGCGCCCACTGGCGAACACGGCATCGGGACGCAGCTCGAACACCAACGATCCGGGCTCGGCCTGCCAGCCTTTCGCAAGTCCCGCACCCGTCATACTTTCAGGGTGTTCCGGATCGGGTTGTACGAGCCTCTGATAGAGGCTCGTAAATGCCTGCATGCTGGACAGCTCGTACCCCTCAGCAGGGTCCAAGCTCGTGATGTCGTCGAGACTCTGAGCCACCACCAGTACCTGCGGCGGGCCGGCGAGACAGGCCCCGGACAGGCAGCCGCTCGCGAGCAAAAGTGTCGCCCACCAGCGGCTGCAAATTCCGGCCAATTTAGAAGAACTTGTACTTGAGTCCGACCTCGACATAGCGCCCTTCATTGTTGTACAGCGACGGGTCGTATGGGGGCTGTCCTGGGAAATTCAGGAAGATCGGATCGAAAGGCGGATAGCGATCAAACAGGTTGTTCAGCCTGCCATAAACGGTGAGCTTCTGGATACCGCTGTACTCGAGATTGAGGTCGAACACGCCGTATGACGCAACGCGAGGGGGAGTGCCCACCACCACTTCGGCATACGGGCCGCTATACCGATAGGTCAGCGCGGCGTCGACCGCGTGCCAATTCCAGCCCAGCGTTGTATTGCCCTTCCAGCGCGGGAAACTCGCGCCATATGGAGTGTCGATCGCGAGGTCGTTGCCCGCAAAATTGACCGAGTCTCCATAGCTGGTCTGCGTGAATTTACGCACGTAAGCCCAGTCGGCGGCGACTCGGAAGGTACCCACGTCCGTCGGCAGCTCATAACGTCCGGTGAGTTCCAGGCCGTCCGTCACCAATGAGTTCAGATTCTCGTTGCTAAAGTTGACATACGAAATCGCGCCATTAGCGCCTCGCACCACGATGGCAGGATCGTTCGCATCGATGAGCGCTTGGATGTTCGGCGTGCCGATGACGTCGTGAATCGCGATACGGTACAGATCCACGCCCACAGCGGCATGCACAGAAGGCTGCCACTCGAAGCCTAAGTTGTAGTTTTGCGTGTGTTCGGCACGCAGGCTGGAATTGCCGCCCACCACCACCGGCACGCCCAGTTGCTTGGTGGGGGTAGCGGAATACGGATCGGTGGCCGTTTGGACGCCGGTGGTCTCTTCCAGCGAAGTTTCCGCCAGTGTGGGCGCGCGAAAACCGCGGCTGTACGAAATATAGGTGTTAAGCCCCGTCACCGGTTTAAACGAGAGCGCGAAGCGCGGCGAAAACGCCGAGCCAAAGTCGCTGTAGTGGTCGTAGCGGCTAGACTGGCTGAACGTCACTTTGGAGAGCAGCGGAACATTCACCTGATAATAGACTGCTGCCACGTTGCGCTGGCCGTCGATGGCTTGCAGATAAACTGGAGACACGAGGCCCGCCGCCTGAAGCGGATAATTGCTCGCAACCTGTCTCTCGTGGAGGAACTGGGCGCCAACACCCGCGCCGACATCGCCCGCGGGCAGCCGCAACAGAGAGGTGGTGGAGGCCGACAGATCCGCGGTGTCCAACTTGGAAATTGCCTGATTGCTGTCGTTCTCGTAGAGACCATCGAGGCCTGCGGGCGTCTTGCTGGGATCGGAGAAATCAAACACCGAGTTGTTGAAGATGTTCTGCGCAGCGGTGAGGTTCAATAAGCCACTGGCGTAGTTGTCGACGGTGCTCTGGGAATGGCTGACCGTGGCTTTCCAGTCCCATACTCCCCATCCCGACGTATCAACGTGGCCCTCAAAACCTGCGAGCGCACGATAGAAATTGGATCGCACCGTAAGGCCAAGAGGCTCCCCGAGAAAGGTATAATTCAGCGGCGTTGCTGCGCCGTACGGATTGTAAGTGTTTGAAGCTGGAACAACGCCGCTGTAACTTGCGTAGCCTTGGTTGGTGGAGTTGGTCTGGTAGCCGCTGGTGATGTTGCGGCTGTCCCAGACTTGTAGTACCCCGTTCACGTCGTCGGACAAGCGCACGGTGAGATTTGCGCCCACCTGAAACCGCTCTTCATGGGGATGCAGTGAAATGCCGCTCGCCGTACTCACTGCGCAGGCGGTGCCACTGCCCGGACCATTGAGCAGCGTGCCCGCAGCAGCCGGCGTCGAGCCCGACGGGCACGGAGTCAGCGCGGCTCCGGCGCTTCCTCCGCCCGGGTTCCAGTAGTCCGCGGCGCCGCTGAATGCGCCTCCATAGGTCTGCCCGCGCGTGTTGGAGCGCTCCCCGAGCGTATAGCCGCCTTGCAGAAAATAGCTTGCCGTCGCGGTGAGATTGTAACGGTCCTCCTGCAGATCGCCGATGCCGCCCAACAGCGAGAACTTGCGAGTAGGCTCACCTCCGTGAGTCGCGTCTCCGTACGAGGCCTCGGCCTCGAGCCCCTTATAGTTCTTGCGGGTGATGATATTGATGACACCGCCAACGGCATCCGAGCCGTACTCCGACGCAGCACCCGTCTTTACGACCTCGATACGCTCAATGAAACTCAGAGGGAGGGAGTTCAGGTCGAAGAAACTGTCGTATCCATTGGACGGCCAGCCATAGGGCGCAACGCGTACCCCATCAACGAGTACCAGTGTGTATTTCTCGGACAGACCGCGTAACGCAATGCCGCTGCCGCCCCAGGCTCCGTAGGCAAAGTTGTCTCCCCAGCTGCTCGCTGAATTGACGGCCAGATCGCGCAAATAATCCGCCACCGTGACTTCCCCGCTCCGCGCGAGGTCTTCAGCGCTGATCACCTGAACTTGGTTGAATTCGGAACGCACGGTACTGCGAATCAGCGTGCCGGTCACTTCGATGGTCTCCAATTGCTGCGAGGAGTTCGTATCGGCGGCGGTCGACACCGTCTGACCGAGCGCGGGGATGGAGCTCAGCGTCAATCCTATTAGGAATGGAGTCAGGACAAAGATGTACTTGCGATTCAAAAAATTTCTCCGGGCACACAGATGAAACGCCGAAATCAGCCGCTAGTGCGGCTGACGGCGTCGATGGCCCGAGAGTCTAGACGGCAAAGTCTCGGCACGACCTATCATCTGCTCATGATGTAATGCGTTCTGGTCATGTGGCGGGTTGCCTCTCCCGTGCAAGGTTCCACCAGACTTGTTGACTCGACCGCTCGATGAGGCTGCCACCCGGGTTCCCCACGCTCACTTCCCGTAACGCGGAACGCTGTATTCGTGACTGATAACGTCGGCGGTCTCAATTGGTCAGCGAAACACCTCGATTGTAACCTGACACGAAGAGGTGATTGCCATGAGACGAGGACGCCGTCGTTTGATCACGGCCGCTGAGGGTATTGAGCCTTGGCGGATGTATAAAGCCGGTGAGTCTATTCAAGGGATTAGTCGAGGGCTGAGTCGCAACAGCTCATCGATCAATCGAGTACTTCAATCGACCGGCGGCATTGGGCCTGCGGAGCGAGTCCGCTCTAGAAGTGTATTGAGCCTAGCTGAGCGCGAAGAGATATCTCGCGGCATCGCGGCCGGTTGTTCGATCCGCATACGTCGGCGACGACGCCTTGAAGCGATTAGGCTGTACCCGATGGTCGAAGAATGCGGTGAAGTTAGTGAGGCATTTGAGTCGCGCGCTAGACATTCGTGATGTGATCGTGGGGGGCGGGAACGCTGAGCGGTTGCGAATAATTCCGCACAACGTGCGTATTGCTTCGCACGATTTGGCCTTCATCGGTGGGTTTCTCGCCTGGAGCCGCACATCGATCGCGCGGCTTTAAACTTACTTGTGGGCGAACAATTCCGCTTGCTCTGTAGTGAGTGGTCAAAACGTACGCGCAGAAGTAATTCCGTAGGTCGGTTCTAACTCTTGTCGCCCTATCCGGATGCCGACCTTCGGGCATTGGCAATCGGGGCATAGGGACTCAGGCACAA
>Ga0116229_10012088_pt1 | contig 12542 bp, 11 predicted proteins | sample S1TSphgellanicum_3_FD_87313 | JGI IMG/M metagenome (GOLD analysis project Ga0116229, IMG submission 87313) | Host-associated microbial communities from peat moss isolated from Minnesota, USA - S1T2_Fc - Sphagnum magellanicum MG | ecosystem: Host-associated > Plants > Peat moss > Unclassified...
AGGCGGCAGCTCCCAGGCGATGCACTCCACCATGCGCATGAATTCGGGGATGATGCACAGGCTGTCGGTTTCTGTCCCGTGGCTGCAATTGTGCTCGGCGATCAAAAGCCGCATGGGCCGAGTTTTCATGGGTTTTAGGCGGCCGTGGATCTCGGGCCGTTACGCTAGGGCCGGTTAACGGCAAACAGGTTGTCGAAGGCAACCCCAACGGGGTTGTGATCACTCCGCCCAGGGTTGACGCAACTGCGTCTACCCTGGGTAGGTTTCCAATCAGCGCAACCCTGTAAGGGGTGAATCTGGTGCGAGGAGTGTATGGTCTCCTCTCGCTTCCACTCTTTCAGAGTTGGGATGCAACTGAACGTGACCCAGGGTAGCTCGTTCCTCGCCACCCTGGGCTGAGTGATTTTCATCCTTACAGGATGAATCAATCCAAAGACCCTTCGCCGGAGTTCAATCACCAGAGTCATAGAGTTAACAAGGCCGAACGCAGTCCGGCGGCGCCAACCGCACGATGCGCGCCGGTCATAGGGCCCGGACCTCCGTGTCGAAGAGCACGCGGCAGCCACCAAAGCCGCGGTTGCTGACGTTGTCGTTTTCACCGGTGATCACTTCCCACGTCCCGGCCTGGCAGCCGTCGATGAGGGCGCCGCCGGAAAACATGGCGCAACTGATGTTGTAGAGGCCGGGGTTGAGGGAATTTCTCGGCACGGTGAAAGTGACGCGGTATTTGCCCTTGGCGAAATTCAGTTCCTTGTGGCTGACATCCGAATCGAGCGTCATGACGCGGTAGCCGTCCGAGGTGTCGAAACCGATGCCGATGACGGCGCCATCGACGGCGGTGTCGCACTTGACATCGACGTGGAAAACGAGCGGCTCGGCATAGGCCAGCGAGCACGCGTCATCGATGGCGATGCGCTCGAGCCGCGCGGTGTTGAGGTTCATGTAGCCGCTGTGCGCGATCTTGGTCAGGTCGATGATGCGATCGGAGGCGGTCATGTGGCCGAGGTAGGCCTGGATGGTCTCCTCGACTCCGCCGATGCCGGAGGTGGTCCCGGCGGAGAGGAGAAGCGCGGTGCTGCACAACTTGCGGACGGCGGCCATTTGATGGCTGACGAAGAGGACGGTGCGGCCCTGGCGCTGGGCGACTTCGTTCATCTTGCCGATGCACTTCTTTTGGAACTGCGCGTCGCCCACGGCGAGGACTTCATCGACGATGAGAATTTCGGGCTCGAGGTGCGCGGCGACGGCGAAGGCGAGGCGGACGTACATGCCGCTGGAGTAGCGCTTGACGGGCGTATCGATGAATTTTTCGATTTCGGCGAAGGCGACGATTTCGTCGAGCTTGCGCACGATCTCGACGCGGGTCATGCCGAGGATCGCGCCGTTGAGGAAGATGTTTTCCCGCCCGGTCAGGTCGGGGTGAAAGCCGGTGCCGACCTCGAGCAGGCTGGCGATTTTCCCGCGCACGCGGATCTGGCCGGTCGTGGGCGGGGTGATGCGGCTGAGGATTTTGAGCAGCGTGCTTTTGCCTGCGCCGTTGCGGCCGATGATGCCGAGGACCTCGCCCGGTTTCACCTGGAAGGAGACGTCGTTGAGGGCGAGGAATTCGCTCGAAGGCAGTTTTGGTGCCGCGGCCTTTTTCGCGGAAAAGAGATTGCGTACGCCAGCCTCGAGGCGGTGCCGCAGTCCCTCCGTGGACGCGCCGCCCTGGCCGACGCGATAGCGCTTCGTGACGTGTTCGACGGAGATGACGTAGTCGCTCATAGGTCGGCCTAGATCATGTCGGCAAAAGATTTTTCCGTGCGCCGAAAATAGAGAATGGCGGTCATGAGAAGAAAGATGCTCGTCGCGGCGGAGATGACCAGCCCGGGCCAGTAGAGCGGGATCGCGCCGCGGAATACAGCCCAGCGGAAGCCGTCGATCGCGCCGACGATCGGGTTGAGCGAATAGATGAGGCGTTCGACGCCGTGAAACTTGTCGCTGCGGTAGAAAATGGGGGAGGCGAAGAAGCCGATCTGGACGATAAAAGGAGCGATGAAGCGGAAGTCGCGATACTTGACGGTCAGCGCCGCCATCCAGAGCCCGGCGCCGAGCGAGGCGGTCAGCGCGAGCAGCACGAAGAGGGGCATGGCCAGCAGGCGGATATCCGGCACGTATTGGTACCAGACCATCAGGACGGCGAGGATGGCGAGCGAGATGGTGAAGTCGACAAAGCTGACGGCCAGGGTCGAGGCCGGGACGAGCAGGCGCGGGAAATAAATCTTGGAGATGAGGCTCGAGTTGCCCACGAGACTGTTGCCGGCGTCGGCGAAGGCGGTGGCAAACAGGCTCCAGACCAGGGTGCCGGCGCTGACGAGCAGGACGGTCGGCACCGCGCCGGGGGAGGCGCCGGCGACCTTGTAGGAGATGATCGTGAAGATGGCGATGGTCACCGCCGGTCGCAGGAAGGCCCAGGCGATCCCGACCGTGGTCTGCTTGTAGCGCACGAGGATGTCCTTCCACGCCAGAAAATAGAGTAGCTCGCGGTAGCCCCAGAGGTCGCGCCAGTAATTCTTTTCCTCGGTCTGGGCGGAGATGATCAGTTCTTCCATGTGATTTGATTGGAGCGGAGGATAAGGTTTTTCGCGGGAATGTCAGTCGCCAAGAATACGGGTGATGAAAGGGAGGGCCTTGGTCGCCTTCCAGCGCCAGTTTTTGAGGATTTCCACGCGGCCCTGGAGCACGGCGCGGTCGGCGGCGGGAAGTTTTTTGGCGGATTGCAGCATGAGCTGGATGCGGGCGTCGCCGTTGTCGAGGTGAGGCTGAATGCGCTCCTTGATCACGCCGACCACGAGCTTGCGCAATTCCGTTTGGGCGCTGAAGAATTCGCGGCGGTCGCCGGGATGAAAGGTGATTTTGACCGCGCCGATGGTCTTGAGGAATTTGAGGCCCTGGCTGACCGATCCGACGCTCATGCCCAGGCGTTTGACGAGGACTTCCATGGGCTGGGGCTGCGCCTGGGCGAAGAGGAAGCCGTAGATTTCGCCGATCGAGCGGGGTAGGCCGAGCGCTTGCGCGGAATGGATGAAGAGGTCGATCGATTCGAGCTCGAACTCGGAGAGGAGCGGGCCGCGGGCGGCCTTTTCTGGATGAATGACCTCGCTTGGCATGGGGGGATGTTGCTCGATTTCGATCTAATTTCAATAAAAAATGAACGAAATGAACTTATTTGCTCGTTTCACCGGGCCGGTTGGGGGATGCTTGGGAGCGCATGGCCAAGGTTTTGCTCCTGTCGCTTTCCGAAGAAAATCCCCTCGATCATTCATTCAAGCGCGGCGTCTACATCCGGTTGAAGGAAAGCGCCGCGATGGGAAAAGCCCGCCACACCTTGGTCGATTCCCCCGAAGAAGCCGACATCATTTTTTTCGCGGAGATGTACATCACTTTCGCCTTCAAGATTCGCCGCCATCCCTATTACCGCGCTTTCCGGGACAAGTGTTTCGCCTTCAGTATTTCCGACCAGGTGCTGCCTTTTGTGCCGGGAGTCTACGCCTCGATCGAAAGGCGTTGCTATTCGCCTCGGCGGGTCCGGTCCGGCTTTTATCTCTCGCTCGCGGAAAATGAATCGACGAGGTTTGACCCGGCGCCGGTCGAGCGCGATTTGCTCTACAGTTTCGTCGGTTCGGTCAAGACCGCGCCGGTCCGCTCGCGGCTCGCGACGCTGCGACATCCGCGCAGTCTTTTTATTGATACGTCGAAGGAGAGTCTTCAGATCCACCTCGGCGGTCCCTCCGAACAGCGCGCGATTTTTTGGAGACGATTTGCCGACGTGGCTCGTCGCAGTCATTTCGTCCTGTGCCCGCGCGGGGAGGGAGCTTCCAGCGTTCGCCTCTTCGAAATGATGCAGATGGCGCGCGTTCCCGTGATCCTGGCCGATGCGTGGGTGCCCCCGGAGGGACCGCGCTGGGACGAATTCAGCATCCGCATTCCGGAACGTGATTACGCGAAAATACCGGAGATTTTGGAGAGGCGGGAAGCTGACTCCGCGGCGCTCGGCCGGAGAGCGCGCGAGGAATGGGAGAAATGGTTCGCGCCCGATGCGGTCTTTAATACCGTGATCGATTGGTGCCTCGAAATCAAAGCCTCCCGCCGGATGCCGGAAGCTCTCGCGACGCTGGCTCTCTATCCGCACCTGCTCCGTCCGCCCTTCCTCCGGCTCTACCTGCAAACGTGGAAGAACTATCTCAAGACCGGAAAATGAGCGCGCGCGATCCGGGCAATCTTTCAGCGTGCGTGGCGGCGGGTTTTCCGACAGCCTCTGATCGCATGACGGTTTCGTCGCTAATGAGCCGGTCGGCGCCCAGACGGCGCATCCTCAACGTTACGGCGTCGATCGATCCGGCGGCGGGCGGGGTCTCGGAGGCGATCCTGCGCATCAGCAAGGCGGTGGTGGGCCTCGGGCACGAGGTGGAGATTGTCAGCGCCGATGATCCGCGGAGTCCGTGGCAGGAGGGCCTGCCGTTTCCGGTGCATTTGAAGGGACCTCCGCGCGGGCCCTTGGAGGCTGCGCCCGCCTTGGACGAATGGCTGGCGCAAAATGGCGGGCGATTCGACGCCATGATCTCGCACGGGCTTTGGCGGGACAACTCGCGGGCGACGCGGGTGGCGGCGCGCGCGGCTGGGCGGCCCTATTTTGTCTTTCCGCACGGGATGCTCGATCCGTGGTTCAAGCGCTACTATCCCCTGAAGCACCTGAAGAAATGCGTCTTTTGGTGGCTGAGGGAACACGCCGTCCTGCGCGATGCCCGCGCCGTGCTTTTCACCTGCGAGGAAGAGATGCGGCTGGCCCGCGAATCGTTCCGGCCATATGCGTGCGTGGAGCGGGTGGTGCCGTTGGGGACGAGTGAACCGCCCTCCAATCTCATGGAGCAGCGCGAGGCGTTCGCGCGGGCGTTCCCGGAATTGTCGGGCAAGCGCGTCATCCTTTTTCTCGGACGCTTGCACGAGAAGAAGGGCTGCGATCTGCTCCTGCGCGCGTTTCTCGGTTTGCTGGAAGCAAAACCGCGCGAGACCTGGGCCGGGTTGCACCTGATGATCGCGGGGCCTTGCGCGCAGCCGGAGTATCTGAAATCTCTGAAGGATATCGGCGCCCGATGCGAGGCGCTTTCAGCGGGCGGCGTTTCATTTCCCGGCATGTTATCGGGTGACCTCAAGTGGGGCGCGCTTCGGCGGGCGGAGGTGTTTGTGCTGCCGTCGCACCAGGAGAATTTCGGCATCGCCGTGGTGGAGGCGATGGCCTGCGGCACGCCGGTCCTCATTTCGAGGCCGGTCAACATCTGGCGGGAGATTGAAGCTGGCGGCGCGGGTTTCGTGGATGAGGACACGGTTGAAGGATGCGCGCGCCTGCTGGACCGCTGGCTCGGTCTCGGCGCGGACGAGACGCAGGGCATGGCGGAGCGGGCTCGGCGCTGCTTCCGGGACGCTTTTGAAATCACGCAGACGGCGGTGAGTTTGATTGATACGATTCTTTCGTTCGAACGTAGCGGGGTCACATGAAGCGATATCAACAAAAATCGATTTACGATTCGCCCTGGAGTTTTCAGGAGAAGGTGAAAATGTTTGTGTGGAACTACGCTTGGGCGCTGCTGTGCGCGTGGACGCCGAAGCCGCTTAATGGCTGGCGACTTTTCTGGCTGCGGGCGTTTGGCGCGACGCTGATCGGCAAACCATCCGTGCACCAGCGGGCGCGCATCCAGATTCCGTGGAACCTGACCATGCATGACCGGGCCTGCATCGGCGACCGGGCCAATATCTACAGTCTCGGCCCGATCGAGCTGGGCGCCGAATGCACCGTGGCGCAGGAATGTTACTTGTGCACCGGCACGCACGATTTCGAGAAAACGATGTTTCTTATGACGGCAAAAATCACCATCGGGGCGCGCGCTTTTTTGGGCGCGCGGACCTTTGTCATGCCCGGCGTGACGATCGGCGAGGATTGCATTATCGGGGCCTGCTCGGTGGTGACGAAGGATACGCCCGCGGGCATGATTTGCTGCGGAAATCCATGCCGGGTGGTGCGGCCTCGTTACCCGGACAAGCCGGCCGGCGCGTGATCTCAGTTGAGCAGGCTGCTGGCCAACGAAAACTCTTGATCCATAGGATAGAGGCTCTTCGGTAGTGGTACAGTTTTCGACTTGGAAGAGGTAGTTGCGCTGTTAACCCCGGGTCAGTGAGTATCCCGAAAAAAGGTTCACGCTGTGTCTTAAGGCCGCCCCTGGAGTGACGCCGGAAGCGCTTTCTAATTACCTAAGCAAAGCCCTTAAGGCAGATTGGAAGCCTTCTGCTAAGGGAGTACAGTTCCATCTCAACGAACTTTAGATTTCAAACCGTACCACGACCTGCGCTTCAATCAGATCGACAGCACCCAAAAGTATATCGCAATGATTGTTGCCCAGGAAAAGCCGGCTTCGGCGCAGGGAATCCGGCGGCGCTATCGCTTCAACCCGAGCACGTCCTGCATCGAGTAAAGGCCCGGCTGTTGCCCGCCCACCCATTGCGCGGCGCGCAGGGCGCCGGAGGCAAAAGTATCCCGGCTGGAAGCGCGATGGGTCAGCTCGATCCGCTCGCCGACGGTGGAAAAATGGACGGTGTGATCGCCCACCACGTCGCCGCCGCGCAGCGCATGCATGCCGATGCTGCGCTTCGGTCGGACGCCGACATCGCCGTGCCGCCCATGGAGGGTCAGGTCCTCGTACGTCCCGCCCGAGGTCTCGGCCAGGATTTCACCGAGACGGCGCGCCGTGCCGCTGGGGGCGTCGAGCTTGAGACGGTGGTGCATCTCGACCACTTCCTGGTCATAATTCTCGCCCAGCGTTTCGGCGGCGATTTTCGTGAGATGGAAGAGCAGGTTGACGCCGACGGAAAAGTTGGGCGCGAAGACGATGGGGATCCGGGCGGCCGCGGCATTGATCTCACTGCGCTCGTCCGCCGTGTGACCGGTCGTGCCGATGACCAGCGCCCGGCCGTGATCGGCCACAATTTTCGACAAGCCACCGGAGAGAGAGTGGTGCGCGAATTCAATAACCGTGTCGCAGCGGTCGATAAAATCGAGCACGTTGTCGCCCTTGTCGAGGCCGGCGATTAATTCGAGGCCCGCGTCCTTCCGCGCGAGCCGGGTGAGCGCCTCGCCCATCCGGCCCCTGGCTCCGACGATGATGATTTTGGTCGCTTTCATGGCGGGTTAAAGGCCGAACTTATCGAGCGCGATCTCCAGCCGCTCGCGGTTTTGGAGTTGGAGTGGGACGAGCGGCAGGCGGACGTCTTCGGTCATCCAGCCCTTGCGCGCCAGGGCCATCTTGACCGGCACCGGGTTGGCCTCGATGAAGAGATCGCGAAAGAGCGGATAATACTTGCGATGCATTACCTCGGCCTCTTTGGGCCGGCCGGCCAGGAAGGTGCGCACCATGTCGCCGACCTGCTTGGGGATCAGGTTCGACGCCACGCTGATGACGCCGGTGGCCCCGACCGAGAGCGCGGGCAGGGTCATGGAGTCGTCTCCGCTGAGAATGGCGACATCGTCCGGCAGGGCCTGGCGCAACTGGCTGAATCGCTCGATCGATCCGCCGGCTTCCTTGATCGCGACGATGTTGGGGTGCTTGAGCGCGAGCGAGGCCATGGTGTCGACGCCGATCTCCATGCCCGTGCGGCCCGGCACGCTGTAGGTGATGATCGGCAGCCAGGTGGCGTCGGCGAGGGCGGAGTAGTGGGCGAAAATGCCGGCCTGCGAGGGCTTGTTGTAGTAGGGGCTGACGATGAGAAAGCCGTCCGCGCCGAGCTTCCGGGCTTCCTGCGTGAGATAGATCGCCTCCGCCGTGCTGTTGGAGCCGGTGCCCGCGTAGACCTTGACGCGATGATTGACCACCTGCACGGCCAACTCAATCACGCGCAGGTGCTCCTCCGTGGTCAGCGTGGCCGATTCCCCGGTGGTGCCGACGGGAATGACACCATCGACGGCGGCGGCGACCTGTTCCTCCAGCAGTTGGGTAAAGGCGGTTTCATCGACGAGGCCGTCGCGGAAAGGGGTGACCAAGGCGGTGTAGGTGCCCACGCAGGGGGCGGCGGGAGAAGTAGGCATGGCGGGAACGAAAACCCTAGCGAAGGTCGGGCAGGTTGGCAATGAGGGCGTTACGACGATTTGTAGGCGAAGGCGAACCAGGCGGCGCCGGCGAGGAAGGCGAAGCTGACCATGTAGTTCCACTTCAAGTCCTCGCCGAGGACGAGCTTGGCGAAGATGACGAAGACGATCAGGGTGATGATTTCCTGGAGGATCTTGAGTTGATAGCCGTCGAGGACGCGGAAGCCGATGCGGTTGGCGGGGACTTGGAAGCAATACTCGAAAAAAGCGATGCCCCAGGCAATGAGGATGACGAGCCAAAGCGGACGATTTTCCAGGTACTTGAGGTGGCCGTACCAGGCGCAGGTCATGAAGGTGTTGGAGAGGAGCAGGAGGACGATGGTCTGGAGGAGGGTGGGGAAGGCCATGAATAAACGTACGGAGATTTGTGGAATGTAAAGGGTGCCGGAGGCACGCGTGGAGCAGGAGCATCACTGCCTCGAACGATTTTTACCGCTTTCTCGCTTCGCGGTCCGGACAACAAGTTGAGACCACCGCGAAAGAACCCCAGCGCCTTGCAAACCGGAGGCTTGCCCGCAAATTAGCCGGTGGTAAGACCCCGAAGGAGTCGCCACCACCGGTAATCACCATCACGCGAACCGACCCCGGCCGGGGTCGAAGCAGGCTGCGATCCCTTCAGGATCGGTATTCTGTCTACTCTCTTCCGGTGGTGTCGCCCCGAAGGGCTCAACCACCGGCTACTTCGCTGACAAGCCGCCGGCTTGGCTGATTCCGATGGAGTTGGCAGAGGTCTCACGGTGTCCGGGCCACCCGGCGCTTTGCGGCGCTACAACGTTTCCGTGACGATGCGGAGGGCCTCGGCGATTTCCTCGGCCGTAACATTGAGGGGCGGCAGGAAGCGGACGGTTTTGTTCGCGGCCGGAACCAGAAGGAGCCCGGCTTGCGTCAGCTTCGCGACGATGGCGCCGGGTTCCTCTTCGCAGACCAGACCGATCAAACCGCCGTAGCCGCGCACCTCCGTGATGCCCCGCGTGCCGACCAGCGCCTGCAAGCCGCGCTTCAGTTCGTCGCCCCGGGCGCGGATGTTGTCGGCCAGTTTTTCCCGCTCGACGACATCGAGCACGGTCAACGCCACGGCGCAGGCCAGCGGCGATCCTCCATAGGTGGTGCCGTGACTGCCCGGGGTGAAGACATTCTGGTAGGGCTCGCGAATCCAGACCGCGCCGATGGGGAAGCCGGCGCCGAGGGATTTGGCCATGGCAATCGCGTCGGGGAGGAAATCCTCACCGCCGGGCACGCCTTCCAAAATGCGCTCGTAGCTCTGCCACCGGCCGGTCCGGAAATAGCCGCATTGGACGCCGTCCCAGAGGAGAAGGAGGTTGTGTTTCCGCGTCAACTCGCGCAGGCCGAGCAGGTATTCCGGCGTGGCAACGAAGACGCCGCCTTCGCCCTGGATGCCCTCGATTTGCACGGCAACGGTCTTGGGCGTGATGGCCGCTTCAATCGCGGCGAGATCATTATAGGGAACGTGGACGAAGCCGGGCACGAGCGGCTCGAAGCCGTGTTTGATTTTCTCCTGACCGGTGGCGGTAAGCGTGGCCATGGTGCGGCCATGGAACGAGTTCAGCGTCGTGATGATTTCGTATCGCCCGGCACTGCCCGTGCCGCCGGCACCATGGCCGAACTTGCGCGCGAGCTTGATCAGGCCCTCGTTGGCCTCGGCGCCGCTGTTGCAAAAAAAGACTTTGCCGGGGCCGGTCAGCTCGACGAGCCGCTGCGCCAGCCGGCCCTGCCATTCGTTGTAGTAAAGATTGCAACTGTGGATGAGCGCATCGGCCTGGCGGGCGAGCGTGTCGCGAACTGCGGGATGCGCGTGGCCGAGGCTGTTGACCGCGACACCGCCGCCGAGGTCGAGATATTTGCGGTCCTGCTCGTCCCAGACGTACCGGCCTCTGCCCCGCGTGAGGGTCAGGCCCCGGTTCGCGAGCGGCACCACGTATTGGTCGTAGAGCGCCTGCACCTCGGTGCGCGCAGGTGCCTCTTCCGGGGAAGGGGATGGCGCGATTGACGGTCCTACGGGGAGGGGGGCTTCAAGGAGCATCTGGGATTATCGTTGAGCAATAGCGATGGGTCAACCCGGTTCGTAGCCGCCATCGTAAGCCGGTGGCCGGGGACCACGCGCTCACGACCGCGGCTACGTAACGGAATTCTTAATACGCCCAGTGGCCGGGATAATAATAGCCGTGGCGATAGCGGGCGGGGACCCAGTAACCGCCGCGGCGGGGAGGGTAGGTATAGTAGCCGCCGATCCAGACCCAGCGTCCGCCGATCCACTCGTGATGGCCGGGAATCCAGACCGCGCCGCGATAGGGAGGCGCCCAGGGGCGTTCGTAGACCATCGGCGGCGGAGGCGTGCCGATGCGGATACTGATCGATTGCGCGGAAGCCTGGGTGGAACCGAGGAACGACGTGACGACGGCGATGAACGCCAGTAACGTCAGACGAAGAGGAGTGATTTTCATATGTATCTTTTAGACTGGGGCAACCTCGTCCGGCTTCAAATTTTTTTGGTCAGTTGTAGCGGCGGTCTATGACCGCCGACGCAAAGCGAGAGCGCATTCGATTTGCGTTCGGCGGTCATAGACCGCCGCTACAGGTAAGGCGTCTCCTCGTAGCCCGGATATTTATCGCGCAGCTTCTGGCGCCAATCGGCCGCGGATTTGGTGTCGCCCGCTTTTTCAAAGGAATCCGCGGCGCGCGCGATGGCTTGTGGTGTGATTTGCGGGTCGTCGAAAAGCACGGCGAGCGTGGCGAAATTCCGCGCTGCCTCGGCGTAATTTTTCGTGGCATAGAAGGTTTCGCCGAGGAGAATACGCGCCGCCGCGCTCCGGGGACCTTCCGGCTCCTGCAACAGCGCCTGGTTGCCGAGTGCCGTGGCCGCGGCGAAATTCTGCGCGCCGAGCTGGGCGCGGCCGAGCGCAAGGAGGACCACGGTCGCGTCCTTCGCCGCGGGTTTCAGGTCGCGATATTTTTGGTAACTGGCGACGGCGGTGGGCCATTCCTCGCGATGGCTCTCCACTTCGCCGAGTTGCCACCACGCGCCGGCCAGCAGATCGCCCGGATCGGGATGGCGCGTGACGCGAGCGAAATAGAGTTCCGACTCATCCCATTTGCCCGCCTTGGCCGCGGTTTCACCGAGCCAATAAAAGAGCGCGGCGGGCAGGCGCGCGGCGATCTGCGCCTGGGGATCGGCCGGGGCAGGAATGGTGTCGTATTCCTTCAGGTAGGAGACGGTCTTGTCGTAATCCTTCATCCCGTAAGCGCCGAGCACGAGCCGTTGCGTCGCGGGTTGAAGCCACGCGTTCGCGTCCCAGTTGCGGGCATTGAGCAGCAGCGGCTCCGCCCCGGCATAATCGAGGTTCTTGAAAAGCGAGTCGCCGACGGAGAACGCCGCCATCGCGCGGAGAGGACTCTTGGGAAAGGTCTCCAGTAGTTGCTTGAAGGTCGCGACCATCTCCGCTTCTTGTGCCGGGCCGCCCTTGGCATAAATCAGGCCGAGCGACTCGAGCGCCATCTCCTGTTCCGGTGTCCAGGCCGGCGCTTGGGAAAGAAGCGTTTTCCACGCGTCGGTTGCCGCCAGCAATTGGTTGGAATTTTGAAGGCATACCGCCAATCTCGCCTGTGCGCTGAGAAGTTGTTGGACGTAAGCTCCCAAGGGTTCCTGCGGATGTAGTCCGGTGTCGTCGAGGAATGCGCGATACGATGTCGCAGCTTTATCCCACTGCTTCAGCTCATCGTACGCGCGCGCGCGTTCCAGCAGGATATCCTGGTGCGGCCACGGCGCATCCTCGGCCACCGTGGCGAGATTTTCCCAGAGGGGCAGGGCCTCGGTGAATTTCTTCTCGCGCGACAATTCCTGCGCCTCCAGCAGCCGGACGCGCGCTCGGTAGGGTGTCTTGGGCCACTTCGTGAGGTAGGCTTCCGCTTCTGTGACCGATTTGGAGCGGTCGATTTGCGTCAGGGCGAGAAAGCGTTCGTAGGCGGCGGTGACCGCCGTGTCCTGCGTGTTGAAGGCGCTGAGATACTGGTCGAAGCCCGCGACTGCCTCGGGCCAATGCTTGAGGACAAAGTTCGCGTGGCCGAGTTCGTAGAGGATTTCGGAGCGGGCGCTGTCGAGCAGGTTGCCTTTTTCCGACGCGTAAAGCGCGAGCCAATCGCTATAGCGTTTGCCTTGGAAGAAAATGCGGAGCAGGCCGGTGTTGGCCACCTTGCGGGAGTCACCGCTGGCGTCGAGCTGGCGCGCGGTCTGGAAAAGCTTCTCGGCATCCGCGGGTTGCTTGGCTTGGAGCGCGGACCAGCCGCCTCGTGCCGCCGCCGTGGCTTGCGAAGCCGGATCGGGAGCGAGGGCGAGCGCCTTTTGCCAGAGCGG
>Ga0116229_10012090_pt1 | contig 12541 bp, 4 predicted proteins | sample S1TSphgellanicum_3_FD_87313 | JGI IMG/M metagenome (GOLD analysis project Ga0116229, IMG submission 87313) | Host-associated microbial communities from peat moss isolated from Minnesota, USA - S1T2_Fc - Sphagnum magellanicum MG | ecosystem: Host-associated > Plants > Peat moss > Unclassified...
GGGGGGGTGGGGGGGAAACCCTAGTGTTGGTCTGGTATCAACTTTTGAACATACCAGCCTGGTCCTAATGTAGGGTCCAAAGCCAAGATATATTTTTCACAGTACAAGCCAGGTATATACTTGGTATTGAAACTGGTATATATACATGTATGTATGTATGTATGTATGTATCACCTTAGGTCTAAAGTCTCAACAAGGTTAGTACTGGTACAAGGCTGGTGTTGCTCAGGTCAGAACCAGTCTTTTGGGCAGTTCTTGACTTTTAAGAACAACTTCTGGTTCCTGTTCTTCCACAAAATTTAGAATGGTTCCAGTTCCATGTAACTGGAATTCTGGGTCTGGTTCTGGTTCATGAAAACAATTTAGTTTCCAGTTCTGGTTCCAGTTCTCAAAATCAGAACCAGTTCTGGTTCTAGTTCTGGTTCCAGGTAACCCAGTCTGAAACTGGCAGTTACCTGCCCTTTAACCTCTGGTTCCAGACTCTGTTTCCCCAGCAAAAAAAAGTCTAAATAGTTCGTGTTCCAGTTCTGGAACCAGGTCGGGTTTGGTTCTGGTCCAAGAACCAGGTCCAGTTTAAAACCTGGTTCTGATTCTGGTTCCGAAAATCAGACCCAGTTCCACTTTGGTTTTTACTAATTGGAACTGCAACCAGCCTAACTGGGTAACTGCCCAACACTGGTCAAAACCAGCATGGTAAGGTCCTTGATACCAGTGTGGATACTAGTGTTGATATTTGACATCAGGTGTCGCCCTATTTACTGGGCCAACACCTGAAAACCTATCAAATGGCACACTTGGTGAGACAAGCAACCAACCAACCTTTTTTTTAATTGGTGAAAAATCTCCAAAAAGCATAGGAAACACACACTTGCAAAATATATCAAAGGAAAAAACTAATATAAATAAATTAAATCATTGTATATTGTCCAAACCTTACCTATAACTTGCCATAATGTATCTAAATCCTAAATGTAAATTGCTTACTATAGTTGACTGTGATGTAAACATTGTCAATACCTTGCACCGTTTGATCTAAGTTGATTTCCCCCTTCATTTGTGAATGTTCAAAGTTGCACCAACGCACCACAACAAAGCTCTAGTTGTTATTCGTCAGTATTGTGAACAACATCACTTCTAGCCATCTCCACTTCCAACAATGAGTGTTAGAAGTTGAAGCTACAACAAAGGATTGAAGAGTAAGGACTTTTAATAATGGAATACAACAAAGGATTGAGGAGTAAAGACTTTTGATTATGGAATACAACAAAGGATTGAGGAATAAGGAATTTTTATTATGGAATGTAGTGGTGAGTATTAGAAATTAATTTGCAATGGTGGGTGCACATTTGTCGCAATGCAACATCAAATTTGATTTCATCACAAATACAATTGTCAACAAGTAAGGGTTCTTCAATTTGAACCTTTCCTTTTTATGTTTTTAATTAAAATCTAGTTGATATCACTTGTAAATCATGCACATTGCATTTGCATTCGATCATTTCAATGTTTTTTTATTGCGTCGCATGTTAAAAAAGAAATTGTTTTGGGGCTTTGTTTTGAATGCAATGGTAGGAACTAAGAAGCACAAAATAGATAGTGAAATCTTTTTTTTTCAAGTCAAGTTGAAACATTGATGATATGTCTCCTCTTTTCATCCCACCTCAACCAATGCCATCTTTTGAGGCAAGCTCAAATGGAAGCAAGTGTTTTCAAACTCAAATTTCCAACATAACAATCCCATAGTTCAATTGGTGTGCCAAAGTGGATTGCCCACATTCATTCCTCTTGTAATCAAACTTTCTAAAATCCATGTTATCCTAGAGAAGGGAAATCAGCCAAACCAAAGAAACAAAAAAGAATATGATGTTTTTCAAAAATGCAAAGAAATTAAGGCAATATAATTTTTGTTGGCTAAAATGATGAAGAGCGATACTAGTGAAATCCAATGGATCAAGTGTTTGTTTAACTATGAACAAGAAGGACATGATTTTGGGGTCGAAGTTTAATACTTTTGAAAAGCATGCAAGAAAGATTAAAATGGTTTCGAACATTCCACATTTGGGCAAGAAACAAGGAAAATTTTATGTGAACAAGTGATTCTAAATTGTTGAACAAGTGATTTAGGGAGGTTTGAAAGGGGAAAGAAGAAAACAAAAATAACAATTTGCTACAATTTTGCATTTGCTACTATAAGGACAACCTATGCTAGAGTTTGAAGCTATGAAACCATTGTTATTTTTTTCAATGTTCCCATGAACCCAAAAAGTCACCAAAGTGATTTTACTAGTTGGGTACATGTTTATACACAAGCAAATGATTAAAAAAATGAAAAAGGTAGCTGAAGGTTTGAAATATCTTGTCATATCTTGTGATGAAGTCACCACAACTGATAATCAATGATGGGTTTCAATTCATTATACATGGTCAAAGATTGGTGTCATTTATTTATTCTCATTTTTTTAAAACATGTCACCAAAGGAAGGGGTTCGAATAATCTCATTTAAATTATTATTAATGCTCTAAAAAATGATGCGGGTGTTTTTTATGCAAATGTTGCTACAAAACTAATGTCATTTGGGGTTGATGGTGTTAATGTTTTCTAGGGGATGTGCAATGGTTTTATTCACCAAATCCAAAATAAGTTTGCTCCCCATTTGGAAAGCATTCACTACATGGCACATTGCACCAATTTAATGATGCAAACTTTCTTTCAAATCCTTATTGTGAGATGCATAAAGGACTTGTTTTTAATGCCTTTATTCCTTCTTTTTTCACAACCCAAAAGGCACATTGAGTTTTTAAAGCTTGAAATCTTATGAAGGTGAAAGAGAACAATATTTTGTGAAATGTCAAAACACATTGGATCAGCATGTTTAGTCTAGAAAAATGGGTTATATCAATCTATATGCCATTAGTTGCAAAAATGGCTAAAAACAATCCATCTTTCATGGCTACTAGGGTTCATTTTGAGATTTTGTGTGTCGTGAATTTATTCATATCTCTTTTTCATTTGTTTCTTATGTTGGAAATAATCCATGCACTAATCAAATTTACATAAAAATGAAACATCTTTGTTTGTGATTATGTTGCAACCATCAAAATTTGTCAAGGACAATCTACTCGTGTTATTAAAATCTTATCATGAAATATGTGTTTGGAATCTTTTCAAATCATTCTAGGATTTGCTTGACTATAATTAGAACAAAATGCACTTGAAATGGAAAGTAACTTCATTAGACCTCAACACCTTGAGTGTTGAATAATTGTGCTTTGATTATACATTCTTCATATTTTGGGCTACCTATCTAAATGCGCATAGCAAGAAGATTCAAGGGTCTCAAAAGGTTTTCATTACTTTTGTGGATCATACAAAAGCATCTTATTTAGGTTTTTAAATCTAGACCACGTTTTGTTTTCATTTGTGAATTATTTTTCAATTATATACACTTGAATTCAATTTCTATCCATTTGTTGCTTAGCATTTTTTAATTTTTTTCATCGCTAGTGCTAGATGTTAATGTTGCAAATATATTATTAATTATTAATAAGCATGGGTGTTCACTACTACCATTTGAAACACATGTTTAATGTTTCCATTGTACCTTTCTGGTTCTTAAGGTACTATCACTTGTTGGTGATTAATGATCATTAATCAAGTATGTTGTTTCTAAAATACTTTTGTTAAAAAAAGGTTGGTGAACTATTTTTTGTGTTTTGGTTTTTGTGTGTATATTATAACCACCAACAATAAATAACCTCATTTTTCTTTGTTGTTGTTGGTTGGTTGCCACATGTTTGTTGTTGGGTGAATGCATAATTGACTAGCTCAAAAATGACCAAAAAAATAGTCCTTGTGAATCCATACAAAATTCTTTAAAATGATTCAAATGGACATAATTATTACTTTTTAAAATGTTATTATTCTAATATTCGAATAATACATGTTCAATCACCTACAAACCTTTCCAAATCTATGTGAAAACTTATATGCAATGTAGTTGATGTCATTTTTTTAATTTGGAGATCCTAAAGGAAAACCCACAAAATTCATATGAATAATGACCCATGTAAAACTTTCAAAAACATATTTTTTGGGACAAAGTAATTTTTTAAAATAATAAAATTACAATTCATATGGATATATAAAAATATGGTCAAATTTTAACTATTCAAAAATCCTTAATTATTAGATGGTTAAGGTTTTCAAATAAAATATTCATGATATGAATTTATCATTTTGTATTTCATCATATATTGAGTCCAATAACAAATTTGGAATGTGAATCAATATAAAATTTTCCATTTTGTGATGTTTTAATCAAGTGATCAATCCATATTTTTCAATTTCAAAAATCCATTGTTACTAGCAAATGAGTTTTTTACCAATAAATAACCACACAATTCTTTTCACAATGAAATTGTTACTTTAAATCCAAGTCCCAATTAGTAAATCTAAGGATATATTAATCACCATATGCATTTGAATAAAGGGTACCTAGGAAAAAAAATTGTTTTGTCACAAAAATAAACCACTTGATTGTGCATCTACCCTGTTGTGTAGGTTGTTACAAGTTGTTCATTATAAATGTAGGTGTTAAATCTTAATTTAACCATCAATAATGGTTGGTTTTTCATTTAAAGTCTACCATATAAAGTCTACCATGAAGGTCTACCTAAGGGTTAATGTTTATGTGTCCAAGCTTGTTAGTTATAACTTATGGTGCATCATGTATCTCTTATGAATCATGTGCATATATTGTAACTATAACTTAATAACTCGATGTGGAATTAACTACAATAATTCTACCATCTCATTTCATTTCATGGATGTTATGGGGATTTGTTATTCACAATATTGGCTTCACGATGATGGGGAGGAAAATTTCAACCGTCATCTTGAAATGATTAAATCACATTATGACATTAAGTGATGCTTGGAACTTGTTAGAATTTTAGAGGCAAATACATCTTTGGAAGTTGGGTAAATGCAAGTTATGGTGGTTCACTTTTTGCATCTTTATGGACTTTCTACAAAATGTAATTTTTTCAAATACCACAAACACATTGTAAAATTATCAATTTAACAAAAATATTTATGAATTAAGATTGCCAACTTGAATAAGAATATTTATTAAGGGGGTGAAATTCAATAAGCATACACCAATCATATAGTAATGGACTTTTAAAATGGACATATGGATTATATTTTGGGTTACTAAAACATTCAAATGCATTTTTTATTATGATTTCATTTCAATATTTTTTATAGAGACTCAATATATGATACATGATGGGGAAAAAAATGGATTGAAAAAAAATACAACAAAAAATTTAACTAACAAATAACTATCGACTTTTGAATGACTAAATTTGGACCCTATTTTCAAAAGTCCTAATCTTGATCATTTTTTATTATATTGACATATTTTTCCCCTTAACATGTATGTCAAAAAATTGTCTAGATGGTAACCTTTCTTATGGACTTTATTAATTGATTAATCACCGCATAGGGCCCACTTGACATTGGTTTTTAATTGTTTCTCCCATTCTAGTGTTAAAATATGGATTTTTGGGATTAGGACTCTTGCTACTTTTGAAACACCTTAATTTGCATCTACCCAATTGCCAAGATTTGTCCAACCATTCTATATGTGAAGGTTTTGGATATGTAATCCAACATATTCAAGATTACCATGAAGTCCAATGTTGCTATAGCAATGGAGGCTCCATTTCATGTCAATCCTTTAACATGGTTTTGTCGAACATTGGAGGCTCCATACATCTTAAAGCATTCATTCCTAAAAAAAATTCAAATTGATAGAGATTGCAACAATGTAAATGTTGGGGTCAATGGAAGATGGACCAACATTTTCCACCTCATCTTTCATGAAGTCAAAATTGAAAAATTGCCTCAATGATCACATGCACACTATTGTTGGGATGTATTCCTACACTTTTTACACTTTGAACACCTTGCCATATGATGCATATTTTGATTATTAGAAGGAGCAAAAACCTAAGTAAGGTTCGATTAGATTCTAGATTCTAATGGAAATTATTTAGGGTCCCATCTTGATGATGACAACTTCTAGCCATAGTTGGGTGGTTTTTTGTTAAGGAAGTTACAACATTGATTTAGAAATTTGAAGATGTTATTACCTTATAATGGACCTTGTTTGAAGGTTTGCCATTATGTTTGAATTTTGAACCTTAGTTTGAAGGTTTATTATTGTGTTTATGTAGTTGAATGTTTAAATGTTTGAGTTTGAAGGTTGAACTTATATGTTGGTTTGTTTAAATGTCAATATAAGTTTGAAGATCTATTTGTTTTAGTTTGAAGGTTTGTTTTTTTAAGGTTTGTTGTTGAAGGTTTAAAAAGATGTTTATTTATCTAAGTTTTACCATTGAAGTTTGAAGGTCTATTTATATATCTAAGTATGTTGAAAGTCTATCTATCTAAATATATTTGAACTTTGAAGGTCTGTTTGAGTGTATTTGAAGGTTTGTCTATCTATCTAACTTATATGTTTGAAGGTGTGTTTGAATCTATTTGAAGGTTTGTTTGTCCATCTATGTTATATGTTTGAAGGTCTATCTATCTAAGTCATATGTTTGTGTGTCATATCTATGTCCATTGTCTAAGTACATTGTATTTAAGTTTTTGTGTGTGTTTGGGTATTGTGTCATAACTCATGAATCTTAAGTTAAAACTCATGTTGTGAAACAATCACCTTGTGATGAACAAGGCTTCTTTTCATGCATGTTTGAAAAACTTCAACAAATACTACATAAATAGTTCCATTGTGCATCATCATAGATCTATGTAATACGAAGGCTCTATAGACATATTTTAAATTATTTTTTAAATGTCATAATTTTTTTCTAGTGTGATTTTGCATATCCCATCAACTTGTAATAAAATTTGTTTATTGCACATAGCTAATTTTCTATTTATCCATGTTTTATTTAACTAGAAGTTCCACATTTCAACATTTGCAATGTTGCCAAATATATAATATAATTGTATTTGTAAGAACTAACCACTTGAAATTTCCAAATCCTTAAAAAAAAAAGGCTATACCAACCCTTCTAAAATTGTCTAAAAAAAGAGCTCCAATCTTCATATCTTTTTGTTAAGTTATTTACAATGTAACTTTTTTGTGCCATCATTCCCAATAAAACTATCTTATCTCAAGTCAAGTGGTGCATCCTTTTACTACCTAGTCCTAGTTTGTATAATGGTTGGTAGATGGTTTTGGGTTACTTTTCAATGGGTACACAACCTTTGTTTCATAGGAACATCTATGCATAGAAAAGCAGTGTGTTTAGATGACAAGCATGTGCTTTAAAATCTAGAGAGTTTAGGGCTACCACACAATTCTTCCCTATTTTGCATGTAATAAAGAAAGGGCGCCCTTTGGCTCCCTACCTTTTTCTGTTAGTGGGTGCAGCACTCAACCAAGTTGTAAAGTTAGAAATGGTTAGTGGAAAAATCTTAGGCATAATTCTTTTAGGTGAGTAAAAACAAAGTCAAAGGAGCCACCCAATTGAATGGACACTCTTTAAATCTTGGACATGTTTGAAAGATTGCAAGTGAAACATAATAGTTTGGATTGTCATAAATTTTTTTGGAATATTTTTCATTAATTACAAAGTGTACATGCTAAAATCTTGACATAAACAAAAATGTTTTTGCATGTTCAAAGCACTCAAACCTTGAGAATGGACAGTCCTTGTTTTTTTTTAACATTTTTTTCTTTACTAAATGAGGATAGGTATCTCCTAAAGAAAGTATCTACATTTCATTTGACAAATCATGGTGAATCTGGGGGCCCACCAATATCTAAAATTTCAGACCAAAACCTCAGCTAATTTGAATTGGCTTTACTAAATTTTTATCCTAGGGAAATCATAATAGTTCTAAGAACATTGTTGACTATGTTATTCTTAAAACATTAGCCTATTGGCTTATAATGGAGGGCAAATGAGCTTGAGGTTTTTTATTTATACAAATAGTTTTATTTGACTTGAAGTGTAAATTTTATTTTATGTTTGTATTGTAGAAATAATTTGATATCAGGACTAATTTCAGGGAAAAAATCTCTAAATTGCTACTCTATATTCCAATGAGTAAAATGGTAAAATGAAAAAAACTAAGCCTCACATCATTTATCTATGAAGTATAAAACAAGTCTTTAATTAAAAATTAGAAAAAACATTGGGCAAATTAAGGCAAATGAGTTTTTGGGGAGCTACAGTCATTACAAGCTTAGTTAGTGCAATACATGTAGTAGGAAACATTATAGAAATTTTGGCTTTAGGGTGGTTTCTTTGTAGACAATGCCATCACCATTCCTTCTCAAAATTGAAGAGGATTTTAACATTTTAACATTTAACAATTGGGGAAAAAATGTTACTTACTATAGTGGAACTGGTCAAGCTCTAGACTTAGTTGGTTGGGAAACTTTCTACTAGAAATGGGCCCAAGATGGGGATATTTCCAAGTAGTCAAGCTCTCCTTTTGGATTAGGATTGGAGGGAGGTGAAATAGATAAATTCCTATTGGATAATGTTACTTGAAGAATCTAAATTTTTGTTGGCAAGTAGGGCGTTCATTGTTAAACAAGTCCTCTCATTTTTATCGTATTTCATCTCTATTTGGGTAGGTTCTAGGAAAATGTTGGAACAAATTTGGACATTATTACATAACTATTTATGGGCATGTAAAAAACACATGGCTTAAAGTAGAGTGGAATGGCATGATTGTTGTTTGATGAAAGAAAAAGGGGGTTTAGGTCGACTGATCTAAATGAACACTATGAGAAAAAAGGTTGTTTTGCAACTGACCTTGCAACTCAATTTTTGAGTTGCAGACAACACTTACAATTAACTATGTTTATACATCGTGAATGATAACGAACAAGTTGCATGAGTTGTAAAATTACAACTCACCATATATATAGTGTAATTCATTACAATTCAATTGTAATTTAATCAAAACAACTCATTTTCAACTATTATGAAATTCCAAGATAACTACACCCATGATGTCATACTAATGTCAATAATTGTCATCCGTATATTAAAATTTGACATGTGGCATTATGAAAAAATTTGACATAATTTTTTTAATAAAAATATTGATCTACATCATCCATTATGATTACTAATGATGGTTCGAGATTGTGACACGTAACATAATAAAAACTTGCCACCTAGCATAAATTTTTTATTAATAAGAATCAAAAATATTTAATTTAGTAATTAAGTAGGTTGTACATAACCATAGGTAGGTAGGTTGGTAGGTTTTATGACCTACATACCTACGTATTTACCTAAAACCTCACTAACTACCTACCTACCTACATAGGTAGGTAAAATAATAGGACCTACTTATTTACCTAGGTAAGTAGGTAGGTGGGTAGGAAAGCACAAGATTAAATGCATTAAATAATAGTCATGAAATTTTATTTTTTATTTTATGTTTTATTTTTAGGTTAAACTTTTTAAGCTCACCCAAAATGGCACATGTATTTTAATGTGAAAACATATGAAAAAAAATATATATATATAGTTTGTAACATGAGATTCAAAGACAAAGCATATGGGTTGAATATTTTAGTTGTTCATTAATTGCAATTGAGTTGTAACTATAACATTTAAGTGTTCAAGGCCAGCCGAATTCAAGGGGAGGGCTCCATTTTTTTTATGTTTAAACAAAACTTGAACCCCTTTTATTGGCACATTTGGTGCACTAAAAATTGTTGAAAACAAAATAAAATTGAAAAAGTTATGGCCTTTCAAAATAAAAGAGGTCAATAACTCAAAAACATTAACCACCAAATGTTACAAAGGTTGATTCCCAAACACCCACAAAATTCCTTATATGTTGTTCTGTTGCTATTAGAATTCCAAGACGATTTGTAAAACTTCAAGTGGCGGTCCTATAACACTTTAACTCGTTTAAAATGAATAAGAAATAAAAAAGTTATGAGGTTTGGAAATAGGAGGCTTCCAAAAAATAAATAAAAATGTTTTGTAAATTGGAAAGCTTATTTATCTTCTTGTTATTTTTTCATTACTCATTTTTTTTTACATTTCAAAGATGATTTCTAAAGCTTGAAGTAACACCCCAATAACATTTTAAATCATTCAAAATGAAACATACATGATGAAGATATAAATAATTGATAAACCTTATTGAATTATAAATAGTTGTATTATAATCATAAGATAGTTGAACATTAATATTTTAGTAGTGGCACACTAGTGGCCATACCAATTGTTTCAATGGGAATAATTGAAAACTAGTTGCCAATATATCCCATAATGGGTGGTGAAAATGTTGACACATGGCATGGTCGCATGTATGTACATTGTACATTAATTGCAACACAATTGTTATTTTAATGACACATTTCCAATCTAGTTCTAAAGTAGTTGTCACATGCAATTATAATGTAACTCCTAAAAAAATCAGACATGGTTGATTACATATGTATGTACAATGTGTATAAAATATCATATAGAAAATCCATCTTCCACTCACTTGTAACTATAATACAATTAACTAATTTTCTAACATGGTAATTTATTTATTAATACATTATATTTCTAAAGGGCTAGTTACATAGTAGTTGTAATACCGAAGGGATAGTTGGATAACAATTGTATATGAATTATTTTTCGAATTTTAGTTGCAAGGTAGTGTGATTTCAGTGGACACAATTTTTCATAATGTGAATGTCGTCTTAGTCAAATGAGTAATGTATGCATTGCAACCTAGGTCATCCAATCTATAGTTGTTCCTATGTTACCACCTTTGTTCGGTTAGACCTAAGAAAAACAAAAGCTGGGGACCCAACATCAGTTAGGCAATGTGCCACAAACACATATTAGTGAAGGGATATCCTATTTGGAATGAAATCGCGAAGGCTTAGAAGTCATTGGTATGTAAAATTAAGTATAGGCACCCCTACACAATTGAAGAGCATTTGGAACAAGAGTTGTGGTGGACTACAAATTTTGAAGGTGACAAGTACATGTTTTCCAAAAAAAAGTTGCAAAATTATATAGTAAAGGCTTTAGGAAGATGGGATCCATTTTCCAGAAAGGGTCAAAAGAAGTCATGACAACAATAGAAGTGAAGTTGTTTTTTTTCCCTTAAGCCACAAGAAGGCCATTTTATGGGCAAGAATGGTAAATCAACTTGATTTACCAGTGGCACATTGTAGACAATCAACTTTTATTGTGGCAATAAAAGGTAAATGGGATGTAGGATTGTTTAGGAATGAAGGAAATGCAGATCCTTATGTAGTGGCACAAGCAACTAGTTTATTCATGCTAGAGATCCCCCCCAACCTGGTTGTGCTCACAATTCAAGTTTTTTGCTTGGGGGTTCAATCCCACTCATTTCAACCTTGGGTTGATTGAGAAGGTGAACACCCTCAATTCACAAGCTATATTTGTAAGGTTTGTGTATGTGAAACATTTAAAGGTAAAAATAGTTCACTGAGCTGGTCATATTATGGCAAAGTGCCCGGGAGTTCACATTTGACACCTTGGCATGGACTTGGGAAGACGGGTCAAAGCTTTTAAGGTATACAACCAGTCTAGGAAGAAAGTTGCAGCAAAGGAATAACCAAAAGCTATCTAGGTCAGCCAAGGACAAATGAAGGGACCTGTTGCAAGTTCAAAGCAAGTTAACATGGCAAAAAGTCTAGCACAAGGAAAGGTCTAAGAAAGAAGTTATGTTCATGTGGTCCATGAGGCATAGAACAATTGTTGTCAATACATGGAAAGCAAGAATTAATAATAGTTTAGAAGATACTTGGCCCTGTTGTATTGCTAGGATTGCTGAATTAGAACTCCATCGATTTTGGGAGTGCCTTCAAACACAAAGAATTTGGCACTAAATTATCAATATTATTAATAGATTAAAAGCTAGACCTAGTAGAGATGGGCCTTGGAAGGGCATGTCCGTGGAATGATGTTTATTTGGTGTTAAACTTAAAGGCAGGGTTCAACATTTCAGCCCGATTTAACATCTCCTTCAAGGCATTGCCCCTTTGGACTATTTGGGTTGAGAGAAATGATTAAATGTTTAACAAGAAGCGAATGGTCTCAACACCATGTTGAGTCCTTCATGTGGGGCCATCTCTTGGATTATGGTCGATTAGCTTGGAAGGAGGTTTTGCTTAAAGTTAATAAGATCGGAATATGGAAAGATTATTACTACTTGAATTTGACAAGCTATGGGGTGCTAAACATGTCATTTGTTGTAGAAATGGTAAGGAAATTCTTTGGTCTTTCCAAAGACCTAGATTTGGTGTTGTTAAGTGAACAATGTGTGGTGCTTTGGCCCCCCTGAACTTTGGACCCTGGTCCTAACCTGGTGGTTGTTTTCTTTTTCTTTTGTGTTGAGTAAAGTCCTTTTGTTTGCCCACCAAAAAAAAAAAAAAAAAAAAACTAAAAAAATCAAAACCCACCCCACCGCTTTAATAAACCACCTCAACCCCCACCCCACCCCACACACTAACAA
>Ga0116229_10012092_pt1 | contig 12540 bp, 6 predicted proteins | sample S1TSphgellanicum_3_FD_87313 | JGI IMG/M metagenome (GOLD analysis project Ga0116229, IMG submission 87313) | Host-associated microbial communities from peat moss isolated from Minnesota, USA - S1T2_Fc - Sphagnum magellanicum MG | ecosystem: Host-associated > Plants > Peat moss > Unclassified...
CAATACAAGGTGGCGGCATTCTGGGGCGGGCACGAAGGCTCGATGCTGCTGTGGCTGCTCATCCTGAGCTTCTGGATGTTCGCCGTGAGCGTGTTCAGCACCCACCTGCCGCGCGAGATGATCGCCCGCATCCTGGGCGTGATGGGCCTGATCGCGATGGGCTTCCTGCTGTTCATCATCCTCACCTCCAACCCGTTCGGCCGCCTGCTGCCGGGCGTCCCCGACGGCAACGACTTGAACCCCCTGCTGCAGGATCCGGGCATGGTGGCGCACCCGCCGATGCTCTACATGGGCTACGTCGGGTTCTCGGTGGCCTTCGCCTTCGCCATCGCCGCGCTGCTCGGCGGCAACCTGGATGCGACCTGGGCGCGCTGGTCGCGGCCCTGGACCACGGTGGCCTGGACCTTCCTGACGGTGGGCATCTGCCTGGGCAGCGCCTGGGCCTACTACACGCTGGGCTGGGGCGGCTGGTGGTTCTGGGACCCGGTCGAGAACGCCTCGTTCATGCCGTGGCTGGCCGGCACCGCGCTGATGCACTCGCTGGCCGTGACCGAGAAGCGCAGCGGCTTCAAGGTCTGGACCGTGCTGCTGGCGATCTTCGCCTTCTCGCTGTCGCTGCTCGGCACCTTCCTCGTGCGCTCCGGCGTGCTCACCTCGGTCCACGCGTTCGCCTCCGATCCGCGCCGCGGCGTGTTCATCCTGATCTTCCTGGGCGTGGTGATCGGCGGCTCGCTGGCGCTGTTCGCCTGGCGCGCGCCCAAGGTCGGCCTGGGCGAGCGCTTCGAGATCGTCTCGCGCGAATCGATGCTGCTGGCCAACAACGTGCTGTTCCTGGCCGCGGCCGCCTGCGTGCTGCTGGGCACGCTGTACCCGCTGATGCTCGACTCGCTGGGCCTGGGCAAGATCTCCGTCGGGCCGCCCTACTTCGACGCGGTCTTCGTGCCGCTGATGGCCCCGGCGCTCTTCCTGATGGGCATCGGGCCGCTGGCGCGCTGGCGCAAGGCCAACTTGCCCGAGATCGCGGCGCGCCTCAAGTGGGCCGCCGGCGTGAGCGTCCTGTGCGCCGTCGCCGTGCCGCTGCTCGAGGGCCGGTGGTCGGTGATGGTGGCCTGCGGCGTGCTGCTGGCGACGTGGATCTTCTGCAGCACGGTGGTCAACCTCTGGTCGCGCCTGCGCCCGGCCGACGGCGGCCAGATCGGCGCCAAGTTCGCCGCGCTGCCGCGCGGCTACCTGGGGATGCTCACCGCGCACGTGGGCGTGGCCGTGTTCATCGTCGGCGTGACGCTGGTCAAGGGCTACGAAGTGGAGAAGGACGTGCGCATGGACGTCGGCGACACCGTGGCCATCGGCCCGTACACCGCCCGCTTCGTCGGCACGAGCGAGGGTTCCGGGCCCAACTACCTGTACCTGCGCGGCCAGTTCGAGATGCTGCGCGGCGACAAGCTGGTGCGCACCATGTTCCCGGAGAAGCGCAAGTTCGCCTCCAAGGACGAACCGATGACCAACGCGGCGATCGCCCCCAGCATCGGCGGCGACCTCTACGTGTCGATGGGCGAACCGGTGAGCCAGACCGCCTGGGTGGTGCGCGTGTACTACAAGCCGTTCGTCGACTGGATCTGGGGCGGTTGCCTGGTGATGGCCTGCGGCGGCGTGCTCGCGCTGAGCGACCGGCGCTACCGGCTGTCGCAGCGCCGCTCGGCCGAGGAGGTCTCGGCCGCCGGCGCAACCGCCTGAACGCGCACGGAGACCGCCGCATGTCCGCCGCCAAACGCTCCTCCTCGTTCTTCTTCCTGCTGCCGCTGCTGGGCTTCCTGGCCATCGCCGGCTTCCTGCTCAAGGGGCTCTGGCTCGATCCGCGCGAGATCCCCTCGCCGCTGATCGACAAGCCGGCACCGGCCTTCCGCCTCGAGTCGCTCGACGCGCCCGGGCGCGTGATCGACAGCAAGGACATGCTGGGCAAGGTCTGGCTGCTCAACACCTGGGCCTCGTGGTGCGTGTCCTGCCGCGAGGAGCACCCGGTGCTGGTGGACTTCGCGCGCACGGCGGCCGTACCCATCGTCGGCCTCAACTACAAGGACACGCGCGTCGATGGCATGCGCTGGCTGGCGCAATTCGGCAATCCCTACGTGGTCTCGGCCTTCGACGAGGCGGGCCGCGTCGGCATCGATTACGGCGTCTACGCCGTGCCCGAGACCTTCCTCATCGACAAGCAGGGCGTGGTGCGCTTCAAGCAGATCGGTCCGGTGACGCCGGAGCTGCTGCACGACACGCTGCTGCCGCTCATACAGCGCCTGAACGCCTGATCCCGGAGACACACTCGATGAACGACATGGCGCGCGATGCCGGCGGGCGCGGGCGCGGGTGGGCCCCGTCGGCTGCCGCCCGCGGCGCCTGGCTGCTCGCCGCGGCGCTGTGCGTGCTCGCGCCGGGGCCGGCCGCGGCCAGGGAGGCGCCCGAGGTCGGCGACGATCCGGCCGCGGAGCGCCACATGCTGACGCTGGCCGCCGAATTGCGCTGCCTGCAGTGCCAGAACCAGACGCTGGCCGATTCGAACGCGCCGCTGGCGGTCGACCTGCGCCAGGAGATCCGCGAACTGATCGCCAAGGGGCAGACCGACGCGCAGATCAAGGCCTACCTGGGCGCGCGCTACGGCGACTTCGTCTTCTACCGGCCGCCGCTGCAGAGCAACACGCTGCTGCTGTGGTTCGGCCCGGCGCTGGTGCTGGTGGCCGGCATGAGCGCGCTGTACATCACCCTCAAGCGGCGCCTGGCTCAGCCCGAGGCGCCGCGGGACCTGAGCGATGCCGAGGCGCGCCGTGCCCAGCACCTGCTCGACGACGACGCCGAGGAAGGCAGCCTCTCATGACGGGATTTTTCATCGGCGCCGCCCTGCTGCTCGCGGCCGGCGTCACGGCGCTGCTGTGGCCGCTGCTGCGCGGCACGCGCGATGCCGCGGACAAGCCGGTGGCCGACATCGTGGCGCTCTTTCGCGACCAGCTGCGCGAGCTCGAGGCCGAGCGCCAGGCCGGCAACGTCGAGGAAGCGCAGTACCAGCAGAGCCGCCGCGACATCGAACGCCACCTGCTCGACGAGGTGGCCGGTGCCGAACTGCCGGCGCGCGGACCGCAGCGGGCGCGCTGGAGCGCCGCGCTGGTCGGGGTCTTCGTGCTCGGCGCGCCGATCCTGCTCTACGTGAGCCTGGGCACGCCGGTCGCGCTGCTGCCGGGCGCCGAGACCAGCGGCGATCCGCAGCAGGCGGCGGCCGGCAAGGGCGCGGCGCGCCCGCTCACCGGCGCGCAGGTGCAGAAGATGATCGAAGGCCTGTCGGAGAACCTGAAGAAGTCGCCGGGCGACGTCGAGGGCTGGTCCATGCTCGCGCGCGCCTATGCCTACCAGCGCCAGTACCCGGACGCGGTACGCGCCTACACGCGAGCGGTGGCGCTGCGACCCAAGGATGCGCGCCTGCTGGCGGACCTGGCCGATGCGCTGGCGATGGCCAACGGCCAGCGCCTCGACGGCGAGCCCATGAAGCTGCTCGAGCGGGCGCTGCAGATCGATCCCAAGGAGGTCAAGGCGCTGGCGCTGGCGGGCACCGGCGCCTTCGACCACCAGCAGTACGCCAAGGCGGTGGACTACTGGGAGCGGGCGATCGCCGCCGACCCGGGCGACAACGAGCTGGCCAAGAGCCTGCGCAGCAGCCTGGACGAGGCCCGCCAGCTGGCCGGTGGCGCCAGGGCCGGACCGTCGCTGGCCGCGGCCGACACCGCGCCGGCGGCGACGGCGAGCGCCGCGCCCGCAGGCGCGGCCGCGGCGGCGGCGGCCAGCGTGCGCGGCAAGGTCAGCCTGTCGGCCAGCCTGGCGGCCAAGGCCCAGCCGGGCGACACGGTGTTCGTCTTCGCCCGGGCGGCGCAGGGCCCGCGGGTGCCGCTGGCCCTGGTGCGGCGCCAGGTCAAGGACCTGCCGTTCGAGTTCGCGCTCGACGATTCGATGGCCATGATGCCGGACTTCACGCTGTCCAAGTACGCGCCGGTGGTCGTGGGCGCGCGCATCTCGCATTCGGGCGACGCGATCGCCGCGGCCGGCGATCTGCAGGGCTTCAGCAAGCCCGTGGGGGTGGGCGCCAGTGCCGTCAACGTGGTCATAGACCAGGTGGTTCAATAGGCCTGGGTCATAATGGGCGCATGCGCCTGCTCGATGACATCCTCGCCGCCAAGCCGCAGATCCAGGCGATCCGCCGCGACATCCACGCCCACCCGGAACTGCGCTTTGCCGAGCACCGCACCAGCGAACTGGTCGCCACGACCCTGAGCGACTGGGGCATCGAGGTGCACCGGGGCATCGGCGGCACCGGCGTGGTCGGCATCATCCGCGGGGCGCAGCCGGCCGCGGCCGGGCAGGCCGCACGCATGATCGGGCTGCGCGCCGACATGGACGCGCTGCCGATGCAGGAACTCAACGAATTTGCGCACCGCTCGACCCACGCCGGCCGCATGCACGCCTGCGGGCACGACGGCCACACGGCCATGCTGCTGGGCGCCGCGCGGCACCTGGCCCGCTCGCGCGCGTTCGCCGGCACGGTGGCGCTGATCTTCCAGCCCGCCGAGGAAGGCGGCGCCGGGGCGCGCCGGATGATCGAGGACGGCCTGTTCGAGCGCTTCGACTGCAACGCGGTGTTCGCCATCCACAACTGGCCGGGGCTGGCGGTGGGCCAGATGGGCATCGCCTACGGCCCGGCCATGGCCTCGACGAGCGAATTCGAGATCATCGTCGAGGGGCGCGGCGCGCATGCCGCGATGCCCCACCTGGGCGTCGACCCGGTGTTCGTCGCGGTGCAGATCGTCCAGGGCCTGCAGGGCCTGGTCACGCGCGTCAAGCGGCCGATCGACAGCGCGGTGCTGTCGGTGACGATGATCCACGCCGGCGAGGCCACCAACGTCATCCCCGACCAGGCCCGCATCAGCGGCACCGTGCGCACCTTCGACGAGCGCGTCACCGCGCTGATCGAGGACGGCATGCGCCGCGTCGCGACCGGCACCGCCCAGGCGCACCAGGCCGGCGCGCTGGTGCAGTTCGAACGCGGCTACCCGCCCACGGTCAACCACCCGGTCGAGGCGCAGTTCGCCGCGGCGGTGGCCGACGAGGTGCTGGGGGCGGACAAGGTCATCCGCGACATCGACCCGACCATGGGCGGCGAGGACTTCGCCTTCATGCTGCAGGCCCGGCCCGGCGCCTACCTGTTCCTGGGCAACGGCGAGGCCACCGGCACGCACCGCAGCCCGGGCCACGGCGCGGGACCGTGCACGCTGCACAATGCCAGCTACGACTTCAACGACGAGCTCATCCCCATCGGCGCGAGCTACTGGGTACGGCTGGTGGAGCGCTACCTGGAGGCGGTCTAGGGCTCCCTCCATGTCCGAACGGCATTCCTGGATCCGCATCCGCGGGGCCCGCCAGAACAACCTTCGCAACCTCGATCTGGACCTGCCCACCGGCGAGCTGATCGTGGTCACCGGCGTCTCGGGCTCGGGCAAGAGCTCGCTGGTCTTCGACACGCTGTACGCCGAGGGCCAGCGCCGCTACGTCGAGACCTTCTCGCCCTACGCACGCCAGTTCCTCGACCGCATGGACCGGCCCGCGGTCGACCGGATCGACGGCGTGCCGCCGGCCATCGCCATCGACCAGACCAACCCGGTGCGCACCTCGCGCAGCACGGTCGGCACGATGACCGAGATCAACGACCACCTCAAGCTGCTGTTCGCGCGCGCCAGCCGCCTGTACTGCCGCAACTGCGCGCGTCCGGTGCGGCGCGACACGCCCGCTTCGGTCGTGCACGAACTGCGCCGACGCGCCGCCGAGCTCGACGGTGCGCGGCTGGTGCTCACCTTTCCGGTGCGGGTGCCGGCGAACTTCTCCGCCGAGGAGATCCGCACCCACCTCGAAGCACAGGGCTACACGCGGGTGCGCGGCCAGCGCCAGGATCCGGCCTCCGGGCAGACGACGCTGGACGTGGTGCGCGACCGCGTGCGCCTGGACGGCGGCGACCTGCAGCGGCTGCGCGAATCGATCGAGGAGGCGCTGCGCCTGGGCAACGGGCGCATCGACTTCTGGCGCGAGGCCGCGGCGGCGGCCGGCGACGGCGCGACTTCACCAGCGGCCGCGGCAGCACCAGCGGCGACGGACGCCGCGGCCGAGGCGCCCTGGGCGCGCTTCTCGTCCGAGCTGCACTGCGCGCACTGCGACATCCGCTACACCGAACCCAACGCCAGCACCTTCTCGTTCAACTCGCCGCTGGGCGCCTGCGAGACCTGCCGGGGCTTTGGCCGCGTGATCGGCATCGACCACGACCTGGTGATCCCGGACCCGCGCAAGAGCCTGCGCGAAGGCGCGGTCAAGCCCTGGCAGACAGCCAGCTTCAACGAGTGCCAGCGCGAGATGGAACGCTACGCGCCGCGCGCCGGCATCGACCTGGACACGCCCTGGCAGAAGCTGAGCCAGCGCGCCCGCTCCTGGGTGCTGGACGGCGACCCGGACTGGAGCGGCAAGTGGAAGACCGAGTGGTACGGCCTGGACCGGTTCTTCGAATGGCTCGAATCCAAGGCGTACAAGATGCACATCCGCGTGCTGCTGTCGCGCTACCGCTCGTACAGCACCTGCCCGGCCTGCGCCGGCACGCGGCTCAAGCCCGATGCGCTGCTGTGGCGCATCGACCTGGGCGACGGCACGAACGGCTACACGCTGCACGAGCTGATGCTGATCCCGGCGCAGCGCCTGCGCGAGCGCTTCGATCACCTGCGCGTGCGCGACCCGGCGCCGGGCGGCCCGGACGATCCTCACGATGAAGGTGCCGGTGCGGACGGCGCGGCGCGTTCGGGCGCCGAGGACGCGGCCACCCAGATCCTGGCCACCGAGATCCGCTCGCGGCTGCGCTTCCTGTGCGAGGTGGGGCTGGGCTACCTGACGCTGGACCGCCAGAGCCGCACGCTGTCGGGCGGCGAGGTGCAGCGCATCAACCTCACCACCGCGCTGGGCACCTCGCTGGTCAACACGCTGTTCGTGCTCGACGAGCCCTCGATCGGCCTGCATCCGCGCGACATGCAGCGCGTGATCGGGGTGATGCAGCGCCTGCGCGACGGCGGCAACTCGCTGATCGTGGTCGAGCACGATCCGCAGATCATGCTGGCGGCCGACCGCATCCTCGACATGGGCCCGGGGCCGGGCGACCGCGGCGGCCAGATCGTGTTCGAGGGCACGCCGGCGCAGCTGCAGCACGCCGACACGGCCACCGGGGTCTACCTGGGCGGGCGCCGGCGCATCGAGACGCCCGGCAAGCAGGCGGTCGAGGCCGGCACGCCGCGCATCGTGCTCGAGGGCGTGCGCGAGCACAACCTCAAGAACGTGTCGGTCGAGTTCCCGCTGCGGCGGCTGGTCACGATCACCGGCGTCTCCGGCTCGGGCAAGTCGAGCCTGATCCAGGACGTGCTCTACCCGGCGCTGCGCAAGGCGCTGCGCAAGTCCGGCGGCGCGACCACGCCCGGCGCCTACGAGCGCTGCCTCGGCGCCGACTGGATCGACGACGTGGCGCTGGTGGACCAGTCGCCCATAGGCAAGACCACGCGCTCGAACCCGGCCAGCGTCGTCGGCGCCTTCGACCCGATCCGGCGCCTGTTCGCCGGCACGCCGCTGGCCAAGGAGCGCCGCTACACGGCGGGCACGTTCAGCTTCAACACCGGCGACGGCCGCTGCCCGACCTGCGGCGGGAACGGTTTCGAGCACGTCGAGATGCAGTTCCTGTCCGACGTCTACCTGCGCTGCCCCGACTGCAACGGACGGCGCTTCCGTCCCGAGGTACTGGAGGTGCCGCTGGCACGGGGTGGGCGCAGCCTGTCGATCGCGGACGTGCTCGAGCTCACGGTGGCCGAGGCGGTGGCGCTGTTCGCGGCCGATCGCGAGGTCGTCGCCGCGCTCGGGCCGCTGGCCGACGTGGGCCTCGATTACCTGCGCCTGGGCCAGCCGGTGCCCACGCTCTCGGGCGGCGAGGCGCAGCGCCTGAAGATCGCCGCCTTCCTGGCCGAGGCGATCAAGCCGGGGCCGGCCGGTGCCAAGGGACGGCGCGGCTCGCTGCTGCTGTTCGACGAGCCCACCACCGGCCTGCACTTCGAGGACATCGCGCGCCTGATGCGCGCGCTGCGCAAGCTGCTGGCCGCGGGCCACTCGCTGATCGTGATCGAGCACAACCTGGACGTGATCCGCGCCTCGGACTGGATCATCGACCTGGGACCGGAGGGCGGCGACGAGGGCGGCAGCATCGTCGTGGCGGGCACCCCGGACGAGGTGGCGCGCCACCCGGCCTCGCACACCGGACAGGCGCTGCGCGACTACGAGATCAGCCTGCAGCCGGGCGCGGCGATGGCCGTGGCCGAGCCGGCGCCGCGCCGGGAGGCGGCCGGCAATGCGATCGAGATGCGCAACGCGCGCGAGCACAACCTGCGCGGCATCGACGTGTCGATCCCGCGCGACACCTTCACCGTGATCACGGGCGTCTCGGGCAGCGGGAAGTCGACGCTGGCCTTCGACATCCTGTTCAACGAGGGGCAGCGCCGCTACCTCGAGTCGCTCAACGCCTACGCGCGCTCGATGGTGCAGCCGGCGGCGCGGCCCAGCGTCGACGCGATCCACGGCATCCCGCCGACGGTGTCGATCGAGCAGCGCGTTAGCCGCGGCGGCCGCAAGAGCACGGTGGCGACCCAGACCGAGCTGCACCATTTCCTGCGCCTGATGTTCGTCAAGCTGGGCGTGCAGTACTGCCCCGACTGCCAGCTGGCGGTGCAGCCGCAGTCGTTCGACGCCATCGTCGCGGCCATCGCGCGCGAATGGCGCGGGCGCGAGATCGGCATCCTGGCGCCGCTGATCGTCCATCGCAAGGGCCTCTACACGGAACTGGCGCGCTGGGCGGCCGGCAAGGGGCACAGCCACCTGCGCGTCGACGGGCGCTTCGTGCCCACGCGGCCCTGGGCGCGGCTGGACCGTTTCGCCGAGCATTCGATCGACCTGCCGGTCGGCAGCCTGCTCGTGGCGCCCGAGAGCGAGGACCGGCTGCGCGCGCTGGTCGAGACGGCGCTCGAGCACGGCCACGGCGTGGTCGAGGTCGCCTGGCCGATGGAGGCGCTGCGCAGCGCGATCGACGCGGGGCGCAACGACCCGGCGCTGGAGCGGCGCGTCTTCTCGATCCATCGCGCCTGCGCGGGCTGCGGCAGGTCGTTCCCGGAGCCGGACCCGCGCATGTTCTCGTACAACTCCAAGCACGGCTGGTGCACGAGCTGCTTCGGCACGGGGCTGCAGCTGGCCGGCTTCGAGGCCGAGCACAGCGGCGAGGAGCACCTGTTCAACGACTGGTACGAGGGCGAGGCCGTGAGCTGCCCGGCCTGCGCCGGCCAGCGCCTCAACCCGGTCTCGCTGGCGGTGCGCTTCGACGGCCGGTCCATCGCCGACCTGGGTGCGATGACGGTGCAGCAGGCCCAGCACTGGGCCGCGGGCCTGGAGCTGCAGGGCCGCGCCGCGCAGATCGCCCGCGACGTGGTGACCGAGGTGCGCGGCCGGCTGGATTTCCTGACCGAAGTGGGGCTGTCCTACCTGGCCCTGGACCGCGCGGCGCCCACGCTCTCGGGCGGCGAGGCGCAGCGCATCCGCCTGGCGGCGCAGCTGGGCTCGAACCTGCAGGGCGTGTGCTACGTGCTGGACGAACCGACCATCGGCCTGCACGCGCGCGACAACGGCATCCTGCTGCGCGCGCTGCACAAGCTCGAGGCGCGCGGCAACACGCTGGTGGTGGTCGAGCACGACGAGGACACCATCCGCGCCGCGCAGCACCTGATCGACATCGGGCCGGGCGCCGGCTCGCGCGGCGGCCGCGTCGTGGCCCAGGGCAGCGTGCAGGACCTGATCGACTGCCCGGAGTCGGTCACCGGGCGCTTCCTGCGCCCGGGCGCGGCGCAACAGCACGGCGATCGGCGTGCCGTGGCGGCGGGCGCGCCGGTGCTGGGCGTGCGCGGCGCGGTGCTGCACAACCTGCGCAGCGTGGACGTCGATTTCCCGCTCGGCCGGCTGATCATCGTCACCGGCGTCTCGGGCAGCGGCAAGTCGACGCTGGCGCGCGACGTGCTGCTGGCCAACCTGCGCGCGGCGCTGGGCGAGGCGGTGCAGCAGCAGCAGCAGGCGCGCAAGGGCGCACGCGCGGCCGAGGCCGAGTCCCGGCGCCAGGGGCCGCGCAAGGCGACCGCGGCAGCGGCCGACGGCTCCAATGCGCCGGCACGCACGCGCGAGCGCACGGCGCGCTGGCTCGGCTGCAGCGCCCTCACCGGCTGGGAGGCGATCGGCCGCGTGCTGGAGGTGGACCAGACGCCGATCGGCAAGACGCCGCGCTCGTGCACCGCCACGTATGTCGGCATCTGGGACGCGATCCGCCAGCGCTTTGCCGAGACCACCGAGGCCAAGGTGCGCGGATTCGGCGCCAGCCGCTTCTCGTTCAACACCGCCGGCGGCCGCTGCCCGGCCTGCGAGGGCCAGGGCCTGCAGACGATCGAGATGAGCTTCCTGCCCGACGTCAAGGTCGTCTGCGACGCCTGCCGCGGGCAGCGCTTCGAGAAGACCACGCTGGAGGTGCTGTGGCGCGGCAAGAGCATCGGCGCCGTGCTGCAGATGGAGATCGACGAGGCGGTGGAGTTCTTCGCCACCAGCACGCCGATCGCCCACGCGCTGCGCCTGCTGCAGGACGTGGGCCTGGGCTACCTGACGCTGGGGCAGGCCTCGCCGACGCTCTCGGGCGGCGAGGCCCAGCGCATAAAGCTCGTCACCGAGCTGGCCAAGGCGCGCGCGCCGCTGGCGCCGCCGCCGCGCAAGAACGACACGCGCACCGGCGGGCGTGCGCCGCCACCCGCGCCGGCGGGCACGTTCTACGTGCTCGACGAACCGACCGTCGGCCTTTCGATGGCCGACGTGCAGATGTTGCTCAAGGCGCTGCACCGGCTGGTCGATGCCGGCCACACGGTGGTGGTGGTCGAGCACAACCTGGACATGATCGCCCAGGCCGACTGGATCGTCGACCTGGGCCCGGACGGCGGCAATGCCGGCGGCCGGATCGTCGGACAGGGGCCGCCCGAGCATATTGCAGCGCAAAATAGCCCCACCGGCGATGCCTTGCGCGACTGGCTGGCAAGACGATAATCGGCGGCACGGTGCCGATCGCTCTCACAAGCCGACGCCGACCACGGCGCCGGCAATTCAAGGATGCACGCGAACATGAACACTCCCAAGATCATCGATCCGGCCAAGGCCCTGCCGGACGCGGCGGCGGAACTCTCTCCGCTGGCCAAGGAGGTGCTGCAGTGTGGCGGCACCGAGCGGCCGTTCAGCAGCCCGCTCAACAAGGAAAAGCGGCCCGGCACCTTCGTGTGCGCAGCCTGCGGGCAGCCGCTCTTCTCGAGCGAGACCAAGTACGAGAGCGGCTCCGGCTGGCCCAGCTTCTACGCACCGATCCCCGGCGCGGTGGCCTTCGAGGAGGATCACACGCTGGGCATGTCGCGCACCGAGTACCACTGCACGCGCTGCGGCGGTCACCACGGCCACGTGTTCGACGACGGGCCCAATCCGACCGGACAACGGTATTGCAGCAACGGCGTGGCGCTGAGGTTCATCCCGAAGGAGTGAGGCACCGCAGTTGAAAAAAGCCCGCGGAGGCTATGTCGCCGCGGGCTTTTCTTTGCGCGAACCTGGCTGGAAACATCCCAGTTCTCCCCTCTCCCGCGCTACGCGCGGGAGAGGGGAGGGAAAGCTGACTCAGCGGCCGCGGCGTGCGGGCGGCGCGCCGGCGCTCCAGCTGGGCGGCAGGTTGCTGCGTACCAGCGATGAACCCTCGGTGCCGGAGCGATTGCCGCCGCGATTGCCGCCACGGCCGCCGGGGGCGGCGCCGTAGGCAGCGGGGCGCTCATTGCGCGGCGCGGGGGCGCGATTTCCGTCGACTTCGGGGCGCTCGATGCGCGGCGGCGGAGCGCGATTTCCGTCGACGTCGCCGCGGGGCTGGTTGCCGCGCGCCGGCGCACCGCTGCGTGCGGCCGGACGGCCGTCGTGGCGCGGCGCGTCGCTGCGCGGACCGTTGCCGCGTCCGGCATCGCTGCGCGGACCGTTGCCACGGCCGGCATTGCTGCGCGGACCACGTGCAGCGCCGGCGCCGGCCGGACGGCTGCCCGCGGCACGCGGCGCGCGCGACGGTGCATGCGAGCGCGGCGGGCGGTCATCCGCCATGTCCTCGGGCGGATGGGCGCTGGCGCTGCCGGCCTCGAAGCCGGGGATCACGACCTTGGGCAGCGTGCGCTTGATCACGCGCTCGATGTCGCGCAGCAGGCCCATCTCTTCGCGGCTGACCAGCGAGACGGCCTCGCCGGTGGCGCCGGCGCGGCCGGTGCGGCCGATGCGGTGCACGTAATCTTCCGGGACGTGCGGAAGGTCGAAGTTGACGACGTGCGGCAGCTGCTCGATGTCGAGGCC
>Ga0116229_10012093_pt1 | contig 12538 bp, 9 predicted proteins | sample S1TSphgellanicum_3_FD_87313 | JGI IMG/M metagenome (GOLD analysis project Ga0116229, IMG submission 87313) | Host-associated microbial communities from peat moss isolated from Minnesota, USA - S1T2_Fc - Sphagnum magellanicum MG | ecosystem: Host-associated > Plants > Peat moss > Unclassified...
GCCTTTGGAAAAGGTGGAAGACCCTCTTCTTTGGTGGTCAAAACATGAAGGACAATTTCGACATTTTCTAAGTTAGCTAAAATGATTCTAGATATACTAGGTAGCCAAATTGGGGTAGAAAAAGTATTCTCAATTGCAAGTATTCTCACAAGTATTTGGTGTTATCACTATGGTTCAAAGAACCTAGATCTTTGGGTTCTTTTGATCAAGAATTGGCCTAATGATCTCACAATTGGATTTGAATCTAAAAGGGGACCGCTAAAAAGTGTGGATGAGTTTGGTGACGCCGAGGAGGAAATATTAGATTTGCTAAATACTGAATTTCTTAATGAGGTTGAAGGCTATGTGGAAGATGTGTTCAGAATTGGGATATATTTCCATGATTTGTGATAGTGTTTAGTTCATCTCACACATGGAACTTTCTTAGTTTTGATTAACCTCATAACCCTTGTTATGACTTTTATGGAGGCATCAAGTCTAGGATCATATTGGACATTGGACACTTGTTGAATTTTGTCAAAGTTTGCATCATTTGGCATCTTCTTTACATGAGATTCTGATTTTATTGATCATTTGTTCATTTTTGGATTTTTTTTTTTTTCCATATTCTGGTTTTTTTTGGCTCACTGATTTGTTGATTTTTTTTTGGTTTTACATGTCATTACACTTACACTATTTTTACATCACCTAAAATTGTTTACACGGTCTTACACTTACATGTTTCAAGTTTGTTGATTACACTTACATTTTTTTGGCATGTAATTTTAAAAAAAAAAAAACTTACAATTACACATAGTGTAAGTCCTAACCTATATACACTCACAACACTGGTTCTCACTTTTTTTTCGAGAACCATCAATTCTAATTTTTTATGCCTCTATGTGAGAACCAGGTCAGTTCTTGATTTTTAAAACCAAATAGTGTTAGAGAGAACCAACTTGATCCTCAATATTTTAAAATATATACTATAATCCAGTTTTCAAGGTACTTATTCTCACTCATTTACTCACAAATCTGATTTTCAAATTTTTTAAATCACAAAAAATAAAAATCCTAGCTACTAAAGTTTTCCATATAAAGTGACTTTGCTTTGACCCCGCTTGGGACGCTTCTTTCATCCTCAACACTAATTATTAAATTTCAGTGTTTCAATGTTGTGAGAACTTGAAATTTTAATTTTTTTCATTAATTAAAATCGTTTTTAATAATTAAATAATTAATAATTGAATTACTTCATCCAAGGAAAAGAAGCAACACCATGTGAGAAGACTAAGAGCAACAGGAAAAGAAAAAAGAATAAGAGCAATGGGAAAAGAGTAATAGTAATAAAGAGAAGAGTAATAACAATAAAGAGAGAAAAACAATAAATCCACAACTGATGTGCTCTTCATAAATGCTATGAGATGCATAGCTCTGAGATGCTGAACTTTTGAAATCAAAAGTGTCATGAGATGTACAAGCTCTTTGGTATGTGATTATGAATTGCAACACTCAAAGGTGAATTACTTCACATAAAATCAATGGTGTTGTGAGATGCAAGGCTTTGCAATATCGAATTCAAAAATTGAAGGTGCTACAAAATACATAGCTTTGAGGTGAGAAGTTTTGAGATGCAAAGCTAGTAGACTTTGAATGACAAACTTCAAAAAATAGAAGTCTATGAAACGCACAACTTTTAGGTGACTAGTTGGAAAAAATTGAAGGTGATGTAGAACATGATTGGTTATTCATAGAAAATATTTTTTATTCCACGATTTATAAGTTGGAATTATTTTTTTAAAAAATCTTATGAGTCAAAAATAAATTTCATTGCACTATTATTATGATGGTGTTTATATTATAAATATTTATAAAAAATGTTATCTTCAAATATTTTCAAGTCCTTTTAGAAGTCCTTTAAGAAATCAAATTACTAGGTACATTGCTTTAAAATTAATTTTGAGTTTTCAAAATTCATTAAATTGATTTCAAACTTATCCATATCATTTATTTTCTTCAATTTTCTCATTAAGGTGGATTGACAATCATCCACAAGGGGAATGAACCAAATTTGGCTAAAGCTGAGATAGCAAAGTAAAATTTTTTTAGGATCCCACAAGTTTTTCTAGCAATCTCTAGGAACTCATTGTCTAAATATGACAAATTCGGAAATATTTTCCTCAAAATATGGCAACTTTTGCACAATTTGCACTCCTTATTCTACACTTCAAGCAAATTTTCTTCCTTGCAATATATGCAATTACATCAAAAGGATTGTTGTGATGTTGGTCGTTTGAATTAGACTTCTATTTTTATTAAACGATAAGATATTTACTACAATCAGCAGCGTAGCGAAATTTGTGGAATTAATCATGCATTTGTTTATGAGTGCGCTCAAATACATAGGCCGACTATTGAGTTCATTCTACAAAAGATGGTAAGTTCAACAAGAGAATCTGACATGAAACATTTCTTGAAGAAGGGGAAAGACTTTTCATTTTCAACTCAGAAGCTCAAACTTTCACACACTGTAGAAGAAATTTTGCACATTGCAAGTAATCTACCTCAGACCCATTCTTTGGAAGACCACCCACCTTGTAAAGCCAAGGTCTACTGCAGGATGCTCAAGAAGCAATTTGTGAGTTTGAAAAATCAAGTCACAAATCCTGACCTGATGATGTACACATGTTGTTGATTGCTTATACTAGACATGTACAGCATAGAAATGGGCTGAAAATTTTGAAGGATCTGCAGGCTTGGAGCCCAATTCCTTCTCAGATTGCACTCTCATATCTATGCCTTTTTACCAGCTTGGGATTTCATGAAGAACTATAACTATCATGAGATGCTCAAAAAGGGTAAAACCCCTGATGCACCTTTGTATTCCAAGCCAAGAGCTGTTCTGAAAGCTTTGCCAGACCAGAAGGCCAACTGAGGTGAACTGCAACAAGAGTCAATTTGGGAAAATCCCTCTAAGAATGCAACTTTTTTTTGGAAACTTGAAAAACAACCAAGTCAATGCTTACTCCAATAGACTGAGAAACACAGTGGAAGCCTCACTGAAAGTTTACTGGTACATGGAAAAACTCACTTCTGAGTCTTTTTCTAGACTCCACAATGGGGTTCTGTATCCAACAGATCGTAGTAAGAGAATTGTGGCACCAAAAAACCCTTTGTCTTGCTTTAGGTTTGGTCTTGTGTACCTATATGGTTGCAATGGTTTACAACTTGAAAGTCAGATGTTGCAGTGTCACATAACAGAGCACCTGCTACTCCCATTGGTGATGCTGCACTGCACTATGCTTGCCGAGGACACTGTCAACGTTGCTGCTTGCTTGGTTGCACTGACAACTGACTTGTACAGTGTCCCCACTCCTGACTCTTTTATCCCACAACAGGCAGTTAAGAGGACAAAACAAGCATTGCACAGCATACTTTCTTCTCTCTGTTTGTTTTCAGCATCATGAAGATGTATCCCATGGACTGTGTTACAACCATTGAATTGATTATGCATACTTGGAGACATATCATATTGCACAACTGATACTTCATCTCCTTACTAGATCTGGTACTTGGTTCACCATGCAGCTTCAGCATTTGACACCAACTTTCAAGCAAATAATATTAGATTCTCCATCCCAAGCCTGAAGAAATGTAACTCATAAGTAAGCGAATCCAGCAGCATGTTGTTCTAAAATGGGCAATATTAGGTGAGACAGCAAGCAAAAGGACTGAGTGTAGTGCCTTTCTCCATGTGGCAATTCGAAACAGAAATGGCTGATAGCCCTTGGCCTCAGCTCATACTCATCTCAGTATCTGATATCCTAAATAAAACATGACTGCAGCTTCCAAAAGACAGACAGCATTTGCCCGAGATGTTTTTTTATTGCAACCAAGCAAATCCATGGCTGATGGGACAATCATGCAAATGCATGGATGATGGGATAATCATGTAATGATCTGTTTTCTGGACATCAAGTGATAGTCATGGTGATATAGGCCATGATTTGTCAGGCAATAATTCGGGGTGAAGGCACAGCTAATACAGGAATGAATTGTGCCATCCATGGTTAGGAAATAAAATTTCCATGACCCTCTGTGTGAGGAAATGAAGAGGGTTATTATGCACATCAGAAAGCAACAACTGACTTGTCTATTTGAACCACTCTGAATCCCAAACTCACCTCTCTCTCCACTTGACTTCTCCAGATCACATCAGCTTGTTCAAGCTGTACGTATGCTTCTCTACTTCTCAAGATGTGAGAAATCCTGACTAAGGCCTTTTGGGGTGTGCAGGATATGCTACAATTCTTCTCTCCATTTCTTTCAGCCCTGGGCTGTGTATATCAATAAAGTGTCTGATGAAAACCATAGAATGGGTGTAGAGGAAAGCAACACCTCTCATTTCCATAGCTTTGGTTATATGGGGCCTACTCTGCAATTAACACCTTTGTCTCAAGCTGATATGTCTTTGTGAAAAAAAAAGGCCAGCTCAAATATGTCGCCAACACACCACTGAAAGTTGAAGCTCCGAGCATCATATTCATCACCATGAGCTGCAGCTGGATTGCTTCCAAAGGTGATGCACCTCCCATGATAAGGCCTGTCATTGCTCCTGGCAAAGATATCAATCCGACAGTCTTGGCATTATCGAGAGCAGGTGATAAACCCACAATGAGTGCTCTTTGCACTTGCTTCAATGCTGCCTGCCTTGGAGTTGCTCCTAGTGCTAATGCTGTTTCTATCAAACCTTGCTGTATACGTATGTCGTTGTGCATCTGCTTCAGAACCAGCCCTGTCACTCTCATTGAAGTTCCCACCTACACACACAAGTGCAGGAACTCGTCAAAATTGGCAGTATTATTAGTAGAACCAGTATGCTGGAAGGATTAGGGGGTTTAGGGTTTAGAACAGTATAGAATGCACCTGAGGTACATTATGAGCATATTAGCAAACCTTGAGTTGAGCAATTAGGAGGGCAGAGTACAAGAAAACTGGTTAAATGTTGGAGAAACCAAATTGTGGATCTTGTGATTACTCAAGGCATGGTAAGGTACTTGGTGGAGCAGCATTTTGTGAAAGTTTGAGAAAACTGACACAAGAAAATTTGGGTTACTAGTTAAGGAACATCTGTTGAGGGACAATCCATGATGAAGAAGCTCTGAGTGTAAGTGGGCATATCATCAGAGACAAACTATGTAACAGATCTACTGCTAACCTCTTCTTGATCACATGATTTCAGGTTTGATGGTAATTGGAAATTCCTACCATCATTCCAGCAATTGGTATGATGAATCTTGGTGTGAAGGGGAACAAATTCAATGCAACCAACAGTGTCAATGTGAAGCTTGTCCCAACAAGAATGGAGCCCCCAGCAACATAAGCTCCTCTTGGCACATGCTTTGCCCGTCTTCCAGCTGTGTTGCCTGCCACTGTGACCATGAAAATGTATGCTATGAAGATCCACACAACATTTGGTTGCTTGAAGATGAATTCCAGAACAAAGCCAATGATTGAGAGTTGTATGATGCCTCGGATGATGGAGATTGTCATCTCTTGCTCAATCCCAAGTTGCTGGTAGTATGACACAACAACTGCCCCTGCTACTGCCACTACTACTGCCAGCAAAGGTTCCAGCATTCCAATTGAATTATCAGCCCATATCTTGTGCCTGTCAGTAGCCATCGACTGCTTGCTCAATGAGCCAAGACTAGTGTTGTTGCCCACCATCAGTGAAAGCCTTTAGTTGGACCCTCGCCCAAGTGAATAGAACTCTCAAGATACAAGTTTTGATAGTAGTAGTAATTTTTTGTTCCAGAATGAGCACCTTGATCTCATCTCTGCTTTTCCATCTCAAGAACACTAACAAGTTTGGTCCTTTCTGCACAAGTTCCCTGCAAATAGTCCATTGATGGTAGGCTCAATTTATCTTACACTGCACCTTGGTAAGTGTAAAACACCACCAGTCCAATCTTGTCACCAACTCCTGAAAACTGTGGGCAATGCTCAAGGGATGGATTGCTCCTGAATTTTATGGGCTACAAATTGCTAGCCAAGGCTCCCCACCTCGTCCAGCAGGACCTGCCCCTCCCAAGAAGACAAAGCAAGGGGCCACACAAAATGACTCACTCACAACAGGAGCTGAAAACAAGCATGTTCAAACTCAGATTGGATAGCATCCAAAGAGTGATGCAATTTGCATTGCCTTTGGTGAGCTCTAACTATGAACTGGTAAGCAGGCTGCTCCCTGAAACCTACAAAATTGTCATGTTGCTTCTTCCTCTGGCAATAACTGTATACCGGTGATTTATGATGGCCCAATTGATACCCATTATTGAACTATTCTTTAATATGTTGGAATTGCACAAGACATTTGTGTTTGGACCAGAAAAACATAATAGGAGGTCCACCTGAGTACTAATGTGCTTAAATGTTTGTGGAGTTTAGCAATGAACTGTGCAAGTAGTCAGAACTAAAAAACTCTGCAGAAGAGTCTCTCTCAGGTACTGAGAAGCAGATATACCGTACTAAGGGAAGAAACTCAAATCACAATAAAGAAGAATGTAGCAACTTTTTTGTGTTAAGTTTCAGAACCTGATGGTGAACCTGACCTTCATTGATGCAACACAAATGTGAGAAGCAAAGCACTACTCCAAAACATGGCATCCATGACTAGGCCTATATGACTACACATGGCATAAGTGACATGTTTGATTTGAATAGAAATGACATAAGTGACTAACCCCAGTCAAAAAGGATCGATCATGAATGCTGTGTTTTGACATAGTGAAATGAAACAAACTGCTGCAAACTATAAAACAGAATGCTAAGTATTGTACCGACTGAGCAGATTGAAGAAAAAAGAAACAATCATGGCTAAAGGATGAGATGGGGTTATCAATCAGTAAAGCTTTCAGAACTCACAAGGTGTCACAGCAGCAATTTAGTAACAATTAGAGAACATGAAGTTCTTCCCTTCAAAGTGTTGCCGAATTTAAACAGGGCCAAAGTTTGGAGGAAAGATGGAAGGGATCTAAAGAGAAGAATCCACTGAATTCAATACTTAACAAAAATTGAGACAGTAAGAGAAGACGATCAATATGCATGACTCATGAGGGGAAGTCCATTGCATAGTCGAATTTTCTCCTCCTCTGGCAATTCTGGAATCAAAGTAATAGAAGACAATTGACTACAATTAGGGATATGATGCTGAAAGCAAGGATTCAATTCAGGAAAGGATCAGTAGTGTCAACAAGAAGAAGAAGGGAAAGTTCTCACCTGAAGCTGGTACAAAAAACTATGTTGCTGGAACTGGCACTGCTCCTCCTCATATAGCGGAACAAAATCAGCAGCGATTGTTTTGGAATACAGCCATCTGCAGAACAAGTTTTGTAGTCGTCCATACAGCCCTGTTTCTTATAAGGCCAAACTCAGAAAGTCCGTAGAAACAGAGCTTCCCGTGAGCAATTCTCCTCCGGTCTCTGGTGCGAGCACAGTAACAAAAGCACACACTAAGGAAAAACCAAGTGCAAAGCTACCTAAGGTGCCTGTTGAAACTGAGAAGAGGAATTGCACGCTCGGCAGATCGTTGGAGGGAATTTCTCTGTCTCTCGCTCTCTTCCTTGCAGTGAATCCTCAACAAGGTAGAAGATTCGAAAGACGCGGATTCACAGAATGAGGAGAAAAGATTTGCACAATGCAGCAGGAGGAGAAAAAGTGAAATTAAGCAAGAGAAGACGAGATTTTGACGAGGAAACTGCAGATTTGGAAGTTAAAAAAGCCAAGACAAAAGTCTTCTTGCACATGTATGATCCCCTCCCTCCCTCCCTCCCTCCCTCCCTCCCTCCTCCTCCTCCTCCTCCTCCTCCTCAACCAGCAGACGAGACGAGGTGATGTTGCAATAATAGGCGTTGAGAAAAAAGCGACAGTAATATGATATCTTTGATTTCCTTACTACAACTTGCCTCAGAAGAAGGATCAAGCACATGCACCAGAAATTCAGTAGACTGAAGAACAACTTCTCATCTTATAGTAATTCAGAACAAGTTAAGCTTCTGAAAGTAGCACTAGCCCAATTCAGCACTAGTGCAGCAGCAGCAGCTGTGATCTCCGTTTTTGATCAGCACACTACTGAGTTAAATTCAAGACTCTAATGTTGTGCAATTCACAACTCTAGCTACCAATTTTCTCAAACAAAAAAACTTTCTCTCAAACAAACAAACAAACAAACAAAACTAGGTGAGAGCTTTTTGTTTGAGAAAATTGGTCATTTTGACACAAAGCAGCAGCAGCAGCAGCAGCAGCAGATTGAAAGAGCAAATTAGTAAGAAGTTGGGAATTGAAAATCCTCATCCCATCATACCCGAGGCACTCTCCCAAGATCTCTTTCCCTTTCTCCCTTCTCTCTGTGTGCACCTAGAAGCTGGAGCTGGGTAGCTTAAACCTCCATATTTGTGCTTGCAACCGCACACAGGCCTCATGAGGAACACCTGTTGGGAGAGGGATTGATTTAGTCCTGGCACAGTTGAAAGCCTGCTGAGTAGGTACTTAATTAACTTGCTATTTAACTTGCAAAAAACACAAAGTGTGGTCGGACTGGTGAACATCATCATGGGTATCTCATGTGTGTGTGTGTACTTTACACATGCGCCGCACCTTGAGCTACAAAACTAATACGACCGCCCAACACTAAGTTTGACCACCCATAATAATCAAAACTAATACGACCCAACACTAACTTAGACCACCCATAATAATCAAAACTAATACGACCCAACACGAACTTAGACCATCCATAATAATCAAAACTAATACGACCCAACACGAACTTAGACCATCCATAATAATCAAAACTAATACGATCCAACACCAACTTAGACTACCCATAATAATCAAAACTAATATGATCCAACACTAACTTAGACCACCCATAATAATCAAAACTAATACGACCCAACAATAACTTAGACCACCCATAATAATCAAAACTAATACGACCCAACACTAACTTAGACCACCCATAATAATCAAAACTAATATGACCCAACACTAACTTAGACCATCCCTAATAATCAAAACTAATACGATCCAACACCAACTTAGACTACCAATAATAATCAAAACTAATAGGATCCAACACCAACTTAGACTACCCATAATAATCAAAACTAATATGATCCAACACTAACTTAGACCACCCATAATAATCAAAACTAATACAACCCGACACTAACTTAGACCACCCATGATAATCAAAACTAATATGATCCGACACTAACTTAGACCACCCATAATAATCAAACTGTAAGAGACCACGGAAACTAAACCCACATAACCTGGGCTCTTTGTGGGTGATTACGTTTTCATTATGCCCATGGTCGTTTTTTTTGCCCGTGATACTCAACAGGTATTTGGAGAATACTTACCGAATATCATGGGAAATTATTTTTCTTAAAAGAAAATGCATTATTTTTATGCCATGTAATATCCTTGGCCATGGGTATTACCCAAATTAGGCTTGCCTCAGCTCCACCTTACACGAGCCCTAACTAACTATTCGGATAATGCCCCCAGTCTCAATTGTTTTGTCATACTCTTCATTTTGATACGAAGTTGTAAATTTTTTTCTTTTGGGTGAAATTTTTTCACCAGTAAAAGAACCGGGGCTCATCTGACTCCAGCTCCAGTGACCTGAGGTTAAGGCCATCCTTGGATCATCCAAAGCATGACCGGGGGTGGTGGGTGGCTTTCTCAGAATCCTTGGATGAGGATTCGAGAATTATGTAACCCAAAATTAATGCAATTAGGAAAAGAAATTGAGCAAAAATTTAAAACAAATCACATATTAATCACAATTGAAACAAAGTTTCCTTCAACAAGAAGAAGAAGAAGAAGAAGATTGGTTCCTCCTAAAGCTTTTTTTTTAAAAAATTTCGTAGATTAGAACGACTTCTTCATAATAATTGCCAATTCTTCTTCATTCTGTTTCTTCAAGTTGAATTTCATTGATGAAAACCTTGGCAAACCTCCTTTAAACAACAAGACATCACAAACATGCTGGCCCTGCCAATCGATAAGATGTTATACATTTACCTACTGTCTGTGTCCACACTCTCAAGACCAAAAACAATCTGTTCCAATCTAAACACTTTCACCAAAGAAACTGGTTCACCTAATGTGAAACTGATTCTAATAAGGTAAAACTTCCAAAAGTTGGATCCAACAATGCAATAGTTGCTGTCCCTGTGAGGGCAGGGTCCAACAAAGCACCTAGCCAAGGGGGGGAAAGAAGGAACAAAAGAAAGAGAACCAAGCCAAAGTCCAAGCCAGAAGATCAAAACCCAAAGTGTGTCAAATTATGTTTCAAAGCTCCCACCAATCACAAGAGACATTTCCAAATAAAGGAAAAAAAAATTGGAAAACTCGAAAGAATAATAAGCCTCAAAGAGCCCTCACTTTTTCTAAGAAAAGGAAAAAGCAATAAGCCTAAAAGAGGCCTCACTTACAACAACAAAGCATAGAGGCCACCTGAGCTCTCCTGCAAAGCTCCTTAGTTTCTTATTAATTCTTGCTTACTTTTTGAAATGTGATTAGGGTTTAGTGCTGGAGATCTAAGATGCACCAGAAAACAACACCTGGAGATGTGGAAATTTTTTGTTACTTACAAGTGGCATGACTTGGTATCACCAAATCAGCAGCCCTTTTGAATTTTGTCCAATGGATTTTGGTGATTAAATGTGGGTTACAGATGGCAAGTCCTCAACTCCATTTCCATAGAAAGCACAAGCAGTAAACCCTACTAAGAGAATTCAATAACAATGTGTCTCTTTAGCATTATTGAATGGTCTAGTTTTTTTATGAGTCTTGTAGCCCATGACCATATATGTATGTATGTTCAATAGGTGGGTTAGGGTTATTCATACAGGCCAAAAATAGTGGCAGCCAATTTTAGGAATAGAAGTTCCATGCAACCAATGTGAAGTCATGCCATCATCCAGTGAAGGGTCCTCCCTTTTTATTTTTCTTGTGGGTTGGTGGGAGGGAGGGGGCAGGGTTTTTTTCCTCAAGTTTTGTTATTGGCCCCAAGCTAATGGACAAGCATGTGTAGATTTTGGGTGCACCCATCCAATTGATGGGTTGTTTTGAAGTCTACCCATCTACTTGTTGCGTTTCTTCTCAAAATATGAGTGTTGGGTAACTGATTTATTCATGCCTCTCTTTAATTTAATTTATTTTTGGGTTGTCACTTGCCTTTTTGTACCACAAGGTTTCATATCACTATGAAATGTTTTTTAAAATCCATATGACTAATTTTTACAATGAAATTTGTTTTATAAACACACAATAATTAGCTTCAATTCCTTTAAATATTATTAAAATGAGATTCTTAAAAAATTGATTTGAAAGATTATGCAAGAATTGATTAAAATAAAACAAATTTTTTAATAAATTAAAATTTTAATATAAAATTCGTTTTTGAGATATAAATGTTTTAAATTAATTTGATGTTATTTGTAAAACTTCAATATGGTTTTGATGAAGATTTAATAACAAAAAATCATAATGAAATTAATTTTTAATTGATTAATTTGTTTGTATTGCTGTTGCTTTTCTTACTTGTATAAAATAATTAGGTTTTATTTCTTGATTCGGTTATTCTTGATTAGCTGGAGCCCCTCCCCTCCTTTGAGAGCCGTGAGTGAAAATATGTGGGTCCTGCATCTAGTCACGAGCAGCCCACTAAATTAATAATGTTTTTGCCAACCTTTAGTGGGAGGGCTCATTTGCCAATGCATGCACTGCATTGTTATGTGCAAGAAGATTGCCTCATTGCCTCAAAAAAAAATGAAACTATGGAGGCTCTTCAAAATAGAAGATTCTGTTTTAATTTATACAATTCTTTCCCTTGGGCCCACCTATACAGGTGAAAAGAAAACAACATTTGTCAAAGCACATGGGCTAGAAATGAGGTGCTCATACGAAGAACATGTTGGGGAACATTTCAAGAACCCATTAAGAACTCAGATGGAACACCATGGGAACACATTAAGAAACAAGAAAAACTGAAAAAATATACTTATATAAAATAATTGGTGTCCACACATGCTTGATTCGAAAATTTGTGATTGGCTGGAGCCCCCCCCACCCCCCCTTCCCCTTGAGAGCTCCCAGCCAAAGCAAGCGACAGTTGATATCTCCATGGGAGATTGTTATTTTTAATCCGCATTGAACTCAAATGGAATGTTCTTACGAACCATCATTTAGAATTTTTTTAACTTCGGGGGTGGGCAGGATGCCTTTTTTGGGTCAACTATGCCTTTTATTAGGCAAGACTACAAGTTGCATTCACTTATTAACCCCATTTTTTTTTAAAAGAACTTTGAATAGGTAGATTTTTTCTAGGATACCCCCCAAATTGTTTTTGGGGGGGGGGGGGGGGGTTTTTTTTGCCTTCTATTATTAATCTCATATATTTTAAATCTTTGACGGTTGCAACCATTTTTTGATAAATATTTAGTTTTTTAAAAAAAAAAACAATCCTTTGTGCAATGCTTTCAAA
>Ga0116229_10012094_pt1 | contig 12538 bp, 16 predicted proteins | sample S1TSphgellanicum_3_FD_87313 | JGI IMG/M metagenome (GOLD analysis project Ga0116229, IMG submission 87313) | Host-associated microbial communities from peat moss isolated from Minnesota, USA - S1T2_Fc - Sphagnum magellanicum MG | ecosystem: Host-associated > Plants > Peat moss > Unclassified...
AACACTAGGAAGAAAGATTCAAGGAAGAAATCCAAGAGGGGAAGGAGGTCTAGATAGACAGCTAGATACCCAAGGGTTGCAAACCCTTTTACATTGTAAATTTTGAAATTTTGATATAGATTTTTTTTTTGCGGCCCAAAATGACCCAAATAAACCCTGCTTCCAAAATAAGAATACAGTGCCATGCTCTTGCGATACACAGTGCATCTCAAAAAAATTTGCGAGTCATAATTCTTCGCAATACTACAAAAGCCAAAAGACCAATAATACCATGTCACAGACATCGCTACTCTCTTGGGGGTAAAATCATTCTAGAACACGTTTGCGAAATCTACGATTTTGCAAACTTTTAGCGGCATTCTGAGAATCCCAAAAAGTTTGCGTGGTTTTCGATATGATCTAACGCAAACTTGTTGGGATTCTCAAAATGCCGCTAAGGGTTTGCGATGGACCTTATTTCGGAAATCGATAGACTTTTGAGTCGATTTGCCAAGTCGTTGCAGTGATGGGTTTGTTGCAAATAGTTTCCGATGTAATGTCAATCACAAATGGTATATAGAAGCAGTTACAATCGTAAAAGGTTTGCGATTGTGTCAAGTTCGGGAGTTGTGAAGGACTTGCAATTGTACGGGTGCGAATGTTGTAGTATCGCAAAGGCTTAACAGTTTGCAAGGAGTTATGGTTCGCAAATGCGGGTTTTCGAAAATTTCTTTCTTTGTTGTTTGCGATGATATGTGGATCGCAAAATAGCCCCCTATTGTTGTAGTGTGGAACTAGAGTTGGGCGCATTTGTCAATGAGTTGTAACTAGTTGAATTGTCCAAAAAAATTATATAATTGGGGAAAGAGTGAGTTTGCAATTTAAGGTGAACAAGGAGACCACATATGCAGTGAACCATGACTAGTAGTAAAAAGTGCAAAATGTTTTATCTCTATTAGGTGTTTTTTAAACAAGTGTGAAATTGTTATGCATGTGTTGAAGATGAATGTTTATTATGGCTTGTAATAAACAATTTAGAAGTGAATTAAACCTTCTACAAAAATCAAAGCATCCCAATGTGGCTCAATGGAGTTGCGACTTAAAGTGCCCCTTTGATAATTATCATTGATTTTTTACATGGGGTATGTTGTACCCTTTGAAACCATTTCAATCAAACTTGGATGAGTCTCTAATTCTTTCATGAATGTTGAAATGTCATGAAATATTTTATTTTTATAAGGTGGGAAGAAGAGACTGGTTTACATTCATTAAAGGACAATGTAACTAACATTGGAAGAATTGATAGTTGGATCTTACTGAGCATTTAAACAAAAAGGGGCATTACACCTGGAAAAAGGTACTAGTTTATGCACTTCATATTATTGGTAGGTACTTTAATATCTTTCTCACAAAGCTCTAGATTACCAATAGTTTTCTTCATTTTTGGACAATCATTTGTCCCCATGACATTTCTTAATAGAATGTTGATGGTTTATTAGATCTAGCTCTTATGTGTTTTGTCCCTACCTCACATTTTAATAGTCACATGTTTTGGTATGTCTTCATTTTCAAATGTGAAGTAGTACTTGTTATGCTCATATCTAGCTCATGGACACATGCGAATGAATTATCTACATGAACATAAGCCATAATCCATTATTAATTGTGACCTCAAACCTAGGTGAGGGCGAACATCAATTGCTTGTGATTTCCTTGTTAATGTTGTGAAATTAACTATAATATGGCATGGAGACCCATTGAGATTAATTCACATAGTAATCATCTTTACAATTTTTGATTGAATATTAAGCACATAAAGGGTCCCCCATAAACAAATTTTGTTGTAGTTACGTTAATAGGAACCAAAAACAATCGTAACCACTACTTAATTATGTGTTTTTCACACCAAATCTTTTTTAAAGAGAATTTTAACTTGAAAACAAGTTTAATTTTTTTCACATTATCAAATCTAATATCTTGTTCTATAAATTTCCAAAATATGAAATTATTTCATTAACATTTGGACTTTCAAAAATAATGTAAAAAAACTTGTAACCAATGTTTTTAAATAGTAAAAGGAATTGTAAAAGGATTTGAACAACTTTGAAAATGACATACTTTTGGCAAAATTTTAACAAAAACCTTAACAAAATAGTATAAAGATTTTTTAAAAAAAAATTAAAGACTTTTTTGAAGACTTTTTTTGATAATATGCCCCCAAAAACAATCACTTAAGGGGGTGCCAATGGCTCTTATTAAGCCATTTGCACCCATTTATATATTATTTCATGTAAGGCATAGGGCACCAAAGCTTTATTAGGATCACCCATAAAACAAGTGTGTTGATGTCTTCTCCTTTGTTTGATTGTTCAAAAGGTCTTATTCTTGCATTTCTATTTGTATATTGTTTGAATATGTCCAATGATTTTTTGTAGCATGGATTTTGTGTTGGTATCATCCTCGTAAATTGGTGCCATTCACAAATCTACCCAAGTTTGGTGTTGATGCAAACTTGTACTTGAAATTCACAATATCAAATAATAGTTTTAAAATTTGGTAGATACAAATTGTAGCTGATGGAAGGAGTTTGCCCATTTGAACCACATGAATTTGAATCATTTGAATCATGTTCTCCATAATTATCATGGTATTGTTAGATGTTTTATCAAATGTTTATTACAAATTTGGTTATCTTTCGTCTTTGATGTAATGTTATTATCTTAAAAGGTTTACTAGAACATACAAAATTGTTGGGGTGCAAATCTAGACATGAATGTTACCATTTTGGTCATTTTCAATGTGGAAAATATTGAGTGTCTTGGACTTCTTGGTTACTTGAACATTTTAACTAATACAAAGGTTTTAAAAAAATAGTATTTTCTAACAAAACTTTGAGCCTTTTCCTTAAAGGAAAATTGTACTTGATTTGGCAATTATGGGTAAAATGGGATAAAATGTATTAAGTAATGGGGATTGGGAGCACCCAATTAAGGTTTAGGTGGTTGGATGTTGAGTTTGACTAATGGCCATTTTAATTACTTGGGCTTCGCACTACCAGTGATGATCTATTATTTATTTTTTATAGTGTATTTGAATGTTAGTATTTGGAGAAAAGAAATATGGTATTATTTTTTATATTGTTATGCAAATGCAATTGCATTTTTGGCACATTGTAAATAGATTTTTTTGGGTTTAGTTCAATGTTACATTGGTTGCATATGCTATTGTGAAAAGTGCACAAGATGAATTGTTTGGTTGTTGCATCACATTTGCATATGAATATAGTAAGTGTTTTACATTTATGATGTTAGTTAATAATTGAATGGTGTCGTTTGGTAATTTTTTCATTGTTGGTTTATTTGAGTCATATATTGTGCAATGTAGGTTTAGTGTGGATGCTTGTATTTTGACTAAGATCCAATGATTATTATTTATGAAAATATGTTGAAAACAATTGGTTAAGGATCTATGTATAGTTCCCATGATTGCATATGTGTGTTGTTGGTATATTAACGATTGTAATTTTTGAACATACAATATTTGCATTGTAGCTGTTAAATGTTGATCATTCAACCATCCATTTCAATTGAAAAGAATATTTTCATCATTTTCAGTTAATTGGAATTCTTCATGCTAATAATTGACAATATTGTTGTCAATAGTGTCATCATCTAAATCACCGATCATAATTAAATGTTTGTTTTTTTCTTTGTAGGATTTCAATGGATATTATTTTAGATGTGTTTTGTTATATTATGTTTTGAAATAGGTTCTAACATTTCTAGGGATTTTTTTTTGAAATTAATTTTGCATATTTCGTGCATAATAATATTTTGTAGGATTATGAATCCATCTATGGATCATAAACATGATAAGGTTACGTATATGTTGTGCATATTTAAACACAAATTGTCAGGTGGTTATCAAAGGTCTACGATCAAATTGTCAAATGTTTGTTTTTGTGCTTTGAAGTATGTGAGACAAAAAGTTGGGGCAATTAACAATTGATATCTATTGATTGTGAATGTTTTGGAGATGTTTGATTCCAATATGTGATGGTGATATTAGAAATTCCTTGACATGGGTATTATTGGAATGACATTTTTAGGGAGGCCTTCTACTTTTATGTTTTGTAATTTGATGTTCTTTTCAATGAAATCATTAAAATTGACTAAAACATTTATGGGGGGATGAATTGTAACATCTTTCTGTATCCATTCTGAATTTGTGAGGGATATATTTTCAATGTATCTATTGCTTCCATTTACATGTGCAAGTTTAGGATATAAATTTTTAATAATAATGATTTTCATTCCTTTGTAGATTTTAAGGAAATGTTTGATACCATTACATAATGGACTTTTTTGTATGTGTTAGTTGTGACAATAATGTAACAATTGTGTTTTGATGTTTTTGAATGGATACCTATCATGTAATGGTTTATGGCATTTCATAATTTGTTATGAGAAACTATAAAAGTTGATGTCCTCCATGGATCATAAAATAAGTTGACATTTAAATTAGATATAAAATGAGTCTTTAGTAAATCAAAATAGGAATTTAGAATATTTCTAATTCGAAGGTTTTCTAAAAGGGTAGCATATTGAATGTTTTTGTTTTGTCACATTTGTTTTATTAGCTCACTACGCCAAAACATGGCATCCATGACTAGTCATTTTTTACTTGGTTAATTGTTTATGCCATTTTTAGTCAAATCCAACCCGTTGTTTATACCATTTCTAGTCATTTATACCATGTATAATTATATTAGTCTAGTCATGGATGCCATGTTTTGGCATAATGTAGGATAATACTATTTGGTCAAAGGTAAATCTCCCAAAGGCTTTTTACCTATGATTTTTTTTTCTGTTAATTTTGTGAATGTAAAAATCGATTATATGTTTGTTGAATATAATGGTGTGTCATTGATTGGTGGAAATTGTAAAAAATCTCCCATGAACATTATGTTGATTCCTCCAAATGGTAAAATGTTAGATTTTAATTTTTGTAATTTTAAGTGTATCATGGCAAGCAAAGTGCAACCTACCATGGATATTTCATCAATAATGATGAATTGAATATTTGGCCATATGTTTATGATTAAGTTAGGTTTGCTTATAGTTGTGTGTTTATTGATCAATAATCCCAACAAAAAATGCATCATTGTTCCATGTATTAATAAGGTTGCATTTCGAATGTATGTTGTAATTATGAATTTTTGTTGTTTTGTTGTTTTCAAAAAAAATCTTGGATAACTCTGATCATTTGTGTTTTACCAATACCTGCAGCTCATACATATTGTAATAATGGATTATTTGTTGTATTTTCAATGAAGTTTTCAAATAAAATGGCTTGTAAATTATTTAACTTGTATTTCTCCTTTACGATGTTTTTAATGTGTAATGGTGAAAAAATATTTGTTTCATCAATGAATCTTATGTTTTCATCTTCAATTTCAATATCATATAATTGCATGTCATTAAATGGTAAGTGGTGTAGCTCAAGTTTGGTATTCTCCATTGTATAGTGTTTGAATATGGATGTGAAAATTCTAGTGTTGATTCATCAAGGTTTAATATTTGTGGAAGTTTCAAATTTTGATTCCATTGTTTGATCAAAACTTGAGGTTTGATAATGAAATTTACATTATGATTATTAATATATTCATTTTTAAAAAAAATTGTTGTTTCTGGATGTTTTGTTATTTCAATTACATAATAGATATTCAATTTTGATTTGTTCAGGACTAAATTATGTTTGTATATTGTTGTTTTGTTCTTTTATGTCATGAATGTTTTAATGGAATTCATTTTCAATATCATTTTCATAAAGTGGATTCATTGTTGATTTTTCTTCAATGTTTTATTTATTAAATTCAGGTTGTATTGATTCTACTTTCAATAATTTATCTTCATCTCTTGATTCTTTACATTCATGTAAGATGTTGATTTTTTAATTATTATTTTTTGTAACTCAATAAATGTTGTACACATTTTTTAATGTCATTTCCCAAGATAGAGTGAAATTTTATTTGATGTCAAAAATTGTACACCATGATGTAAACAAAATACAAATAGTTCGAGCATAATTTTCAAGGTCATTTTTTTGTGAAGGTATTGTGTAAGTTTGTAAAACTAGAATTTTCGGTACTTTGAATTCGTAAAGGATATGGGTGTTGTATTGATGGTGTTCACTATTAAATTTTATAACAATGGATGTTGTTGATTTTTTTTATCTTATTAGAAAATTTAAATGATTAGGTCTTTGTTGGTAATCAATCCTAAAATTGTGTATGATATATTGTTGATTTGATGAGTTTTTATCAATTATGAAAGTTTCATAATTGACATTAGTATCTTTATTGTTTTCATTTTAAAGATTTTGATTTTTTTCTTGTTCATTTGGCCATGTTGACAAACTATACCAAGGTATGTAAATGAAATCATGATTAGTTTTGTGATCTAGTAAGTTCAATAAATAACTAATTGCGCTAGTTGCTAATATTTCTTGTTGACTTCCTATTGTATTTAAACAACGTATGAGGAGAAGTCGACTTTTGTCAATTGAATCATAATTATTATTGGAATTTTCCTTTATTGTTTTGATTTTTTGTAATACAATTTGCAAAAGAGAATACATAAGTGAATTGTAAATATTTTTTTTGTGATGTAATATGTGATGTAATATATAAATGATTTACTATCTTTGCTTGAAGCTACTATAAATTTCAAATTATGATTACATCTTGAAGTCGATAATATACATGGATTTGCATTATTTAACCATTTATCAGTTTTTTTTATATGCCAAAGTCTCATCTCAATGTTGAAATGAGTTTCATTGACTAAAGGTTGAGGGAATCCATACCTACATTATTTTTTGACACATCAACATTTGTTTTGTAGCATGTTGGATTACATAAGTGTCAATTACATACATTCATCAATTTATGAATGTCATTTTGAATAGTTTTGTAAAGGTTTTTTTCTTCATGATCTAGTGGCCTTGTGGTGTAAGGATTATGTTATCAAGATTGTCATTAATGCAATTTGTATCTATCATTATTGGACATGATTTATATTTATTGATGTCTCGTGTAATTATGTCATTTAAATAATTAATCATATTTTGTTAAAAAAATTCATTATCAAGCAATGTTTGTACAAGTGTGTTAGGATATGGAGAATCATTAAGCCATAATAATGTGTAGATGTGTAAGCTACCATTTTTTGCAATTTCATAACATCCATAATGAACTTTTATGTGACCGAAAACACCAAAGTTGTTAAATAAATCCTTTGTGTTTTTTACTTATAACATATATTTGAAGATAACATTAACAATAGTTTGTACAAATATAGCTTGAGCTTTTGGATTTATCGTTGCATATTTGCATCATTCATTTTTTGTTAGCATATTTTTGTCATATAATAAATCAAGATTTATGTTTTGTTCACTTAAAAGCTGTTAACAAAGAATGATGATCAATGCATGTGGGATTTAAAGTGAAAAACAAACTTGGCATTCCCATAAAATTTATCATATTGAAATTTTGGTCTATTTGTGTTGCACAACTACTTCCACAAGCCATGACGTATTTATTAGAATCTTTTCAATGTTGTAATAAACTACATATATATTTTTTGTAATTTATGTTTTGTGGGTTAGGAATAATGTCATCTAAATCTACAGTGTATTTCATTGAAGAGTTCTCTTTCATTCACGTTGGATGATTTTGATATTATTAATTTAGCTCCAAAACATATTTGTCTACATTGTATTATGTCGAATACAAAAAATGGAAATAAACAATGTTTTGAAAACTAATAATGAGTTTTGTCCAAATTCATTAAATGTTTTACATGAGTTTGTGGTGATAATTTTATGGGTTTGTTGTTCATTTTGGGGACACCAATTCTAAAAAGAAATAAGGTGGGAAACATGCATGCTATTAGATCTGGATTATTGTATTCATTTATCATTATGGTGCAATGATTATAAAATAAATGTTGATTACGATGTAAATTTTGGAATGTGTTAGTCATTTGTTCATGTTCATTTATGTCTATGCCATTGAAATCTATTAGACATGATGTTTCTATGACATGTTCAATTTCAATGTATTTTTTTTGTTGATGTAAGTTTGGAATATTTCATACATTGTTCGACATTTGCAAGTTCAACATTTGTCGATTGGAACATTGATCTCATTATTGGCTTTGGTATATCATTTTTAGGCAACATGTTTAGAACATCCATATTCATAGTTATATTTTTGTATCATATATGATTCATTTTTAACAATGTGAGCCATATGGTTACAACAAATTTATGTACATATAATAATTTGCAACTTTGAACTAATTCTATAAGTGGGTGTGAACTTTCAACAATATGTACTGCAATAATATCAAATAATGATTTTAATAACAATGGTAATGTGTCTAGAAGTTTTATTGCACTTTCAGGATCTTTTGCAAAACTTACAACATTTCCTTTGAGTGTATGTTGAGTTGTGCTCCCTTTATTAGTATACCTCAATTTGACCAATATGTTATGACAATGATAATGTGTTATCAAGGTTTCTTTTACCATCATCAATTTTGGTAATATTTTGGGTGGGATGCCAATCCATAAACCATTGGCTAATGTAAATTTCGGCATTTTATTATTTTTCAAGGAAATGTAATAGGTTTTACATGTTGAAAATTAATGTTAAGTATTTGAAATACCTTGACTTGATAACAAAAGTCCTTCCAATTCTAGATGCATGTGTTTGGTATCATTCAATAATTCTTCTTGGATGAATTCAATATCATATTTAAAATGAAATCTGGGACTCATCTTGAATAAATGTTTCATATGTTTTAGTTTAGAAACAAGATTTGAAATATCACATATTAGTAGTTCATGTATAAATTATTTTTCATTGCAAATGCAAAAATGGCCAAATTCAAAGTTGGATTTCTTTATGAAATTGTTGAATTGTTTTAAACAAGACATGTTATTATGCATGTTGATTTGTGGTGGAAAAAATATGATTGGTATATTTTGCAATTATTTGAATAAATATTTTTTATTTTAACATTAATTATTTTTAAATTTTTTCATATTCTTCTTTTATTTTTGAGTTTTTTTTCCTCTATTCTCACCTTTGGGCATTCTTTTTATCTTTTTTTCGATATGTTTATATCTTTTTTTTTAGTTTTTTTCATTGTAGTTTGAATTGTCCTTATGAATAATTAGTTGGAATTATACTTGTAATGAAACTCAAATTTGATAAATTTATTGTATTGATATTATGATATATAGCTCATGATTCTATGATAATCGATCAAAAAACTAAATGAAATGTACATGAAACAATATAATGATGTATGATGTGCAATGGTGATTTGAACATTAAAAAAGAAATATATATCCACATTAACAAATGAGTTTTATGAAAAAATGTGTATTTTTATCCAATTAAACAAAAATGTTTAAAGGGTTTAAGGTTTAAGGACATTGTGTTCATATGATAAGTCTATGGGTATCATAATTGTCTTTGATTAGGTTTACTTGATCTAGTATTTTAACTGTTGTTAATTCTAAAATTAATCCATGTTGTTTAGAAGCAAAGTGCCTCCAATATCTAATGTAACATTTGATGGAAACTAGATCTCCTAGATTTATTGTGTTTCCATGAATTAATTTGTTATTTTTATCAAAAATTTCAATTGTGTTAAAATTTCTAAATTGTCATTTTCTATGGTAGTTTTTTGTTTTTTCCATGTCACTTCAAATAATCTTGATATTGTTGATGTGGTTTTTGTTTTTGACAAAAAAAGATTTATGAGAACAACTTCTCAATTGTCATGCCAAGTTAAATTAGTGCATTTTTCTTTCCAATATTGATTCCATTTTAATATTTTATTTTAATATTTTTTGATGAATTTTGACTCATTCAAAAAAATGTAAAATGTTGCATCTGCATATGTGTTAGCAAATGACACTTGATTGTAATTTCCTTTTCCCCCCACCTAGCAAGATCCCATAGCTTCAATGAATAATGCAAAAGTTGTTTCTTTTGTCTCTAGGTTAAAGAGTGTGCTATGATAGTTTGAACCTTTTGGGAGTGTGCCCCATTCGACATCTTTTATGTTGATGATGTGATAATCATGCTTTTTGTATTGATCATAAATAGTTGATTGAATGTTATATTCCTACAAATAAATTTAATGATTTATAATTTTTAAATTATTTGTACAATTAATGGAATTTATGTGTGTGATATGTTTGAATATATGAATTTGTTTTGAATTGTGTAGATGTAAAGACACTAACCTTGAATTTGGATGGGATTGTAATTTTTGATTTGTTGGATTTTTCCATTTTGTATAACTGTGACAATACATGTACATGATAAATATGTTTAAAGTTTATTTGTTACAATAAAAAATGATGACATAATCATGAATGAAGAAAATACATTTTATCATTTTATTCAAATGATAAAAATATAATGAAGGTGAATGATCCATCAACATATATGTTATTGGAATTAAATTTAAAATATTTATTTATTAATTATTATTTGAACAAATGGGGTTATTTTATTATTTATTATTTATTTAAAATCACCTTTAATAAAATTTGGAATTATTGAAATGTTTGTTGATGTCAAAAAATTGCTTATGTTTTATATTTTTGAAATCAAGCAAATTGCTTTTTCTTTTCAAATTTTGAATCTGCATAATCAAAATTTATTTTTTAAATGGGGAATTTTTTTCATAAAATGTCATTAAGGTGAAATTAATTTGTCACACAATGTTTCAAAATCAATGATATGCAAATCTCCTAAATTTGACAAATTTGTATTTTGTGATTATTTTGAAAAAAAATTCAATTTTTCCTAAAGACACCACATTGTGAATGTGCTTTGAAATTCCCATAAATTTGTTCCATATTTTCGGGTGTCTTCATTGGCAAGTCAAAATGCCAACCATTCAAATGTGTTATCAACAAGTTTTTTCCACTCACTATTGAGACTTTTCAAGGTGAGTATATGATTGAATATTGACAATGACATGTGACCACATTTATGTATGTCAACTAATGTTATGTGACTTGCTACTTGTGATGGCATTTGTTCTGCTTCATTTTCCTTCAACAAATACCAATATTGATCTTCATCTACCTCCATTAAAGTAATGATGTGCATTGTTTTTGGGAATAACAATGTTGTTACAATGTCATTTGGGAAAGATTTGATGTATGAACCAACCATTAAAGGTTTTTGAAATATAAAAATGAGTAATGAATATAACTTTTTTGTTATTTCAACGATGACATATATATAATTTTTTTTGCAAAGAAAGCAAAATTTTCAAGTAAAGAAAGTTGTATTGAAGTTGAAATGATTGTGCTTCAATTTTTTGACATCTTCAATAGAATTGCAATGAATTACATGTTCTTATTTATTATGAAAAATTGTAAACATGAGACCATTTAAAAAGCCATAGTTCTAGTTACTCATTGTACCTCCTACAAAGTTTAAATATTTTACATTTATAAAAGTGAGTAAGATTTCATTATGAGAAACATTCCATGAATAGGTGATTGTAGAAAGAAAATAAATGTGCTGACAATGAATTACAAAGTATTTTAATTCTAACAAGTAAGATAATGTTTCCTAGAGATGTAAACCTATAACATTATAACCCACTCAAATCAAGACTAAAATTTTAAACATATATTGTGAATTGAAATTAACTTCATGTCTTTTTAAATTTCTTCCATATAAAAGAAAGGTAGCCCTCTTGGCCCTTCAGATATTAAAGTGAACCATCCAATCCTCTTAGGTTGGGAGTTGTGTCTTATAATTGTGTAAGCTCATAATTGTGCAAGCAAGGAAAGATTTGATTAACCCAATTGGTGACTTTTAAGTAATCCTGTAACACGAAAATAAGTCGCCACACAGTGTGAACACACTAGGGCCTTGAGATTTGCTTTGTGTATAATTAGCCGTCCTGATTTTTGGCGGTGGATAACTCTCCATGACGGCTGCATGGATGTGCATGGGAAGATCTGTGTTTGGGGTGTGTGAGAAGTTGTATAGGAATGAAGGCGGCGCGAATGATGAAGAGGCATGGAACTCCATTGATGAGCCGAAAGTGGAAAAAGGAGGAGGAGGCTTGAGAAAGAAGCTAGGTAAAAAGGAACGGGAGCGATAGGGTGTGATGGATTCGGAGGAAGAGAAAAAGCTCGGTGGCTGAGGAGGAAGGAGGCGCATTCTTTTGATAGACTGGGAGTACTGAGGAGTGAGCATTTTTCCTTAGGACTGTTTTTTTTTTGGTGATTCCTATGGAGGAACAAGTAGTAGTGAGAAAGCTGATGTTTTCAAATTATCTGTGACAATGAGTATGTAGAGTTTCATTTTGGTGAGGACTTGGCTGGTTGGTAGAATTCTCTGCTGCGCCATCAACTTGGCCAAGTAGACGATGATGTGCATATGTAGGGCAAGACCTCGATCAGTGTTTGAACTTTCATAAGTATCCTCGAGTCAGGCAGCTTGTGC
>Ga0116229_10012095_pt1 | contig 12537 bp, 12 predicted proteins | sample S1TSphgellanicum_3_FD_87313 | JGI IMG/M metagenome (GOLD analysis project Ga0116229, IMG submission 87313) | Host-associated microbial communities from peat moss isolated from Minnesota, USA - S1T2_Fc - Sphagnum magellanicum MG | ecosystem: Host-associated > Plants > Peat moss > Unclassified...
GAGGAAGCCACCCGCCACCGCGTACAGCAAGGTCAGCTTGTTGAGCTGCAGCGCAAGCGCCAGCGACGCGAGCGCCAAGACCGCGAACAAGCCCAGCGCCTCGGTCGGTGCGACACGTCCGGCCGCGAGCGGCCGCTCGCGCGTGCGCGCGACGTGGGGATCGAAGCCGCGGTCCGCATAATCGTTGATGACGCAGCCCGCCGAGCGCATGAGGACGACTCCGACCACGAAGATCGTGAAGATGCGCTCGTCGGGTCGGCCGCGACCGGCCAGCCACAACGCCCACAGGGTCGGCCAAAGCAGCAGCCAAATGCCGATGGGCCGGTCGAGCCGCATGAGCTGTACGTATTCGGAGAACGTCGCCGTGACCTGTGGCACGACGTGCGTGGTCCAAGGATGAAACCGCACGCGATACAGGAACCACCGCCAGCGCTCGACGAGGATTTGCGCCAACTCATCCCCGTTGCGCGGCAGCGGCACTTCAGGCGGTTCCTTAGAGGGTGCCCATCGCGGGCAGGAACAATTCCTGGACCAATAACGGTGAACCGCGCAGCACGAGGCGCGACCGCCGGGCCCAAACGCCGGTGGGTCCAACCTCGGCATGGTGCAGAGCCCGTGCGCAGAGCGGCTCAGCCGCCGGGAGCCACGCGAATTCGTAGGAACGGCGCTCGAAGCCCGACAGGCCGACGAGTGTCTCTCCGAGGGCCGTGTCGCCGAGTTCGGCGAGCCAGGGATGGGCGCTCAAGGTAGAGTCCGGCACGGCGGTTTGCGCGTACACCCAGAGCCGCTCGTCGCAGCACATTGCCACGTCGCGAAACAACGCCGCGCTGTCGCTCGTACCGAGACCGGTCTTCTGCGCGGCGGTCAGCAGGCCCGTCGATTGTGCGACGAGCCGTAGGGAAAAGCGCGCGCCGCAGACCGCCTTCAGGCGCTGCGTGAGCAGGCCCTTGCCGATCAGCCAGGGCCGCAGCGGGCCGTCGACGGCGAATTGCCCGAGCCGCTCCGCGGGTAGCCACTCAGGCGCGCGTGCGGTGAATGCGGTTCCTGGGATCATCCGGCCATTCTACTAGCCGACGCGCCCGTATGCTGCAGCCGCGTGACCGTCCCAGCGGCGCACGAGCGGCGCGACGCGCTCCGGCCATTCGGCTAGCAGCCGATCGGCGGCGAGCTGCACGCGCGGCAAGAGATCCGCATCGCGAGCGAGATCGGCAACCTTGAGCTGTGCGAGCCCCGTCTGGCGCGTGCCGAGCAATTCCCCGGGCCCGCGCAAATCGAGATCCCGCTGCGCGATCTGGAAACCGTCGTGGGTCGCGCGCATGACCGCCAGTCGTTCACGCGCGAGCGCGGACAAGGGCGCGCGATAGAGCAGCACGCAGGAACTCGCGTGCTCGCCGCGGCCCACGCGGCCGCGCAGTTGATGCAGCTGCGCGAGTCCCATGCGCTCGGCGTTCTCGATGACCATGAGCGTCGCATTCGGCACGTCGACCCCGACTTCGATGACCGTCGTCGCGACGAGCAGTTGAATTTCCCCGGCCTTGAAGCGCCGCATGACCTCGGCTTTGGGATGGGCGGCAAGACGCCCGTGGACGAGGCCCACTTCGAGATCCGGCAGCGCCACCTTGAGCGCCGCGGCGGTCTCCTCGGCCGCTTGGAACGGCAGTTCGTCGGATTCGTCGATGAGAGGGCAGACCCAGTAGGCTTGCCGTCCCTGCAGGCAGGCGGTGCGAATCCGCTGGACCACCTCGGCGCGACGTTGCTCGGCGAGCACGACGGTTTGCACGGGCGTGCGGCCCGGCGGGAGTTCGTCGATGACGGAGACGTCGAGATCTGCATAAGCGGTCATCGCGAGCGTGCGCGGAATCGGTGTCGCGGTCATGATGAGCTGATGCGGCTGGTGGCCGCCGCCCGCGCCTTTTTCGCGCAGAGTCAGTCGCTGGTGCACTCCGAAGCGATGCTGCTCGTCGACGATCACGAACGCGAGCGATGCGAACGCGACGGCCTCCTGAAACAGCGCATGCGTGCCGACGACGAGCGCGGCCGTGCCGCTCGCGATCGCGGCGAGCGTCGCCTCGCGCGGTTTACCCTTGAGCCGGCCGCTCAGCAAGGCGACGTTCACCGCGAGCGGCGCGAACCAGCGCTGGAAATTCTGCGCAACCTGCTCGGCCAACAATTCCGTCGGCGCCATGAAGGCGACCTGGCGACCCGCGGCCAAAGCACGCGTGGCGCTCAAGGCCGCGACCAGCGTCTTGCCGCAGCCGACGTCGCCTTGCACGAGGCGCAGCATCGGCCGCGTGGCCATGAGATCGGCCTCGACCTCGGCGAGCACGCGAGTCTGCGCCCGAGTGGGGCGAAACGGCAGCGCCGCGAGCAGCCGGCCCTTGAGATCGTCGGGGTCTGCGGCGAGCGGACACGCCGATTCGCGCCGGATGCGTCCTCGCAGGATTTTGAGCGACAAATGGTGCGCGAGCAGCTCTTCGAATGCGAGGCGCCGCTGGGCCGGGTGACGCCGCTCCAGAAGTTCGTGCACCGGTGCGTCGTGCGGTGGGCGGTGCACGTAGGTCAATGCGGCGCGCAGGGACGGCAGATCCGAACCCGAAAGCAGTTCGGCCGGCAGGTGATCCGGAATTTCTTCGTCCCCCTTCGCCAATCCGTCCAGGGCCGCGCCGACGAGCTGCCGCATGCGTCCTTGCGTGAGGCCTTCCGTCGACGGGTAGATCGGCGTCAGGTGCTCGTCCGCGGAAGCGCCGGCGACCGCGGCGGCATCGATGCGCCGATACTCCGGATGCACGAATTCCAGTCCCTGCAGCGATCGGCGTGCCTCGCCGAAACAGCGCAGGCGCACACCGCGCGCCAGTGACTCACGCTGCTGCGACGTGAAATGGAAGAACTTCAGCGTCAGGAAGCCGGAGCCGTCGGCGATGCGGCACAAGAGCTGGCGGCGCCCGCGAAACGCGACCTCGGTGAGCTGTACCTCGCCTTCGACCGCCGCGCGCAGACCCGGCTGCAGCTCGCCTAAGGCCACGGTCCGCGTGCGGTCCTCGTAGCGCAGCGGCAGCAGGAACAGCAAATCCTGCGTCGTTTCGACTCCGAGCGCGCTCAAACGCCCGGCGAGCGCCGTGCCGACGCCGCGCAGCGCCGTGACGGCTTTGGGCGCGCTCACAATGCGATCATGCACTCCACTTCGACGAGGGCACCCCGCGGCAGGGAAGCGACGCCGACCGCCGCGCGCGCGGGATAAGGCTCACGAAAATACTCGGCCATGATGCGGTTCGTGAGCGCAAAGTCCTTGAGATCGATCAGAAAAATCGTGACTTTGACGACCTCGTCGAGGCTCGCGCCGCTCGCCGCAACGATGGCTTTGAGATTTTCGAAGGCGCGCCGGATCTGCGGTTCGATGCCGCCCGTCACGATCTCCATCGTGGCCGGGTCGAGCGGAATCTGCCCCGAGACCCAGACGGTGTCGCCGACGCGCACCGCCTGCGAATAGGTGCCGATCGCGGCGGGAGCCTGCGGCGTCCGAATGATTTGTTTGCTCACGTTGTTGTTTCCATTCAGGCCAGGGTGCGAAAGACGCGCTGCACTTCCGGCATGCGCCGGATTGTCTTGATGATACGCGCGAGATGCTTGCGGTCGCGAACCTGGACTTCGAGAGTCAGCGCGGAGGTCTCGGTGTCCCGCTCCTCCAGGATCACGTGATCGATGTTAGTTTCGGTCTCGGCGACGCTGGCCGCGACGGCCGCGAGCGTGCCGACGCGATTGTCGACTTCGAGTTGGATCTCGGAGCTGAACAGCCGGTCATGCGTGGCCTCCCAGGCCACCGAGAGCCATTTGTCGGGCTGCTTGCGGTACTCCGCGAGGTTGCCGCAGTTCTGCCGGTGGATCATGACACCGCGACCGGTGCTCAGGTACGCCATGATCGGATCGTTGGGGATCGGAAAACAGCAGCGCGCATAGGTCACGACGAGACCCTCGGTCCCTGCGATCATGAGCGGGCCGCCGGCATGGAATTTCTTGTCGATCTCCTCGCTGAGCGGCTGCAGGCGCCGCGCGACCAACGGCGCGAGCCGCTCGCCGAGGCCGATTTTTTCGTAGAGATCCTCCGCGTCGCGCAGGTGCAGCTCCTTGACCACCGCATCGATGTCCGCGGGCGGAATCTTTTTCAGCTGCAGCGAGAACTCCTCGAGTGCGAGCCCGAGCATGCGCTTCCCGAGTTCGGCGGCTTCGCCGCGCTTCATGTTCTTGAGGTACTGCCTGATGGCCGCGCGCGCCTTCGCGGTCACGAGGAAACTCGACCAGGAGGGGTTCGGTGTGGCGCCCTTGGCCGTGATGATCTCCACGGTCTGTCCGTTGCGCAGCGGCGTGCGCAAGGGTACGAGCCGCCGGTCGACCTTCGCCGCGACACAGCGATTGCCGACATCCGTGTGGATCGCATACGCGAAGTCGACGGCGGTCGCGCCGCTCGGCAGGCGCAGGATCTTGCCCTTCGGCGTGAAGACGTACACCTTGTCCGGAAACAGATCCACCTTGACGCTCTCGAGAAATTCCTCGGAGGAGCCGCCCTCCTGGATCTGGACCAGATTCGCGAGCCACTCGCGCGCCCGGTCGGCCTCGACGCCCCCGTACACCTCACCGCCGGTCTTGTACTTCCAGTGTGCGGCGATCCCGGATTCGGCGACCCGATGCATCTGCTCGGAGCGGATCTGCACTTCGATCGGAATCCCGTTCGGTCCGAACAAGGTCGTGTGCAGCGATTGGTAGCCGTTCACGCGCGGGATTGCGATGTAATCCTTGAAGCGGCCCGGCATCGGCTTGTAGAGACTGTGGACCAGCCCGAGCATGCGGTAGCAGGTGTCGGCCGAGTCGACGATGATCCGAAATCCGTAAACGTCGACCATTTCGTTGAGCGAGATGCCCTTGTTCTGCATCTTCTTGTAGATGCTGTAGAGGTGCTTTTCCCGGCCCTCGACACCGCCCGTGATGGCCGCCTTCTTGAGCGCCGACTTGAACGACTCGGCGATCTTGCCGATGAATTCCTTCTGGTTGCCGCGCGCGCGCTTCAGTTCCCGCTCGAGCACCTTGTAGCGGTAGGGGTACAGCGCTCGGAAGCCCAGATCCTCGAGTTCGAGCTTGACGGCATAGAGGCCCAGACGTTCGGCGATCGGCGCGTAGATCTCGAGCGTTTCGCGCGCGATGCGCCGGCGCTTGATCGGTGGCATGACGCCGAGCGTGCGCATGTTGTGCGTGCGATCGGCGAGCTTCACCATGATGACGCGGATGTCGCGCACCATCGCCAGCAGCATCTTGCGAAAACTCTCGGCCTGCGCCTCTTCACGGTTCTTGAACTGGATTTGATCGAGCTTGCTGACGCCGTCAACGAGGTCGGCGACGACCTGGCCGAACATCGAGACGATTTCCGCTTTCGCGGTCGGCGTGTCTTCGATGACGTCATGCAGGATCGCGGCGACCAAGGTGTCACCGTCCAGGCGGAGGTCAGCGAGGATGTCGGCGACTGCGACCGGGTGCGTGATGTAAGGCTCGCCCGACACGCGCTTCTGGCCTTCGTGGCGCTCCGCGCCGAATTCGTAGGCTTCGCGTACGCGCTCGATTTGCGCGGGCGGGAGGTAGGTCTCGAGCTTGTCTAGGAGCTGACTGATCCCCGTGGAGCGTCTTCCACCGGGTAGGAAACCGAGTATGGAAGACGCATAGTCCATCGGTCCTCTGCAAAGCCGGGGTGCTTAGTCCCCTAGCCCAAGTTGCGGCGCACGAAAATCGGAGGGCAGATCGAGTTCGCTGACGACCTGCTGGACCGGCTCTTCCGGCTCCTCGAGCATCTCGAGCGTGATGTTCCCGGCGGCGATTTCGCGCAGGGCCACGACGGTCGGCTTGTCGTTCTCCCATTCCACGGTCGCTTCCGCGCCGTTCGCGAGGCGTCGCGCGCGCTTCGCGGCCAACAACACCAGATTGAACAGGTTGGGTTCGTTCTGTAAACAGTCTTCGACAGTAATGCGCGCCATGCCTTGCAATCCTCGAACTAGGTTGTACAGGTTAGCAGAATTCGCCGCGGAACGGCTAGCTCGGACCCAATAGCTCCGTCGTGAGGGCGGCCACTTCCGGGCGACCGGCGCGCATCGCCTCGCCCCGACCCGCGATGATCTCGTGCAGTTCGTCGAGCGCCTGGCCGAAGCGGTCATTGACCACGACGAAATCGAATTCCGACCAATGCCCCATGTCCGCCACGGAGTCCCGTAAACGCCGTCGGATGACCTCGTCGGAGTCGGTGCTGCGTTGCCGGAGGCGCTCCTCGAGCGAGTCGCGCGACGGCGGGAGGATGAAAATACTGACCGCCTCGGGCAGACGCCGCCGAACCTGCGCTGCGCCCTGCCAGTCGATCTCGAGGAGCAGCTGCCGCCCCGCGACGAGCGCGTCCTCGACCGTCGCCAGCGCCGTGCCGTAATAGTTGTCGAAGACCCGCGCATGTTCGAGGAACTCGCCGGCCGCGATCATGGCCTCGAAACGCGCGTGCGAGACGAAATGGTAATCGACGCCGTCGACCTCCTTGGGACGCGGCTTGCGGGTCGTATAGGAGACCGAGAACTGCAGCTGCGGCTCGCGCTCCATGAGCGCCTTGACGAGACTGGTCTTGCCCGCGCCGGACGGCGCCGCAATGACGAAAAGGCGCCCGCGTTCGGTTGGTGTGCTCATGACGTGCGGCGAAGGATACTCGGACCGCAGCAAAACACCGATAGGGAGGTCACACCAGCGCGAATGACCATGTCAGGGTCCGGCGCCGGCCCTTTCGGGGGCGCCACGGTGGGGAGCAGGTGGTGTCAGGCCTACTGCTCAAGCGGGGGGGTGGTCGTACTACCTCGGCTACCGCGAAGATTTGACGCGACCTGCGACTCGTTGGCCGGTTCGCTGACCTTGAGCGAAGTGGAGTGGATTTGGGCTAATGCAGATTCCCTTCAGCTATATATGTCGCTCCACCTTGCGCAGGTCGTCAAGCTGCAAAAGCGGCCTCTTCGCAAAGAAATGCGCGGCGCCCCCGGGGCTCACTCGATGTTCTGCACCTGCTCCCGCATCTGCTCGATGAGCACCTTCATGTCGACGGCGGCGCGAGTCGTTTCCAGATCCTGCGATTTCGACGAGAGCGTGTTGGCCTCGCGGTTGAGTTCCTGCATCAGGAAATCGAGGCGACGTCCGGCCGCATCTTCGGCGGCAAAGGCCTTGCGCACCTCCGCGACGTGGCCGCGCAGGCGGTCGATTTCCTCGTCTACGTCGAGCCGCTGCGCGAGGATCGCGAGTTCCTGCTCGAGCCTCTCGTGATCGACCTCGCTGACCAACTGCGCGATGCGATCGCGCAGCTTGGCGCGGATGCGCGTGCGAACCTCGGGCAGGCGCTCGGCCACGCGCGCGGCGAATTCGAGCAGGCCATTGCACCGCTGTTCGAGCGCGTCCTGCAAGCGCGCGCCCTCGCTGCCGCGAAACCGCGAAAGCTCGGCGATCGCCTCGGCGAGCAGGGCATGCGCGGCTTCGACCAGGGGCCGCACGTCGCGCGCGGCGTCGCGTACGACTCCGGGCCACCTGAGCAGGTCGACTACGTCGATGCGCGCCGGGGCGCCCAACGACGTCGCCACTTGCTGCGCGCGCTGCGTGAGGGCATCCAAGACCTGCGCGTCGACCTCGAGCGACGTGGTCGCGATGGTCGGGCGGTAAAAGAGTGAGCAATCCACCTTGCCGCGCCGCACCGACGCGGCCACCGAGGCACGAAAGTCCGACTCGCTCGCCCGGAATTCCTCCGGCAGCCGGCAGCCGATTTCGAGGAAACGGTGATTGACGGTCTTCAGTTCCCAGGCGAGCATGCCCCAAGGAAACTGGCGCTCGCGGCGCGCGAAGCCCGTCATGCTACGGATCATGGAAGGTTTGCGGCATACTTGCTGGGACGCGACACGCAGGGGTCGTCGGTATATTTTCGACGCCGAGTTTAGCAGAAGCACGTGGAGCAGCCATTGCAGATCGAAACCGCGGATGTGAGCCTGATCGGCCACCGCGAGGAAAACCAGGACAGGGTCGCAATCGCCTCCGACGAACAGTCCGTGCTGTTGGCCGTCATCGACGGCATGGGCGGACATGCCGAAGGCGCGCGCGCCGCCGAGACCGCGCTCGCGACTCTGCTCGAGGCGTTTTGGCAGATGCCGCATCCGATATTCGATCCGCTCGGGTTTCTGCACTTGTCGCTCGGACGGGCCCACGAAGAGGTCGTCAAGCTCGGAGCCGGGTTGGGGTTGGAGGCGCGTCCGCGCGCGACTTGCGCTTTGTGCCTCGTCCAGGACTCGGCAGCCTATTGGGCGCACGTCGGCGACAGCCGCATTTACCAGATGCGCCAGCAGCACGTGCTCGAACGCACTCGAGATCATAGTCACGTCGAGGTCCTGCTGCGCGAGGGCCTCATCACGGAAGCCGAAGTGCAAGGACATCCCATGCGCAATTACGTCGAATGCTGTCTCGGTGGCGATGCCGCATTGCCGGAGATGACGATTTCCACGCGGCGCCGGTTGAAATCCGGCGACATGCTCGTGCTCTGCACCGACGGCATGTGGGCCAACCTCAAGGACCAGGATTTCGTGCGTTTCGCGCAAACCTCGGGCCGTCCGTTGCGCGATTCACTGACGGACCTGGGGCGTCAGGCCGTCGAGGCTTCGGCACCCTACAGCGACAATACGACCGCGGCGGCACTGCGCTGGCGTGCCGCATGAATCGGCCGAGCGGCCGCGCGCCCGACGAATTGCGCGCCGTGAGTTTCCAGCGCGGCTTCACGCGCCATGCGGAAGGGTCCGTGCTCGTGGCTTTTGGTGATACGCGGGTCCTGTGCACGGCGAGCGTCGAGGACGGCGTCCCCTCGTTTCTGCGTGGGACATCGCAAGGTTGGGTCACGGCCGAATACGGTATGTTGCCGCGTGCAACGCATACCCGCTCGGCGCGCGAAGCGGCGCGCGGTAAACAGACGGGCCGCACCCAGGAAATCCAGCGGCTCATCGGCCGGGCATTGCGTGCGGTCGTCGATTTGAAGGCCCTGGGTGAACGCACGGTCACGATCGACTGTGACGTGCTGCAGGCCGACGGTGGCACGCGCACGGCCGCCATCACGGGAGGCTTCGTCGCCCTGGCCGATGCCGTCGATGCGCTGCTCGCGAAACGCAGCATCCATTCCAATCCCCTGCACGGCCAGGTCGCCGCCATTTCCGTCGGTATCTACCGGGGCGCGCCGGTCATCGATCTCGATTATGCCGAGGACTCCAACGCCGAAACCGACATGAACGTCGTCATGAACAGCGGTGGCGGTTTCATCGAGGTTCAGGGGACCGCCGAGGGGCATGCATTTCGACGCAACGAACTCGATCAATTGCTCGATCTCGCGAGCGCCGGGATAGAGCGTCTCCACGCGGCGCAACTTGCGGCCCGTGGCGGCTAGCACGACACGCGGTCCGGCCGAGCAGCTCGTTCTCGCGACCTCCAACGACGGCAAGCTGCGCGAGTTTGCGAGCCTGTTCGCCGACCTCCCGTTCGCGCTCGTGACCCAGTCGAGCCTCGGTGTGCCATCGCCCGAGGAATCCGGCGCGAGCTTGCAGGGCAATGCGCTCTTGAAGGCACGCCATGCGCGGCAGCACGCCGGTTGTGCGGTCCTCGCCGACGACTCCGGCCTCGAGGTCGACGCGCTCGGCGGTGCGCCCGGTATCTACTCGGCGCGGTACGCGGGGGAACACGCCGATGATGCCGCCAACAACGCCAAGCTCGTCGCCGAGTTGCGCGGCGTGCCCGCGCCGCGGCGGACTGCGCGTTTTCGCTGCGTCCTGGTTTTTCTGGACGCCGCAAGCAATGCGCGTCCTCTGATCGCCGAGGGTGTTTGGGAGGGGCTCATCCTGGCGGAGCCGCGCGGTGCGGGCGGCTTCGGTTACGACCCGTATTTCTTTCTGCCCGCTTTGGGCGTCTCGGCCGCCGAACTCGACCCTCGGGACAAGAATCGCATGAGCCACCGCGGACTCGCCATGCGGGAACTGCGCCGCCAATTGGCGCAGCGATTCGAGTGACAAGGGCCACCGCGCCGTTGCCGCCGCTAGCACTCTATGTGCATATGCCTTGGTGTGTCAGGAAATGTCCCTATTGCGATTTCAACTCGCATCAGCTGACGACCGCGCGCGCGGACGGGGGATATATCGATTCGCTGCTCGACGACTTCGTGCGCGAAGAGCCCTGGCTCGCGGCGCGCCGCGTCGAGACCGTGTTTTTCGGCGGAGGCACTCCCAGCTTGTTCGCACCGGAGGACATTGCGCGCCTGCTCATGGAGCTCAAGCGCCGGGTACCGTTCGCGCCCGACGCCGAGGTGACGCTCGAAGCCAATCCCGGCACCATCGAGCGGGGACGCTTCGCGGGCTATAGGGACGCGGGCGTCAATCGCGTCTCGCTCGGCGCGCAGACTTTCTCGGGCGCCGCGCTCGCGGCCCTGGGCCGCATCCACTCGCCCGACGATACCTTGCGCGCTGTCGCTGAGCTGCGGGCCGCCGGCCTCGACAACTTCAATCTCGACCTCATGTATGCACTGCCCGGGCAGAGCGTTGATGAGGCTCTCGCCGACATCGCCACGGCCTGCAGCCTGAAGCCAGCCCACATTTCTCACTACCAACTGACTCTCGAACCGGGTACCGTGTTCCATGCGCGGCCGCCGGCATCGCTGCCGGATGAGGAAGTGGCCTGGACCATGCAGACCGAATGCCAGCGAATCTTGCAGGACGCCGGCTTCGCACAGTACGAGGTTTCGGCCTATGCGCTTCCCGGAGCGTCCTGCCGCCACAACTTGAATTACTGGCTTTTCGGGGATTATCTTGGGATCGGCGCCGGCGCCCACGGCAAGCTCTCGGCCCGCGAGCCGAGCAGCATTTTGCGGACGGCGAAGCCGAAGCAGCCGGCTGAATATCGGCGCCGATTGCTCGAGGTCACGCATGAGCCCATCGGCGAACGCCGCTTGGTTTCTGCGGGCGAGCTTCCATTCGAATTCATGCTGGGCGCCTTGCGGCTCAATGCCGGCTTCGTCGAGAGTCTGTTCGAGGCAAGAACGGGCCTGCCGTTCAGCCAGATCGAGGCGAGCCTCGTCGATGCGGAAACTCGCGGACTCGTCGCGGCGCACGACGGTTCGTGGCGCGCGACCGAACTCGGCCGGCGATTCCTCAACGATCTACAGGCTGCTTTTTTGACTTGAGCTTATGCACATGGCCGCTTGCGCCTCGCACAATGGGGCACCTACAGCACATTGCAAGCGTAATAGGTAAAGTGACAGATGCAAGACCTTGATTCATATGCGAAAAACACTGTGTCTATTTTTTGACCAAGTTAACATTTATGCGATTTCCTGCCGAATCGATCATGTCACCGAGATGACATCCACAGACTTATCCACAGTTATTGTGGACAAAACGGGTCTCCAAAATGCCGTTCGGCGAGCTAGAAATTTCGTCTCAAAAAAGCTTGTTACCGGCTTGCTGCCCCGCTAGACTGCGCGACCCGTTTCACGACCGAATGTCGTGCGCGGCAGCGACCTTTAAAGGCGTGGCGATCCTCCAAACCCGGGGTTACCCAAGGGTGGGCTGGTCGATTCTGCCGCCAATCAAACTCGAGGTGTCTCCATGAAAGCCGGTATCCATCCTGAATACAAAGAAATTTCCGTGACCTGTACGTGCGGAAACAAGTTCCAGACGCGTTCCACGATCGGACATGATCTGCAGGTCGAAGTCTGTTCGAACTGCCACCCGTTCTACACCGGCAAGCAAAAAATCGTGGACACCGGCGGGCGGGTCGACAAGTTCCGCAAGAAGTACGCCACGGCGGCGGCGGCAAACCAAAAATAAACGCAGATTGGCAGGCGAAGCGGCGGGCGATCCGCCGCTTCGCCTCTGCTGCTTGATTCCGTTCCTGCCTCGTGCAAGGCTGGCGGGCCACAAAGCCCGAGAGCCGCGCCCGCGCGCGGGAATAGCGTATGAGCACGAAATACGAAATCAAGAACAGCACGACCGGCAAGATCACGCAACTCGAAGCGAGTTCCGGAACCATAGGACCTGACGTCATCAGCATCGCGCCGCTGTTGAAAGAACAGGGCGTCTTCACGTTCGACCCGGGTTTCATGGCCACGGCCAGCACCGAGAGCAAGATCACCTATATCGATGGTGACGCCGGAATGCTCCTGTATCGCGGGTATCCCGTCGAACAACTCGCCGAACAATCCAGTTTTCTCGAGGTCGCGAATCTGCTGATCTACGGGTCCCTGCCGACCAAGACGGAGCTCGGCGCTTTCTGCACCTCGATCTCGCGCCATACGATGATCAACGAGCAGTTGCTGCGCTTTTTCGACTGGTTCCATCACGATGCGCACCCGATGGCGATGGTCTCGGCGATCGTGGCCTCGATGGCGGCGTTCTATCACGATACGACCGACATCCACGACGAGCGTAACCGCGAGATTTTCGCGCATCGTATCATCGCGAAGCTGCC
>Ga0116229_10012096_pt1 | contig 12537 bp, 8 predicted proteins | sample S1TSphgellanicum_3_FD_87313 | JGI IMG/M metagenome (GOLD analysis project Ga0116229, IMG submission 87313) | Host-associated microbial communities from peat moss isolated from Minnesota, USA - S1T2_Fc - Sphagnum magellanicum MG | ecosystem: Host-associated > Plants > Peat moss > Unclassified...
GTTCCAATTCCAATATTCAAAGCATCAAAATGGAAATGCAAAAACACAAATTTTGAACTTTTGTTCCAAATAAAAAGAGTACAAATTTTTTTAAATGTCAAAATAATACAAACTAACCTATTTCTAAACTCTTATTTACACTAAATGTTTATAAAGAGTTAGAATTGTCATTTTTCATTACCATGTGATTTTATGTTTAAGATTTTTGCAATTGTAGCTATCACTTTGACTGGCCTCTTATCACTTTTGAATTCAATCCTTGAAAACCCTTAATTTTGTTATGTTTCAAACTCCCAAACACCTTATTTCATCCCTCACAAAACCCTATTTCAGATGTCTCCCCGCCTTCCCCCCAGCCCCCTCCCCCCCCAACCTCTATTTGAGCCCCCAAAAAACCCCCAAACACCATGTTTCAAACCTTAGAAAACCTTATTTTAGACCCCTACCAAAATCCAATTTTAGACCACAAAAAACCCTTTTTCAGACCCCCCCAAAAACCTTATTTCAAACCCAAAAAAATTTAATTAAAGGTGGCATAACAAAAAAACCAAAAACATGAATTCTACTAGCTTTTTTAGAATCATCCTATCCTAGGTTTAAGGTTTAGAAACAAAATCTCACTCCATTGGTCTTCCATTGCCGCAAGATCTACAACAAACAGCGAGAAGAATTTTAACATCACAACTTTAACTAAACATATATCAATAGAAAATTGACAAAATGTAAGAAACCAAAAAAATTACTTAGAGCCTATTATTGTTTTTTTTCAACTCAAGAAGCCCAATTTTATCAATCACATCTTCATTTTCATCCATGAGGGCTTCTTTCATTTCAATGAATTATTTTATGGACCCTATTAACAATGGCATAATTTGGTTAACAATTGTAAATGCTTATAAACACATCAAGATTCTTTAAGCACAATTGAAAGCACTAAAGGTTTATCCAGATACTTGCAATATTGAAAATTCTTTGCATTTGAATCTAGGAGGCAACAATCCCCAAAATTTGTCAAGCTACAAACCCAACATACAAAAATTGTTCTCATGTGCTTTCCACCATTCTTGTGGATTTTTGGCCTCCTCTTCCATTACTTGACCTTGAAATGATTTAATTCTTCTTTCACCACCGTTGATGTCATCTCCTCATCAATCTTCATGAGATCGTATAGCCTTGTGGTTCCAATACTTTTGGATGCAAAACTAGGAGCTCTAGCAATTACATTGCTTGGATTCAAAAAGTTATATCTAGAAATAAAAAGTGACAACAATACTTTGTTGTCATACTCACCGACAATCTACAATGCTTTCTCCTTATCAACAAATTGAATGATTATCCCCAAGCCCTTGTAATGAGGGTCTAACATCATGGCCAACATTTTGTGAGCTTTCGGAAAGAAACCATAAATGAAATGAAAGGATTTAAGACTTATACCAAAAGTCTTAAATTCTTGTTTTTGCATGTATTGTCGTAAAACTTTAAGTTCTCCACCAAAATCATAGATCTCATTGAAGTTAATAGGCATTAAACAATCTACTTGCCCTTAGCATACAAGTGATATAATAGCAACAAGGCATCTAAAAGCAACCAATATCTTCAATTTTATTTTAGTAGACATTGTTAAACACTAGACTTAGGGTATCAACAACCTAAGCTACTACCCAAACTTGAGGACTTGGCACATGGCCTTGCATTGCCAATGATTGTTGCCTTCCATAAAGAAGAACAGTTACATTCTTGAACTCAAAAGTCTCCTAGAAGAAGATGATTATTTAAGAAAAGCAAATCTTTACAAAAGTCTTCAATTTGCATGAATGCACCCTTGCAAGTTTGCATGCCTTGAGACACTATTGTCATCCCTTACTAGTTTTCTTGGTCTAGATGATGGATTTCTACGACATTGATTATGTTTTTTTAATTGAAAATGAGTTCAAGTTGATATATACATTGGAATCATTTGTGGCATACTAACAACAATTAGACATTGTAGGGCCCCCAACAAGCCCATTCAAAAATTGCCAACAAACCAAAAACTTCACAAAACATGATAGAACCTAGAATGCAAAGTCATGGTGGAAAATTCTACCCTACAATGATACACAAATTATCCACCATGTCCTATAGTGACAACACAAATCTTTCCATTAATGACAACATAGGTGTGCCCTTAAGAAATTCTATTTTAATTATCTCTATTCTTTCACTATTTTGCTAACAATTTTCAACATGAATGACCTAACCATATTACACATCTTTTGAATTTGTTTGTTTGAATATGTCATGAAATGTAAAGTCATTATGTGACAAGACACTTGTTTAAGATGCACACAATTTCACAACACATTGTCTTTGACCTCAACTATTTAAATTGAAATGAACTACGTAACCCCTATAACCTCCTCGGTCTTCCTCAAAATAATGCTATATTTGATCTTTCCAATCTTTCATCTTACATTGTCACTCCAATGTTTTTTGTTTGGTGTTCCAATTGCAATAATCCAAACAAATCTTTCAAACTTTTACATTTGTACATGGGACACCATTTTCTTATGATATACAAAACAACAATGAATTGAATTATCTTATGTCTATCCTTTTCCTACATATGAACTACCACTCAATAAAGCACATTTGGTTTAATCTTAAACAACAAACCACATTTCATTTTCTTGATGGATGTTATTACTTTCATAAGCAATTGTTCCCTTAAGAGGATGTCATGGAATGATCTCTCACATTCTCACAATCAATATACCTATACAAGCCTATTCATTAGTTCATAACAAATATATTGTTTCTATTGTTAACTTTTTCATTTCTCACACCATTAGTGTTTTAAGTAAATAGATGATGGTTTCCTTTCTAACTTTTGTCAAATAATTGGGTTCCATGTTTCAAATTAAGGAAGAAAATTTGTCATCTAGCTTGCTCAAAGGTGTGTTAGTTTGAATCATGTTGCCTTAACTTGTGGTCAAATTTGACATGTGATGGCTTGTGTGCATATTTAAGATAATGGATTTTCATTTGCAGATAGTTGGCTCTTTGATTTTGAATCAAATTCCATACTTTTGTATTGTCACAATGAGTTGGAATTTAAAGTTTCTATGAAAATTTTAATGTTTTAAATCTAATGTCCTTGTGTAAGTTTGATTATGGATATGGGTTGAAATTTTATGTTATGATTAGATTTGAATTGTCTTTTGAAGCATGTTTTTTCCCTTGTTGCTTCTTCAAATCTTAGATACAAATGAGCCTATGACTCATTAGCCCCTCCCCTTGTGGCTTATTTGAGCAATAATTTTAATGTTGGCACAATTCTTAGATCAATTCTTGTAAATGGTATTTTAGAATTGGAACATTATTGACAAGAAATTATTGTGGGATTCAAATCAAAAGTTGCAAAATAAACCAAAAGAACATTATTTTTCACTATAACGAATTTGATTTGTTAAAAATCAAATAAAAATGTAAAGCTCATTTTTTGTTATCTATCATTCAATGGTATTATTACAACCATATAAATATGGTTTGAGATGTGTGCTTCTTATGTTGCCATTATTCACAATAATAAGGTTTTATTATGAAACATATATTAGTCTCATACATCAAAATCAATAGGATTAAAATTGATTTTGCAACTTTCAAACATCTTCCAATTATGGTCCAACTCCCAACTTGGAACGTTTTTTGGAAGACATAAACATGTTTTCTCCATGTTCTTGTGACAATATCTATCACAATTCTTGATGTTCATTTATACATTTTCAAACAATTAATACTTGAACTAAGGTACCAAATTTTTTTTGACAAACTAAGATATGAACGTGTGAAAGCCCCTTGTTTTTTGCATTGAATTGCTCTATATGGATTGAATTTTTAATGATAGTTAAATTATAATTAAGGAGCATTAAAAGTCATGTGGATAGAAGTATCATGTTTCTTCATTATCCAATTGATGTGCTTAAATTCATTAGATAAATCCCAAATGACTTAAATGGTCTTTTTTTATTATAATTTATTATACCCCATCAAATGTGGTTTTTATAATGATAAAATAATGATAATGACAATTTGCAAACCAAGCAATTCATCCCCATGTGATAATTGAAATGTGACATTTCCAATCACATTTAATGCATCCCAATAGGTTCATCCATTTGAAAAAATCCATCCATTTTCTTTGTTCATGTTTTGCTTTCAACATAATAAACACCCAATGGTAGGAACAAGACAAATCACATATCATCAAGTTCAAATTTCATTTTCTTCATTCATTTACATCATTGTCATCAATGTTCAAGTTTGGAGTTCAAATTTCAATTTTTTTTATATTCATTTTTAGGAATGATGTGGATTTAAAGCCATCTTAATGGAATGGAAGTCTATTTTTGAAAATTCATGAAATTTTAGGATGAAATAAAGTTCATCCAAGAATTATCATTTATGATTTTATTTCATCCATGAAGTGTAATTCATTTACAATTATATTTTTTGCATGAAAAGTTGATTATTTTCAAGGTGAATTCGACAATTCTTTTTTTTTTAATCATTCATATGTTCATATAACTAACTTGGCTGTTGTTATTTTTGTTGAAATCATCATGTTATGAATTGCATGTTACAACATCTTGATTATTTACCCATTGACTATAGACTTAAAAAAAAAATTTGGTGCCATTAATTTCAAGATATCCATACATATTTAGGATTTTAGTTCAATGCCCAAAGAGAGATACATTATAATACTAAGGTCACTTTAGATGAGGGTCCAAGGCCAAAAAGTGGCAAATTGAGGCTAAACCTATGGGCACCCTTTTGGAGGGAAAATCAATAGGTTTGGACCCAAAAAGGACCTCAAAGGACACCTCATGATTTGGAGAACCAAGATGCAAGCTAGGATCCAAGGTAGGGTCCAACTCAAGGATTCAATTTGCTTCAAATGAATCCAAATTGGTTCCTAGGAATTTGGACCTTGGACCCCATCTAAAGTGGGCTTTATTAACTCAAGTTCTCTTCTATTGTTTGTAATAACTCATCAAATTTCTCAACTTTCTTTTCAAATTTCAATAGTCTTGTGGCTACAAATTGGGTATTTGTGGAACATTTTTTGCCCTTGTTAAACAATAGGAACACATTACTTGTGTTTTAGCCTTTTAGGGTTATTGGTGTACAAACCATCCATTAAGGGTGTTGGGGTTTAGGGTCACATGTAGTCAATTTAAGCTTCAAATATAAAATAGGTTATTAAAGCCATCAATATGCAATTGATTAGTACTTGTATCATTGTGTAAAGTATACCAATAATTTTATAAACATTGATTTAAACCTTTATTTAACAATAGATTACTATTTTTTATTAATTTTGAAAATTCATTCTTTTAATGTAAATGGTAAAAAAAATACTTAACCCATCTACATCTTCAATGGAAGAACAATTTACAATTTTAAAATATCACAATCCTCATCATTATAACATAATGTACTAACGAGTGTTTTAAAAACGTCTAATTTGAACTTCACAACTTGAAAAGAAATTGAGAATTCTTGTGAAAAAGATTCTTCTTCATGGTTGTTTTTTTACATATGCAAAATTTCATGGATAAACTACCATTTTAAATCTAGTCCTTCATAATCTTTTTTTACAATTGCAACATTATGATAGGGTTGTTACAAAGTGAAAATGTACTTCAATTAATAATTTATTTGTTCATATTTGTTTCAATTTCATGATACAACAATGTATTGGGATTTTAACCACCATCAATTGAAAACTTTAATTACATAATGTTTTCCAAACATCCACCATGATATATCAAAGTTTCGTAGGTATTGAAAACTAACAAATATATTTTCGGTTTACATCGTTATATGCATTCGCTCAAGTCTAGGCATTACAAAAAGAAAAATCAAAAGAACCACCTATGTCCAAATATTTCCATTTGTAAATTTAAAAATTCATAGGTCCACGTTTTAAAAACCCAATGATGAGGAGGTATAACAAGAGGGTGAGGTTTTGGTTACACAATTTACCTAGGTATATAACATGGTTCTTTAACAAAAACCCATCACATATACTTGACTAGATTATTTGACAAACCCCCTTTTGAAAATTAGGTTTTGGGTCCTTGATGAATACAAAGCCCCCAAGTCTTTGCATTTTGAAGGTAAAGAACACAAAACACACATTTATAGGCTCGGGGCTTTGACAAATACAAATCCCCAAGGTCTTTGCATTTTTAGGCATAGAACACATTTATAAAATAAAAATAAAAATATTTAATTTATTTTTTTAATTAATAAATAAATAAATAAATAAATAAAACCTCAAAAAGGGTCATGGATGTTTTTTTGGAAGTTTTTCAACTAAAAAAATGTTACTGACAATTAAATAATTAAACTCCCCTAAAAATAATACTAAATGGTGAATTAAAATGATATCTTTTGGTTATGTTTTATGGTTTTAGGTTTGAGGAAACTCCTCTTTTGTTCCATCTTCCATATAACCCTCAAATTACATCCTTCAAAAATATCAATAAATTGGATATAGAAAACATAAGTTGACAACATAAAAAAAAACACAAGACACATAGTTGACAAACAATACACATTATAGGAACCAACACATAAGACACACAAGGCAATTGATGAAACACACGTTAAAATTTTGAGAGACAAAGAAACCACACACTAGATACAATAGGCTTCCAAGAGACACAAAAACCATGCACCATATACAACAAGCTTTCAAGAGACAAAAAAACCATACACAACAAACACATTTGAAATTCAACACTTTACACATACAAGACATTTTAACCACATAAGATACAATAGATAATAGACTTCCAACAGACTCAAAGTCACACACATAAAACTTGATACTTAACACACATGAATTAACATTTTGTCATCAAATATATAAGATAAGTGACAAACTAATGACAACCACATAAGACCCACAAAATAACATGTTATCCCCACAATAAACCTATGAAACAAAAAATATAAACCAATGAAATACATAAGAAACATAAACTGACATATCAAATACATTGAAAACACAAACTACAAATGATGCATACACTCACAAAAGTTAGATGAAAGAAAAACCCACAAAACACAAACATAGATGACACTTTAGATTCTAGAAATAGAACCCATGTAAAAGATAGAAAAAGAATACAACAACCACCCAAGCAAGACACCAAAAATTTGTCAACCTCCTAATAATGCGGAATCATAGATGAGTTTGCCTAAAACCTTAAACCTTGACAAATGGTTCAATTCATTGTTTTCAATTACCAATGGAACATAAACGAATCAATCAATTGGCAACCACTTGCATAAAGGAAAACCTAGATATTTAAAGGTTTCATTTAGGTCTAAAAAATCTTTGTGATCAATTTTATCTTAATTCAACTTTTAGCTCAATTGTCAATTTTGATTCCATTTCACATGCAAATGCAAAGTTAATGGGTTTCATGTAGCCAATCCACCATGGATCGAATGGCCAATTTTTGTTAACAAAAACTTTCTTATCAAAAATATTTGTTGTAGATGACATTTACAAAATTCCATCAATGAAAAAATATGTTATATTCAATTTAATTGGCTAGTAGGGATGTTGAGAATATGTCACACTGAAAGAGTATTGGCCAAAAAAATTTGTTCTTTTTTGTGCCACCAAGAGAACGCACATTTGTAACTTTTTACATTACTAAAAAACTTTTGGAATTTAACAAGCTCCCTTGACATAATGTCCATGCATGTGTTTACTGTTGTTGTTATGGTATGAAATAAACCTTTAAAATCAACTTGTGAATGAAGATTAAAAGTTTCTTCAACCATGTAGAACATTAATTTGTTTGCTTCTATGAATAAAGGTAACAATAAATTTTATTCATATTTAGCAACCAAAATGGTAGGATTTTCACAACCCAAATAGATGGTAACCAATTACATGCTTTTAAACCTCGAATCAAACATCAAAACCAAGATATTATGACCCATTTTATTGTCAAATGTATGTAGAAAAGAAATGAAAGGTAGGAAAAACCTATAGAATTTCTTGTTTCATTTGAATTATGAATTCCTTCAACTCATAATCAAACAAATCATCTTCAACAACGGTGTCAAAAATAGGCTAGAAGGTTACCTCTTCTTGAATATCTTGGCAAGTTGATATGACAAAGTATAAGGCACTTACAAAAAACTAATGTCCATGACTTTGGTTCAAAACATAACTAGAAATAATTGTGGACAAAATTTTCATGATTGCTTCACAAACAACCCACATTCTTGGAAAAGGCATTCAACTCTGCAATGCCATGGATTGGTTGTTATAACATAATGCAATGGCATTTTGAAAAATCAAGGCATATTGAAATAACAATACTTGATTTGCAAACCTACAAAATCAACAACAACAAAAAATTAAAACACACAAAATGCATTTCTATTCTTAAACCAAAAAATAATTAAAAATTAAAAAAAACCTTTACCTTGTTTTCATAAGCATTTTTAGTCTTTTAGCCTTTAATTTAGAATCAATGCAAGCCTAATCCCATGTTTGCATGCCCTTGTTTGATTTTTGGGGCCATGTAGTATTTTTTGCATGGCACTTTGAATAGCCTTTGCATATTTGTGGTTTAAACCATTAGCTCATATATAGTAGCATATTAACACACCTTTGAAAGTGTATGCCCAAAACACAAGCAATCAAATGGGTTTAACAACCCCAAATTACTACATGGGTGAAAGCACATTAAGGTGTAACAATTTAAAGCACATATGGAAGTCCATAATTGTTTAAAATAACATTATGAAAGTAATGTGAAAGCAAGATACCTTGAATCACACAAGTCATTTTGCAAGTTACCATCAAAAATTCATTATAAAAAAAATTCCAACCCCAGTTTACCTTATGGAGAACTTAAATTTGAAATATGAGTTCCTAAATTATTTCTTCTGCTAAAAAAAGGACTAATGGGAAAAACCCATTATTCAAAGTACATAGAAAAATTTGGTCATCAAAATCCTCTCAAAAAATCTTCTCTGGTATCAATGTTACCACACCATATTATCAATGTCCCTTATTCAATAAAAAAACATTGTGGGTGAAGTCACGGTAACACATACCGTAGTAAGTGTAACCAATGCTTGATGTTCCATGTTATTACAAATCTAATTTAATTTTGTGTTGAAATTGTAGGATTTACTTATATGATAAAATTCATGGGAACTTGTGAATAAATTTGAAATTAATCAAGTGAATAAAAAATATGAAAAAACACCAATAAATCATTATAACCAATGTTTTTAAGTAGTAAAAGGACATGTTTAATAACTTTCATTGTTTTAAAATGACATATTTTGAAAAAAAATTAATGCAAGGCTTATCAAAATATTATTAAAAAAAAACTATCATGATTTTTTTTTAATTCAAAATTTTTTTCAAGAATATTCAAAGAATATTCTAGGAATATTTCCCCAAAAGCAGTCACAAAAGCAGTAAAAAAAGAAGCAAGTGTGACTCATGTTATCTTGTTTGTGTCCTTGTATGAAGGTGCATGAAGTCCATATTCATTGATTATGGATTGTTACAAGTTTTTAAGTACTATTTAAAAAGTCCATTATGTTATAACAATTCAAAAACTATTAAAAAAATTCATATAATGTGATTATATATATATATATTATCATTATAGTGTTGAGTCCCTTATTAACTTAATCATTTTTATTTAATCACATGGCCAATTACAAATTTCAAAATCTTGTAAAAATTTCCATTTGACAACATTTTATGGATAATGTAATGTGTTTTCACCCACATAACACAATAGAATCATAGCACTTGTAGAGGTCTACAAGTTGGACCCTTCATCCTTCACATAAATAACTATTTTTTATAGCTAGAACTAACTTATCTAGTAGTTCTTACAATTTAGGAACCATAGGTATGTTGCTCGTGTTCATCACTTAACATAAATCGATAGTCACATGCTTTTGTTTCCCACTTGTTGGAGTTTGGAGATAAAGTTGACAACCACAACAAAGATGTCATGCATACCTTTCGGCATCCATAGATCGAATGTGCAAGTGGTTGACAAGCAATAGGTTAATGTAACCTACACAAACATGATCATGGTTTTTTTTACCCATCTGGGTAGAACATTTTCAACAAAAACTTTCCTTGATGGGAAGACAACTTATGGACACAAAATGTTTGACAAGCTCTAGAGTCAAATGGATTCAACATACTTCATATGCAAAAACCCCTTAACCACAGCAACATCATCTCTTCTAAAAAACCCATGTGTTGGGTCACCTTATTAAATTTGATTTTGACAAAAAAAACCCACATATTGTAAATGAAAATACATGTGCTTTTTTTTGCTAACCTTTTGACCAAATGGAATTTTTGTCGGGGTAATGTTAGGATCTTTTGCCACCTTTTTCATTAGAGCAAAGTGGTTAGCATCAACATGTTTTTTCATAATTTTTATGCCATTATTCTTATGGCATGCAATCAATCCTTTTCTACACATGGTGTGCATGGCTAGGACTTTAAATATTAATAAAATGATTGTGCCATTTCATTTCATGATTTGGTTATGATATAGATCCACTCATTGATTGTTGTTCACCTTTAAAAATGCCCAAATGAGTAAAATTCAACAGTGTGGTTTCCAAAGAAATATTTTTTTTTGCAAAATTTCCAAGTGCATTTTAGTGATGTATGCATCATCACGCCTTTTAGCATCAATATCATATAAGTGTTCACGATATTAGTTCTAACAAGGAAGTCCTTCCAACTTCTACAAGATATGACAATAATAGTATTGACAATGTGCAAATTGCTCACAAAGGTGGGAAGTTGGAAAATATACCATCATGTCTAAAACCCCCACCCTTGTTGCTTCACAAATGTACTTTTGAGCAAAACTTGTAATAAGGTGCAAAACAAATGAAACAATGAAAAACAATGAAATTCCAAGATAAAAGACCAAAAAACATTGTCAGTATTCACCACAAATGTTGAAAACTCTTGTCCTCCCCATTTTTGCAACTTTCATATAATTTTTTACTTTTCACCAATGTAAAGGCAATGGTGCAAAAGACAAAAACAAAAACAACTTGACTTTAATACAAAGGAGGTTACAAAACTTTTAAATCACTTACTTTCTTGGCATTCAATAGGCTCTATATTTGCCATGTTCCTTTGAAAAAAATTGATTCATCTTAAAAAGCTCTAATAGCTAGTAGGTTACATTTGTAATTTTGATGGCACATTGACAAAAAGTTCAAAGTGAACATTACAAGTTGCAAACATGAAAAGTAATTACAAAAGGAAACATGCAAAGTGAAAAACTACAAAACCCAAAATCCTAACCCTACTAAAAAGGTATATATTGAATACTAAAAGGGTATGAATATTAGTTTTTAATAAATACCCTTTGAATTTATTTCCCTTTGGGTCAAGTATGGTTACATGTATTCTTCTGAGGTGGGGGTGAGTAGCAACCAACTTTGTGAAATGCTTGGGTAGGAGGTGAGGCCAAGTTTTTACAATAACAACACGTAATAATCATATACCTAGTGTAATACCTAATAAATACCTAGAAGTTAGTCAAATTCCTACCCAACAACATTGGTTTGCACCTTATCCTTTCAAATGAAAATTCCTTTCATTTTAAAAAAAAAATCTTGTTGCTTTTTAGCTTGGTGATCAATGTGCCCATTAGTCAAAATTTGCTTTGCACAAGTTGTTGGAAATGGCAAAAATTAGTGTGAAGAAGAAATTTGGCAAATAACTTTCCTTTTTTTTATCATACTTTCATCAACCTTTTAATTACCATAATACCTTGGCAACTTCAACACTAATTATTATATCATTTGCAAAAATGTTGAAATTTTCACATAAAAAAAAAAATTAAAAAAAGAAAATATTGAATCTTCAAAAATATTCCATTTGTTAAAATGAAAATTACAAAATCAATTAATTAATCATTTGACAAACTTGTGTCAAAGTTACCAGAAATACTAAAGTAATAGTTTTTGGTTTAAGAATTGGGAGGGTTAGTAAACTTTGCATTGAAAATTATGATCCATTACTTTGAGATCCAAAACTAAGCATTGAAATTTGGGACTATCAAATTCAATTGAATTGTTTTGTGCAAAGGACACTCTTTGCCATCAAGAATGTTTGCATGGGGGATGGAATAAAATGTACAAAATGCCTTTACTTATCTCTCCATTCAAAACCCCAATAGATAATTAAAAGAGACCTTCTAGTTGTGATAACTCTAACAAGTATTCACTAGGGTCATTCACTTATAATGAAAAGAACATGGAGTAAAAAACATACAATTGTGTCCAAATTACTAGTGTGACATGTGTTGTTGGTTCAAGTGTGAACATGAATATGCAACTATTCCAAGTGTGAACATGGCCCTAATGATAGAGCCCAATTGTGAATTTTTATGTAAAAAAATTAAATTACTTCCTCATGATGAAAACCCCAATAGAGAATTAAAA
>Ga0116229_10012098_pt1 | contig 12536 bp, 9 predicted proteins | sample S1TSphgellanicum_3_FD_87313 | JGI IMG/M metagenome (GOLD analysis project Ga0116229, IMG submission 87313) | Host-associated microbial communities from peat moss isolated from Minnesota, USA - S1T2_Fc - Sphagnum magellanicum MG | ecosystem: Host-associated > Plants > Peat moss > Unclassified...
AGGAGGGGGGGGTAGGTAGGTAGGTATGTATGACGTGGTGGAAGTTTGGAAAAGGGTGGCGGAGTATCCGAGACGGTATTTTCATTGGCTGGACATGACAGTTCCATCTCGGAATTTGTCGCCGCGTTGCTGTTGTGACATGCAAACCTAAAAAGTTGGTTGGCAAGAAATAGGTGCGTGTATGCTTTCTTTTCTTTTTCTTTTTTTTTTCTTTTCATAGATATATCTATTTCTTCATTCTTTCACTATTGTTGTTATTTTTAACTTTTTGATTTTCATAAAAACCTCTCTTTTTCTTTCTCTTCGTATTTGAGGGATCTCCCCCCAGCAGAAGATCCCTAGGGAGTTATGCGATCGGGGAGATCCCCTGATATTTCTATGTTCCCATGTTCCCATGGAAAGTTCTAAAGCCCTAGTGCGACCCTAACTCAGGAGAACCCAATCTTATGGGAACCCAACATAACTTTTGAACTACTTCAGATTAGATAACATTTATGAAGAGGGGGGCTACCCAGGTGGTAGCCCCTCCCTTTCATAAATGCTATCCAGTGTAGCCGATAACCTTCATATGTGTGAATGAAAGAGTTTCATAATCTTCTTATAAATGGATGAAATATTTCATAGCCTTCTTGTAGATGGACGGAAAAAAGAGAGGGAGAAGTTCATTTCATAACAGTGAACGAAAAGAGGGCATGGTTGTGTTCCCTAACCAGCAAGAGAACTCTAGTTACTGCAAAATAGTATTGGCCTTGGCTATTCTGGATAACCAGGCTGGTTACGTAGTCCATACTTATCGTCAGAGCCGTGAGCGGGAATTTCTGTCTGAAAAAGCAACCTACTATGCTAGCCTTTTCATCAACAGAACCCTGCTGAATCACTTTTTTCATCCGTGTTTTTGTTTTGTGTCATAAGCATATCCCTCCCAGATCTCCGCATACATTCTCATCCCCTTTTTTGGATGTTCTAATTTATGCAGCCCACGTTGCTAATATTGCTTATGTACTATAGAATGCATCCTAGGGGCACACTTTTACAAAATTTGGAGAGTGGGCTCCTCTTGATGATCTAGAGGTACCATCACACCTACCTATTGTCAATGGTCTCTAAACCCTAAATCTTAAACCCTAACCCAAATCAATGGCAAGAAAATCATTTTTTTAAAATAAAAAAATAACAACAAACCCCCAACAAAATCATTTAAAACTTTGTATTCACATATGTGATGTTAGGCGACACAAAAGCAAATGTGACATCCTTGTTGATAAGGTAGCACATCCAATTTTGTCATCCGAAACATGGATTCATTGAAAAGTTTGGTATACCTTTCCAATTTTGTCATCCAAAACATGGATTTCATTGAAAAGTTTGGTATACCCTTGAAAAGCACTCCAAAATGAGCATATAGGTCACTTGGTGGTAACATAGGACACCATCATTTCCTTCCCCTTCCTCAATTCTCCTCCCCATTCTCAATGTCCAAAGCCTTATCTTGCATTCTAGCCTTGAATTATCATTATATGATGTTTGAAGGTAGCGGATGGAACTAACCTTGATAGACAATGTTATTACGTAACGTCAACCTTCATCATTATTTATGTCAATGTCAAGTTTAATTTAAATTAATATACATTTCATGGACATGAAAAGACACATCTTAATTTATTTTTTCATACCATGTTGGTGGATAGGGAAAAATAGTGAAATAGTTATAAAATGGAGGTAGTTATTAGGAAAGGTGGGAGATAGTTATTATGAAAATTAATAGGAAAAAGAAGTTATTATTAAGAAAGAAATGAAATAGGTAAGTTTGAAAATGAAGTAATTATTTCTAAAATTGTGTTTGGAATGGTCCATGGATGATCATACAAAGGATTCCAAAAAATCCCCCATATACCAATTCTAATATACCAGTTCTAATTATTTGTCATTGGAATTTTTATATTTAGTTTCATATTTTTTGGCATGATTTTTGTTTATACACATGACCTACACCTAGGGCTACAAGCCTAATGAATACAAATAATCAACCAACTAGCCCAAAAATAATCTTTTCCATGCAACCCCACATAAGGGAATTTTGTGACCTTCAAAATTGTCATATGGTTTGTGATTTAATGAAGTGCATCCAATGAACATTGATAAACATAAACATAAGAATTTCTAATCTATAAAACAAACTCTTTAGTGATAGATAAGGAGTTAGGGACCTAATCATTAACTAATAATGATGTACACATGTTAAACTTCATTGCAAGCAACATGGATAAGTGAAAGGGGAAAATGCAAGGGCATAAGTTTTAACAAAATTGTGGATTATAAGAACATTTCCACTACAAACTATCAAATTTCCCTCCAAAATAAAAAATATTGCAAATTTTGATGATATTTATGACAAATTAAAGTTGTGGTGCCCCAATACAATTACACACCACAAAGTCCACTTTAAGCTTTATGTCCACTTAGGAGATTATTTGAAGATGAATTTGCTATTACAATAAAACAATGATGAGAGATCAAAGCATCCTTGCATGAACTTCTTCTTGACCATGTCATTGCATTTTATGCCACTACACCATCTAAAGTGTTCCTTTGATCTATCTTGCAACTTGGTGTTATGTCCTTTTTGTTTATGCACTTGTGATTGCTTACACATGGTTCTATAATCATGGATGACTTTCAAGGATGTTGCCAAAGACTTTTGCCACATTCAAGTCTTGGAGGTCAAAAATCCTATTGAAATTTTATAGACGTTTATAAAAGAACTTCCAATGTTTGCCTCCTACCATATGAGCTCCCAAGATATGACCATGTTTGTGATGTTGAGGTTGTACCTCAAGGTGTGCATTGTGTTGTATGGATTTAGTTTTTTAGGGTTTGATGTTCATTGCTACTAAAGGAGGGGAAAAAAATTACATCCAAGCAAGATGAAAGCATAGTTAAAGGAACATTTTGGACTATTGTAATTGCAATTTCTTTGGATTATAATGAACTTAGAATGTAAAGTCATATTCCACATCAACATTGACATTTTAAAAATTATTTACGTTGTAGTACATTTTATTAGGAGTCATATTAAAAATCATGGATGAATTCTAAGAAAAGAATGGATTCATAGTGAACTTTTAAACCATAAAAAGTCTCATGATCAAAGACTAAATATTTTACATGTGCATTCAAAAAAAAAAACCATAGTAGGTTCAATTTTTTTTAATTTTTAAAAGACAACATCAAATGAGGTGTTTAAAAATAAAATGCATTGAAACTTTCACTATATATATTTTTTAAAAATAAGATTTAAATATTGCATTAATATCAAGTTTTATTAGTCCATATCTCATTTTTAAAATCATGTTTTAAAATGGATTTTTGAACCAAGTATATGTTTAACCATGTACACACTTGGGTTTACCCATTTTTAAAATGGAAACATAATGAAATGTACATTAGATGCATAAGATGTTAATTGTCAAAATGTAAGAATTTTCAGTTTATTAAATGGATTTACAAAAGGCCAAAAGTGAGTTGGGTACATTTCATGTTCATAAGAGCCAATGATGCACCCTTAGTGACTACTTATTTATAAAATAATCCCAAAATATCTTAAGAATATTCAATTTATAAATTGAAAAAAATCATAAAAAAATTCTTATGATTTAAAAAAGATGTTGCATTATATTATTATGTAAAGATGCATTTAAATAATCTCCTGAAAAAACATTTCATTTTCAAATCATTTAAGAATCATTTAAAAATTCATTAAACAACCAAAAAAATTAATTATAATGTTTTAGGAGCAATTTTGAAAATTTTAATGCCTATTATATTCATTCCAAGTCATTCCACATGTTTTTATAATATATTTGAAACATTGTTATGTGAATGCATTAAAGAAGTTTACAACATTAGTATAATTTTTAACACTAAAACAAAAAAAATTCAAGCATTAATTAGATGTCTATTGACTCTTTTTAACTTGAATGTACACAACCACCTAACCATGCTTTCACCCAATGTGTTTCTTTAACAACAATGGGTGGATTTGCCTCATGATGGTGATATTTGTTTATTTTCATTTCTAGATCCAAGATCATCTTGCATCACATTAAAAACGGCACCATTAAAATTGCAAAAATATTTTTAGAGTTTCTCAATGAAATGGAAAACATTTCTTAAGATTCTTGAGTAGTATTGTTCTCTAATGGTTTTCTACTTATTATCATGGATTTTTATGTTCTCCACTTGTATTTTAGCTTTTGCAGAGACTTGTTCATTCAAGAAACCCTCGAAATAGAAGTTTCATTGCATTTCCTTTTATATTTCTTCAAAAGAAAAAATTGTTGCACCATGAAAACACCCACACACATGCATAGCTCTCTATTCACCCACAAAATGGATAGAGAAAAATAAAACCTACATGATGATATTGAAACATTTAATAATAATGGTACATCATTGCTAGAGTGGAGAGAAAATGAAGATGTGGTTGGTGAGAATTTGATGACTTAGGTATTGCAATGAGGCTTACAACACCATTTATTTTCAATGGTTATTACTGCATGTGCAAGTAAGGGCTACGGTAGAGATGTTCTAAGTAAGGGTAATGTTTAATGCCCCTCCACCCACATCCTCACCTTATCTTTGTTTAACATGTGAAACATCTAGTGTTATTATTTTCTCATCCCCATCCACAAAGATGAAAAAAGTAGACAATAGAATGTGAGAAACCTATTTAATTCTCATCACTTTAAACAATTATTTTAATTAGTCAATAAAAAAACAATCATTTTGTCAACCCTCTTGAGGGACATTGTATTATGGTCATGCATACAAGCCCAAACTAAGTTTCACACTATTTATTTTTATATTTGATCTAAAGTGTCATGTACAAGCCATTTTACTATTCTTGATGGAAATGCATGTTCATGAAAATGAATGGCCTAGTAAGAGGCCTTAGCCACCAAGTGCTTGGGCAATAGGTTTTTGTAATGGCTCATTTGAAGGGCCTTAATGATCATAAAGTATAAGGGAAGACCGCTACATGAGGGCCTTCTAAAATTTGAAGGTCCTAACCTGCAAGCCTTCCCCACTATAAAGCATGTCAAGGTTTTTTTCACAAAAGCACCTTCTATATGTGGAAGGTCCCTTCATGTGATGAAAGGATCTTCGACATAGGGAGGTGCTTTAAAATGCAAAGGGAAAAAAATCTTGCAAAGTTTTACAAATTGAATAAAGTCTCTTAAACAAAAAGGGGATTGGAAATATGTGGAGGCACCTTACAACGTGCAAGGCCCCAATGCCTTATTGCGAGGTGCCATGCAACCAAACCAGCTTGATTTGGCTACATAAGGTGCCGACCTCTATAACTAAGAATGCTTTAAGTAGGTCATTTTGTGGAGTTTAAGGATGCTTTGATTAGTGAGGTGATGTCAAAGTTTTGGAAATAAATTTGGCAATTTTTCATATTTTTTTGCACATGGTCTTGAGAGGGATTTTAGTTCTTCTTAGGTCCTTGACATGGGGAACTTCTCTGTTTGTATTTTTCAATCCCCAATGTCATTCCATAATACACCGCTTTATTACAAAATCACTTGATAGGAAGAAGTCATTGCAAAATGGATGTTGGAGTTCTACGGACTTGAAGAAGCCAAATGTTTTGATAAAACAAAAATGAGATTTGTATGAGAAATGGAATATTGCCAGTTTAAGACTTTCTAGTTTCAAGTGGTCTTCAAAATTGCAAGTTTTTGGAGACTTGGACTAAGATGTTGTGCTCCACTTCCTGTTTTAAAAAAGTTAGTGGTGTATAGAAAGCATGCATACGATGAGTCATGTGAAGAAAAAAACCATTCAAAAAATAATTGAAATGAATGAGTAATAGATCATCAAAGTTTGGCCATCCAAGAGAAGTCTAAAAAAAGAACATTGATTTTCATCCTTTTTGAAACAATTTGGGAGTATAATTATGAAGGACACTCCATCATCTGATTCAGCGCATGCTTTGAAAAATGTTGAAACAATCGGGCAGCAACATAACTTCTCAATGTGTTTCATATTCATGTTGAACAGAGCTACCTTGAGCTTCCTATCATGCTGAACAAACTAGGAGTACTGGGAGGGGGTGGACCAAATTGGTTCCCCCTGACATTAATTGGTTAACATTAAAAGGTGTTTTGGTTGTCATTGAAGGGATGTGTGCTTTTGATACGAGGGATTGAGGAATTGAGGAATTGAGACCTACGGCCCCATATAGAGGGGCCTTACGTGCACATACAAAGGCTCTTGATGATGTGTAAGGTGCCTCTATATGCACATAAGGCATGTCTATAGGAGGGCTGCCTTGTTCTTTATGCCAGGTAATTAATTCCCTGCCCTGCCATCAGGCATTCCATACACCAAACTGCAAGAAATAGACTGCTTCAAGCCATTTCAACAAAACGGCAAAGCATCAATCTTTATATAACTAGTCCAGATGTCAGGGCGACATCATTGGCAAATTACAACTTGTGTTAGAATGCTGACAAACCAGGTTGTCAAGTTCTTACAGGCATGAGCATCAGCTGTCGCAAGGTCAAAGAAGTGCATGTACTGCTGCACTCATCTGATCCACATTCCTCAGTTACATGGAGAGGTCATGCTTCATGATCTGCGAAAAAGACAATTAAGACCATGTTTCATGATCCATGAGAAGACAATTGAGACCATTGCTGGAAGGGAATACCAGCTGACAAAACTTCAACCATAATATTATTGCAACAACTTTGGCAGCCATGTGTATTGTACCTCTTGAACAGTTTGTATTCACTTCACCTTGCCACATGCTGGTGATTTGCTCTTACCAGTGAATGTGCAACAATGTGCCTACAAAACAGAACGTCTTCTTCCCCTTCACCGAAAGTATATCTCTGTGAATGCCCTTGGAGTTATTGATGGGTTGGTGGTATACATGTTTCTGCTAGTAAAAATGCTCCACTGGTCAATTGCTTGAATTTTTTACATTAGGTTAACAGTTTGCTCACAAGGGCCAGAGACTGGATAGCTAGGACTGTGAATGTAGAAAAGGGTGATTCCAAGAAAGCTTACCTGTTTATTTCTGAGATCCCAAAACCTAAAAACCATCCACGTCTCTCCTTTCTGAGTAGTGCCATCTACATTGTGGCTAAGAGCTCTTGCATTACATTTGCATGCAACAATTCCAACTGGAGGAGAAGCCAATCCTGGAGCCAATGCAAATAAGGGGGCAGAGTCTAAAATGTGTTTGGGAATGCTTAGGTTCCCACTTGATGAATCCTTGGTTGTAAATCCCTTCTTTTGGAGACCTGAAAGCTGCTAGATACCCATCAGTGCTACTTAACTGGACACCAATGCCTGCTGCTCATCCAATTGGAGTGCTGATACGCAAGCACCTCCCAGAACCTGTATTAAAGATCAACCCACAACTGATCAACTTTTGTGCATGGAACCTCAGTATTATTTGCAAATACTAATTCAGATTTAACACATCTTCTTACAAGCCCTGATATGATGCACTCAAATTGCAGTCATAAAACATGTGTAATAGCTAACTGACAGATTGCAGACTGTGCCACACCAAATTGCATATGGACAGAACTCCTGAGTTATTTTATCAGTTTATATCTATCCGAGTTCTGAGCATGATTGTTAACAGCTTACATGGCTGTTCCAGTGTGTCCCAATGTAGAATGAATGGTAGACAAGTCGTGTGCCAAAATATAGCACCAGACACCACCATATGCCACCCAGTCCACCGCCATTTTTGAATGTGAGACCAAGGGCTATGAGTATGCCTCCTAGATTTAGCAACTGCATGCGTGGCAAGTAGGCAAAATCATCTGTGTTTACGCAGCCAAAGACAGATGTGGCAGAATGATAATTAGTGACTGCTGCTGTAGAGCTGAGTCTTGAGTTTCCTTCGTCCTCCCATGAGCCCCAAAAATAATTCTTCTAATTTTTTCTATAAATCTCATGGATCACACTTTGAATGTTGACAACATCAGAGCATTTTCCAGAATTTTGCTAGCCCTCAGATGATTTTCCTTAGGAATGCATTGGTAGAAGGACGCACTAGATGCAATAGCAATGCCTTCGATGACGACCACCACAGCGCACAGCAATTCACACAACATACTCTGCAGAGTCACTGACCTCACCAGCTGCCTCACATGGTCATCTGCTGTCAGCCAAAAAGCCCCAAAATAGTGCACTGCTGCCACAATTCCCATCAATACCAGCCCCAGTGTTGTTGCGAACCCCAGAAGAATCCGTGACACATCCCGTGCCCTCTGCAACACAATCTTTCATACCTTAAGATCACAGCTTGAATTCTGCAAAACTCTTGTAAAATGTTTGAACTTGTCAATGTTAGAACTCCAACTATGTAATTCTAATTTGCACAGCTGTGTGGACATTTTGAGAATGATGAAGAAAACATGACAAGGAAGAGATGTGGCAAGGAGGAACCTCTGGTTTGGCCTTCATGTTGCGTGCAACTAGTGATTGTGCAGCAATTGAAAGCGACTCTGGAAAGTAGCTCAATGTCCAGAAGACCTGGCCATGCCCCACCCATTTGTGACAGTGCAGCCCAGTTTAAATACTACAACTAGCAGAGTATACTTGCAGAGTCAATGTACAGGGAGAGAAAGGGCCACATTGTTTGAGAGCATCACACATACCTGCATAGCTACTTGGTGGGCAGCAATTTGCAAAGTCCCTGTGGCTGCTGCTGCCTTCGCTGCTAACGTGTACACTGTCTGCATTTTCAACCTCAAGTAAGTGGAAGTGAAGTGAACTAACTGCAACAAAAACTGTTCTGTGCATAGGGTATTGAACAATTAACATAGTCATTGAAAACAGACTCTGGTTAAGGTGCCAACTTCAGCTTCCAAACAAGAGTCATTCCAAGCTGCACAAATATTATACTGCAAATGCTAAATCAGTGAACATTAGAGTGGGCCACCCATCAGCCCTCATACTGTTGTCATAGGTTAGCAAACTGTTAGATGAAAGTTACGTACCATGCCAAGAGCACATCTCATAATCAATGGACTAGCCAAGCTCATAAATGGTCCAAGCACTTCCAGCGTAGGAAGTCCATACCATCCAACTTGAAGTGCGGGTGGCCGTGGCTTGTCATGGCTTTCCTGTACAGTCCTGGAGGTCTTTGAGATCCGCATCAATGCTCGCATTAGTAGCAGTACTGCCACGCATTGTGACCCCAGAGTTGCCCATGCTGCTCCTGCAACACCCCTGCACATCAACTAGTGTGATGCTTAAGATAAATGAAGCATACAATCAATGCATGCGGCAAATAAATATGCAGGCTGTCAAAAAGCAGTTCAGGAGACAACAATGGTTCCACATAACAGAATGTATCAGTAGACCATTTCTTTTCTTGGACAGGAAAATACCTTGGTGATGAGTTAGGAGTTATTATAGAAAACCCACACAGCATGTTGTCTGCTCTCCTTAAAAGTAATGTTGTTGCATTATGGAAGCCAGGAACTTCCACAAAGGAAATTAGAACACATTGGCAACCTTAAAGATCTGAAGGGGAAAATCCTGAAGTAACTTCATACCAGCCAAGCCAAAGAGTGAAGATGAGATCTCCAGCTAGATTGAATGCTGCAGCCATGGAGTTGATAGCAAGTGGAGTATGGGCATCTTGACGTCCCAAGCATGCTCCTTGACCTACAATCAAGACCAGCACTGCTGGTGCTGCATTGTGCAATGTTCAACACAAGTCAAAGCTTGCTAGAACACATTGCATTTTGAGGAAAAAAAAACATACCCAGCAACAGAGAACAGTCCTTACAAAGGAAAATGTCATTCAGGGCTGAGTCAAGAGAAATATACCAGAGAGAGCACGAATTCGAAGGTAAGTAAGTGCAGGGTTCAGATAATCATTTCTAGTTCCCATGAGCGCCAGCAATTGTGGAGCAAATAGCTCCATCAACACTACAACAGCAAGACCAAAAACTACAGCCAAAAACAGCGCATAGCTCAGGAGCTGTGATGCCTGTCAACCAATGTCCAACCACTGATTAACTACACCATGATCCAGCTTAACAGATCATTGTCAAGCAAAATTTGCAAATCCATGCCCATGACCAAATCTGCTTATAGTGACCGCTGGAAATTGCATGTCAGTTACCTGTAACTGCTGGCCTTGCTGCTCTCCAATTGTGGAGCCCTCAGGTCCCTCAGGTCCAACAGTGGCTATCAAGTTGCATGTGGCTGCTCCCAGAAACGAAAAGATCTGGCACATCAAAACCCTTGTTTTTACTCACACTGATGGTGATCAGCAAATCTTCAGAATATCTGCAAGATTGACCCAACAATTCACAGTTGCAGGTTGAAGAGTGTGACTAGACTCATGCAGTGAAGCAATGTAGGAGAATCCAAAAATGAAAGAAGTGATGCTTCTTCTTTGGTCAAATGAGTAACCATCCTGAGGTAAAACTAGATGACTCAACTGTCATTGCCAAACCACTTGAGAACAGCTCTACTTCTTGGGTGTGCAACACATCATCTCTCTAACCACCAATGCAATGCCAGCAAAGCAGTGACATCAAGTGTGGGGTATTATTCCAGATCTTATTGAAGTAACTGACATAGCTGAAAACTGATTGAGTAGTCAGACTCAACCTGGAAAACAAAGTTGAAAATAGAAGTGTTGGGACCAAGTGCAGCAAGTTGAATGGAGCCCACTTGGCCAACACAGCCAGTATCAATCAAGCTCATTATTGGGTCTGACAGCCTGCCAGCCATTTGTTGACAGTATGAGGATGACAGGAGCGATAATGATGCCTGCATCCTGCATTTCTCTGTCTAATTGATAGCCTTGAATGGAATCTCGATGGATGAAGTGGCAAAAAACTTACACAGCTCCCACTGCAGGCAATGCAAGATTAATGACACTTTTCAATACAGCCTCCTCCTCCTCCTCCTCCTTCTCCTGTGCTTTCTGGCCTGCTTGCATACCACTTGGCACAATGCCATCCTCAGAGGAAGCAAGAGTCATGAAAACCCTACCAATCCTATGCTACATAGAGAGAGCATACGAAACTGCATGCAAAGACTATCACCACTTCCAATCCAGTGACAATCTATCAATGTCCTACGAGCATAACACAGCTCCAGATATAAGATTTTAAGAAAATCTCTTTGCGAATTGCTTGTGGAAATCCCCAATTCAAACCTTGAAAGCTAGCAGCGTTAGCAGCAGCAGTTTGAAAGCTGGAACTGCAATCCTCCTCCTCCTACACATGAAGAGCAAGGTTCATTCAGATCAGAAGCCAAATTCACTTGAAAAAAATCCCGTAGTGCCATGCATGCTCAAAATATTTCCCTGGAGAGGAATGCAACTGTGGTCCGACATAACCTTACTACTACTGCAATTGAAAAGAGAAAGCCAAAAACCTTACCTGATCATGAGAGGAAGATGATGACAAATTGTCGACCAGACCTGCATTCCTACAAAACAGATCTCCATCTGTAAGCGAGCGGTTGCACGATGTGGTGAAGAAGGAGAAGGAGGAAGGAGGGGAGCCAATGGAGAAACTGCCACCCGGCGAAGAAGAATCAAAGACTGCCGCTACTGCCGCTACTGATGCTGCTGCTGCTGCTCCACGAGTATCATTTGTACATGAGGAGAGCAAGGAGGAGCGAGTAATGAGACTATGTAACCCCGCAGCAGCAGCCGCAGACGACGGCATTGTCATAGCCACTCTCAGTCTCAAAGGCCGCCACACATAACATGAATGTCCAAGAATTTGCCAACAGAGTACTCTTCTACCCTCACAGCCTTGCACCATCATCTCCGTGTCTGTCTGTCTGTCTGTTATGCAACTGTGTCGAGAGAGAGCGAGATTTGAAGCGGAGAGGAAGGAATGAACATAAGTGCGAGGCGGACAAGTGCGCGGTTGGCGATGGAGTTCGTGTGAGAGAAGAGTGGGCGAATTGTGGCAGTTCGTAAGACGAGCTTTTCCTTCTTCGTCTTCTTCTTCTTCAGTGGTAGTTGGTTGGGCGGATGAAAACTGCGGATCAAAAACACTCCCTACTTCCTTTGAAAGAGAAGACGACTGGGGTTGTGTTTTTGGCCTTGCCTACCAAGCCAAGGATATTGTGTTTAGATTCGTTATAGGGTATAGTAGCTTAAGGCATTTTGGCCCCTGGGTAATAATAATAGGCCTATTTTTATACGAGGATTTTTGAAAGGTGATAATTTTGGCTTGTGTTGAAACTTGAGATTAGTTATAGAGTTCTAATACCTTGAAGGATTTTGGTTTTTTTTAGAGGATTTTCTTAAGATTATATTTTTGCATGGTGAAATATTTGAGTTTTCATAATTCTTCTTTTGCCTTAAGATATTTTTCAATGTAAATGGCAAGGCCAAAGTGTGAGACATCCCTTGTTTTACTCTTGTGTCCTGATCTCCAGTGAGAGCAAAAGAAAGAAATCTCCCCCCCTCCCTCCAATCACCCACCCCCACCCCCCACACTATAATCTCACTTCAACCA
>Ga0116229_10012101_pt1 | contig 12533 bp, 10 predicted proteins | sample S1TSphgellanicum_3_FD_87313 | JGI IMG/M metagenome (GOLD analysis project Ga0116229, IMG submission 87313) | Host-associated microbial communities from peat moss isolated from Minnesota, USA - S1T2_Fc - Sphagnum magellanicum MG | ecosystem: Host-associated > Plants > Peat moss > Unclassified...
TAACGTCGGAAAATCGACCCTGCTTAACGAGTTGCTGGGGCAGAAGATCTCCATCACTTCACGCAAACCGCAAACCACCCGTCACCGGATTATGGGTATCCATACCGAAGGTCCTTACCAGGCTATCTATGTTGATACCCCGGGGCTTCACATGGAAGAAAAACGAGCGATTAACCGCCTGATGAACCGAGCTGCAAGCAGTTCTATCGGCGACGTCGAGCTGGTTATCTTCGTGGTGGAAGGGACTCACTGGACGCCGGACGACGAAATGGTCGTTAACAAGCTGCGTGATCTGAAAAGCCCTGTGATACTGGCTATCAACAAAATCGACAACGTCACTGACAAATCCAAGCTGTTGCCGCACCTGCAATTCTTGAGTCAGCAGATGAACTTTGCCGATATCGTGCCTATTTCAGCTGAAAAAGGGACCAATGTTGACACTATCGCTGCGTTAGTGCGCAAGCAGCTGCCGGAAGCGATTCACCATTTCCCGGAAGACTACATCACCGACCGTTCACAGCGCTTTATGGCCTCCGAAATCATCCGTGAAAAACTGATGCGTTTCCTGGGCGAAGAGCTGCCGTATTCCGTGACGGTTGAAATCGAGCGTTTCGTGAGCAACGAGCGTGGCGGTTACGACATCAACGGTCTGATTCTGGTTGAGCGTGAAGGCCAGAAGAAGATGGTTATCGGTAATAAAGGTTCCAAGATCAAGACTATCGGTATCGAGGCACGCCAGGACATGGAAAACATGTTCGAAGCGAAAGTGCACCTTGAGCTGTGGGTCAAAGTTAAATCCGGTTGGGCAGACGACGAACGTGCGCTGCGCAGTCTGGGTTACGTAGACGACTTATAAGGTCTTCGCCTATGGAAGGCTGGCAACGCGCATTTGTCTTGCATGGGCGACCTTACAGTGAAACCAGCTTGATGCTGGACTTCTTCACTGAAGGGCAAGGGCGGGTACGCATACTGGCAAAAGGTGCGCGTGGCCGCCGGTCCAATCTGAAAGGCTGTTTACAGCCTTTCACTCCCTTACTGGTCCGCTGGACCGGGCGCGGTGAAGTTAAAACGCTGCGCAACGCCGAGGCCGTGTCTTTGGCGCTCCCCCTTTCAGGTTCGATTCTCTACAGCGGGCTCTACGTCAATGAGCTAGTCTCACGCGTGCTCGAGCAAGAAACCAACTACTCTTCGCTGTTTTTCGACTATTTGCATTGCCTGCAAAATCTTGCCGCTGCCAGCACTGCGCCCGAACAGGCATTACGCCAGTTTGAATTGGCGCTGTTGCATCACCTTGGCTATGGCGTCGATTTCCTGCATTGCGCGGGCAGTGGGGAAGAGGTCAGTGAAAGCATGACTTATCGCTATCGTGAGGAAAAAGGTTTTATTGCCAGCCTGGTCATTGATAACGCGAGCTTTACCGGTCGTGACCTCAAGGCGTTGGCGAGTCGTGAGTTTCCCGATGTCGCCACTCTGCGCGCCGCAAAACGTTTTACCCGCATGGCGTTGAAACCCTATCTCGGTGGTAAACCGTTGAAAAGCAGAGAGCTGTTTCGCCAGTTTGTTCTGAAAAAGCCCGCAGCTCCCGCCGAAAATCCTGCCGACTGATTTTGTTTGTGCACGCGTTAACGTGTAAAATGCCGCCTCTATCTGCTACGTTCTGCTGCGTCTAGAACCTGCTTGGGTATCAAAAAATTAGGAGTGTTTCATGGCTGAGTTATTGTTGGGCGTCAATATTGACCACATCGCGACACTGAGAAACGCGCGCGGTACTGCGTATCCCGATCCGGTTCAGGCAGCGTTCGTCTCTGAACAGGCAGGCGCCGATGGCATCACCGTGCACCTGCGTGAAGACCGTCGTCACATCACCGATCGCGACGTGCGAATCCTGCGTGAAACCATTCAAACCCGCATGAATCTCGAGATGGCGGTGACTGACGAGATGGTCGGCATTGCCTGTGAAATAAAACCGCATTTCTGCTGCCTGGTGCCGGAAAAGCGTGAAGAAGTGACCACCGAAGGCGGCCTGGACGTTGCGGGTCAGAAAGACAAGATGACCGTGGCGGTTGAGCGCCTGTCTCAGGCCGGGATCCTGGTTTCTCTGTTTATCGACCCGGATGTGCGCCAGATTGATGCCGCCGTTGCCGTGGGCGCGCCTTACATCGAAATCCACACCGGTGCCTATGCTGAAGCGCCTGAAGGCATTCACCGTGATGCAGAGTTCAAGCGAATCAAAGAAGCTGCGACCTACGCCGCGTCAAAAGGCCTGAAGGTTAACGCCGGTCACGGTCTGACCTACAAAAACGTACAGCCTATCGCCGCCTTGCCAGAGATGCACGAACTGAACATCGGTCACTCGATTATCGGTCAGGCGGTTTTTGACGGACTGGCCGGTGCGGTAAGCGAGATGAAAGCCCTGATGCGTGAAGCGCGTCGCTAATGGCTATTCTTGGGCTGGGCACCGATATTGTCGAGATAGTCCGCATCGAAGCGGTAGTTGAACGCAGTGGCGACAGGCTGGCTAAACGTATTCTCAGTGCCAATGAATGGCAGCTGTACCTGAATCACCAGCAACCGGTGCGTTTTCTGGCCAAGCGTTTTGCCGTTAAAGAAGCGGCTGCCAAGGCGCTTGGCACGGGGATTCGCAACGGGTTGGCGTTTGAGCAGTTTGAAGTGGTCAACGATGCGTTGGGCAAACCGAATCTGATTTTTCACGACCGTGCGGCAGAGATGGCCGCCGAATTCGGCGTGAAGTCAGTGCATGTGACGCTGGCCGATGAGCGCCACTACGCCTGTGCAACGGTGATTATCGAGAACTAGCCTTTCACGACAACGTTAACCGCTGCATCCTTTTGTCGACTTACCGTTGTGCAGAATGGTGCAGCACCACGAACTTGTCCCAAAGCTGGTCATTGGTTTCGACGTGCCGCGGGTCGATGATAATCGTATTGTCGATCGGGCATACTTTCTGACAGGTTGGGGCTTCGTAGTGCCCCACACATTCTGTACAGCGTTCGCTGTCTATCTCGTAATACTCACTTCCCATCGCGATGGCCTGATTAGGGCACTCCGGTTCGCACATATCGCAGTTGATGCATTTAGCGGTGATTAGCAGCGCCATAGCGTCTTATTCTCAGGATTTAAACGGGCGCGAATTATAACAAACATCCCTGGGCTAATAAGCTTCCGGCCCCGTTATCTGCAACAAACCTGATCTGGGTCAACTCAGCTTTTTCACCAACGCCTCGCTGTGTTTGATGCGTTCTGGGGCATGTTCGGTGTCTTGTTGGATGAGCGCCATAAACAGGATATCGGTTAGCGAAAACTGTGCGGTACTGGCCGAAATTGCCGCACCGCGCGTGACTGGCAGTTCGGCGAGGGTATACAGACAGTGGTCGGCCTGCTGTTGCAGCGTGTTGGGAGAGAAACTGGTCAACGCCAGCGTTTTAGCGCCCGCCTTACGGGCAACCTCTGCCGCAAGATTGATTTCCCGCCGTTCGCCACTAAACGAAATGGCCAGCAGCAGATCCTCACTCGAAAGCGCCTGCACCGTTGCCAGCAGGACGTGGGTATCCGACTCTGCGATCGCCGTGATGCCGATTTTCAACAGCTTATAGGCGAAGTCCTTGGCGACCAGCCCCGATGCCCCTAGCCCGGTCAGCACGATTTTTCGTGCATCAGTGAGCATAAACAGCGCCTGCTGGAACCGTTGCTCGCTGTTGACGTCCAGCGTGGCACGCAGAGCCGCCTGCTTCTCTGCCAGCAGTTTTTCGCCGACGGTCAACAGGCTGTCGGTGCTGAGTATCCGGTTATGCACCGTGATAGCCGGGTCCGTCTGCGGGGCAGACATCGCCTCGCTTAGTGCCAGCTTGAGCGCCGGGAAGCCCTTATATCCGAGCTTCTGGGCAAACTTGACCACGCCAGATTGACTCACGCCCGCCAACTCGGCCAGTTTTTGCGAGCTAAGATGTCGTGCATTCTCTGGCTGCGTAAGAAGAAAATCTGCCAGTTTTTTATCATTCTCTGCCAGCTGTGGGTACATCTGACGGATGCGTATCATACAGCTCATGATCCTGTGTCCTGCCGTGAGTTCCTGGTGGTGATGTCTCTAAACTAGCAAAAAAAACTCGCTTTGCTGAATAAACTATTCAAATATGATAAATGAATTTCGAATTAAATATTCAAGAGGTCATGATGAATTTAGGCGCTTTGGTATCTGAAACCCGCAACCCGGCCACGTCTCGTCTGGATGAAATGTCCACGCTGGAGATGGTGACCTGTTTTAATGATGAAGACCGAAAGGTCCCGCAGGCTATCAACGCGGTGCTGCCCGAGATTGCGCAGGCGGTTGAGCTGGCTGCGGCGTCGTTCAGTGCCGGTGGACGCCTGATTTATCTCGGCGCAGGCACCAGCGGGCGTCTGGGTGTTCTTGATGCTTCTGAGTGTCCACCCACCTTCGGCGTGCCGCACGGTATGGTTGTTGGGTTAATTGCCGGCGGACCCGGCGCGTTGCTGAAGGCCGTAGAAGGTGCTGAAGATGACCCAGCACTCGGTGAAGAGGATTTAAAAAACCTGTCGTTGACCGCCGCCGACACCGTCGTAGGTCTGGCCGCTTCTGGCCGCACGCCTTATGTAATTGGCGCGCTGCGTTATGCCCGTGCAGTGGGCTGTGCCACGGTTGCCATTTCCTGTAACCCGGATTCACCTATCGCTCACGAGGCACAGGTGGCGATTTCGCCGGTTGTGGGGCCAGAGGCGCTGACGGGATCCACGCGGCTAAAATCGGGTACCGCGCAAAAGCTGGTGCTCAACATGATCTCTACCGGCGCGATGGTCAAGATTGGCAAGGTTTATCAGAACCTGATGGTCGATGTTAAGGCAACCAACGTAAAGCTGGTGGATCGCGCCTGCCGCATTGTGGTCGAAGCCACCGGGGCCGATCTTGCCGAGGCCGAGCATGCGCTGAAGCAGACCGCATTTGAAGTGAAACCGGCCATCCTGATGATTCTCGCGCAGATCACTGCCGAACAAGCCGCAGAGCGTTTACAGCGCCATAAAGGGTTCCTGCGCGCCGCGTTGGCGGAATAGTCGCGCGATGCCTTTGTTTGACGTTTGACAGGGTAAAAAGGGGGAGGAGCAATGGCAACGGATAAAACGCGGGTTCTGGCAACGGAAATCCTCAGCGGCGTGGGCGGTGAGGGCAATATCAGCAGACTCGAAAACTGTATGACGCGGGTGAGAATCCAGGTCCACGATGAACAGCTGCTCGACCTGCCTACGCTGAAAAATCTTGAAGGGGTCAAGGGCTACGTCAAGCAAGGGCAGCAGCATCAGCTGATTGTCGGCCCCGGTGCGGCGGGAAGAGTGGTTGACGCTATGCGCGAGCGACTTTCCTCCGCCGATCCCCTTGCTAAAGCACAGTTAGAACACAATAAGGCACAGGCCAAAGTGAAATATGCTGCGCCAATGAGTGGCGCGCTGCGTCAACTGGCGAACGTGTTTATTCCGCTTATCCCCGCTTTTATCGCCTCTGGCCTGATTACCGGCATCATCAATCTGCTTAAACGTCCTGACATCGCCGGCAGTCTGGCGCTGGATTACCCCAATCTCTTGGGACTGCTCGGAATATTTGGCGGCGCGGTATTTGCCATCATGAATATTCTGGTCGGCGTTAACGCGGCTCGCGTCTTTGGTGGCTCGCAGGCGATGGGCGGCGTAATGGCCGGGATCCTTTCAAGCCCGCAGCTGGCACAAATCCACCTGTTCGGCGAAGCGCTACAGCCTGGCCGTGGCGGGGTTATCGCGGTCCTTCTGGTGGTCGCTCTAATGTGCTGGATTGAGAAACGCCTGCGCCAGTGGCTACCCGAATCGGTCGAACTTATCCTCAACCCTCTTTTCACCACGCTTATTACCGCCACGCTTGCTATCGTTATTCTCCAGCCTCTGGGAGGCGTGATTTCCGATGCCATTGCACACGGCGTCAATCTTGCCATTGACAGAGGCGGACTGTGGGTCGGTGCACTGTTGGCCGGATCCTTCCTGCCGCTGGTGCTCTCGGGTCTGCATCAGGGACTGGTGCCCATTCACGTTGAGCTTATTCAGTCACACGGTTCCAACCCACTGCTGCCCATTCTGGCGATGGCGGGCGTCGGGCAGGTGGGAGCGGCGATTGCGGTGTTGCTGAAAACCCGCAATCCCCGGCTCAAAAAAGTGATTAAAAGCGCGCTGCCGGTCGGCATTCTCGGCATCGGTGAGCCGTTGATTTTTGGCGTTACGCTGCCGCTGGGACGGCCCTTTATCGCCGCCTGCCTCGGCGGCGCAGTGGGCGGGGCGCTAATATGTTATTGGAAAGTCGCGACGGTAATTACCTTTGGTATCTCGGGTTTGCCTTTGGCGCTGACTATTATCTCCGGTAAAGTGGGACTGTATCTGACCGGTGCGCTAATCACGCTGGTGGCCGGCTTTATTTTTACCTGGATTATGGGGTTCAACGATCCCGAGGAGTAACGCATTGGGCGCGAGGACGGATCGACGGGTGGTATTTTTTGATCTCGATGGCACGTTGCATCAGCAGGATATGTTCGGCACTTTTATGCGCTTTTTGCTGCGAAAAATGCCGCAAAACCTGCTGCTGGTGATACCTGTACTGCCGATTATCGGCGCAGGAATGGTGCTTTTTGGGCGGGCCAAACGCTGGCCAATGAGCCTGATGCTGTGGTCAATCACCTTCGGGCACGGTGAGGCGCGTCTTAAGGCGCTTGAGCTGGAATTTGTGAACTGGTTCCGTCACAAAGTGGTGGCTTTTCCCGTGGTGCAAATGCGCCTGCGTGAATACCTCGACCGCGACGACGCCGAGGTATGGCTGATAACCGGTTCGCCGGAAAATCTGGTGCGCGGGGTGTATAACGCCTCACCTTTCCTGCCGCGCGTCAGGCTGGTCGGTAGCCGCATTGCTCGTCGTTACGGCGGTTGGGTGCTGACCCTGCGCTGCCTCGGCGAAGAAAAAGTCGTGCAGCTTGAGCAGCGCATCGGTTCCCCGCTGAAGCTCTACAGCGGTTACAGCGACAGCAAGCAGGACAACCCGCTGCTGTTTTTCTGTGAACATCGATTCCGCGTCAGCAAGCAGGGCGAACTACAGCAACTGGAGTAAGGCGGCGCAATTGATTAAAAATCGCCGATCATTTGTTAAGCTCATACTTAACAAAACCGGTCGCTATACTGTGTAAGCAGGTTCTCGCAGTGTATGATAGCCGCCGTTTTAGTCAGGGTGAGGTTTACGTGATAGAGCAATACAGCGATCAATACTGGATGCAGCACGCCATGGCGCTGGCATTAAAGGCGCAGGAAGCAGGCGAGGTGCCGGTCGGCGCGGTATTGGTGTTGGGTAATGAAGTGATTGGCGAAGGGTGGAACCGTTCTATCGGGCATCACGACCCTACCGCACATGCCGAAATCATGGCGTTGCGTCAGGGAGGCAGGGTGGTGAAAAACTATCGACTGCTCGATGCGGTCCTCTATGTCACCCTTGAGCCGTGCGTGATGTGCGCGGGTGCGATGGTGCATAGCCGCATTCGTCGTCTGGTGTATGGCGCTGCGGATAAGAAAACCGGGGCGGCGGGATCACTGCTTGATGTGCTGCGCCATCCGGGCATGAATCACCAGATTGATATCACCTCCGGCGTGCTAGCCGACCCGTGTTCACATCAGCTCAGCGAGTTCTTCCGACTGCGACGCAGCCAGCAGAAGGCGCTGCGACAGGCCCATCGTGCGGCCGCCAACGAGACTCATCAGCCAGAATAGAGCGCGAGAGGCTTAGCCTCCCGCGTTTTTTAGCGCGCTCAGTGAGACCGCCGGATAACCCGCACCAAGCTGGGTCTGTAACAGCAGCGCCTGCGCTTTTTGTTTCTCTTTCTCCATCAAGTATCCCACCAGGCTTATCTGGTATTTACGGATATTCTCGACGTAGTTGAACGCCTGGGTACCGCGTGCGTAGCCGTAAGTCGTCTTGCTGTAGTAGCGTTTCTGATTCAGCAACGGCAGGCGCTGCTTGACGTCAACCCAACTGTCGGGATTGCCATTCTGCGCCGCAGTAATAGCGCGCGCGTCGAGCATGTGCCCATAACCCATATTGTAGGCGGCCAACGCAAACCAGATTTTGTCGTCATTGTCGATGGTGGTGGGCAGTGAATCGATAATGTGATTCAGATACAGCGCACCGCCGCGAATACTCTCCTCGGTGTCGAGTCGATCGCTCACCCCCAATCCTTGCGCGGTTGCGCGGGTCAGCATCATCATGCCGCGTACGCCGGTTGGCGAGGTTGCGTCGGGATCCCAGTGGGACTCCTGATATGAGATGGCCGCCAGCAGACGCCAGTCGATGTTGCCAGCATATTTTTCAAAGAATGGCTGTAGGGTGCTGAGTTTGGCATCTATATTGTTGAGGAAGGCACGAGTGTCGACAAAGTCGAAGTTACCCACGTGGCCCAGATACTTCTCCTCGAGCTTCTCCAGCGTGCCGTCTTCTGAGATTTGGCTAAAGAAGTCGAGCATGGCGGCATACAGGCTGTCGTCATCGGCCTTCTTGCTAAAGTACCAGGTTACCGGCTCGTCGTCGGAGGCATCAAACGCCACCGCCAGGCGCGGGTAAACGCGTTGCAGCAGGGCGACGGTCACGGAGTCGCCCAGGGTGTATTTGAGCTTTCCTTCGGCAACTTGCTGCATCAGTTCGGCAGGCGAATAACGACGGGTGACGCCCCAGTTGAGATCGGGAAACTTCTTCTTGGCGTCTTCGAGGGTGGAAATATGAGCCGAGCCTGCCGAGACAACCATATTACCTTTAATATCGGCATAGGATTTCGGGCGCACCGAACCCTGACGATAAAGCACCTGCTGGAGAACGGTATAGTACTCCGGCCCGGTACGAAATGACTTCAAACGTTCGGCGTTGTAGACCAGACCCGAAGCGAGCATATCGGCTTTGCCGCTTTTGAGATCGCTAAACAGGCTGTCAAAATCTTTGTGCGGTATCAATACCAGCTTCACGCCCAGATAATCGGCGAAACGGCTGGCTAATTCATAATCAAATCCCCGGTCACCGGTGGCGCCGTTAAAAAAAGTCTGTGAAGCGTCGAGCGTGCTCACGCGCAACTCCCCACGGGACAGGATGTTTTGTAGCTGGTCACCGGAACCACGCTGCCATGGAATGCTCGGCCAAAGGGCGAGCGCCAGCAGCAGGGTGATCAGACCTACAACTAAGTAAGTAATTTTTATGCGCTTCAAATAGTTATCTCTCTGCGGCGCTATTCTTTTAATAAGCTAAAATGGTGCTGAAAATAGGGCTATAATCCCGGTTCCGACGCATTTTGCTCAACAAAACGTCAATCTGCAACTTTATTCCCAATAACCCCTGTAAACTGTAAGGACAAATCTATTATCAATAAACCGTGCGCAAACGGTTTCGTCGCGCTCGAGGATTCTCTATAATGGCCCGCGTTTTCCCCCTGTTGCGCCCAATGAAGCACCTACGGTCAGTTGCTTCGAAGACGAGAGATATTTGATTATGGAAATACTGCGTGGTTCGCCCGCTTTGTCGGCTTTTCGCATTAATAAACTGCTTTCCCGTTTTCAGGAAGCTCAGCTTCCGGTAAACGATGTCTACGCCGAATTCGTACACTTCGCCGATGTCAGCGCACCTCTGACAACGGAAGAACAAACCAAGTTGCAACGCCTGCTCAAATATGGTCCTTCTCTCGCTGAACATGCTCCCGTTGGCCGCCTAATTCTGGTTACACCACGTCCGGGCACGATTTCGCCGTGGTCTTCCAAAGCAACAGACATTGCCCACAACTGCGGTCTGTCTCAGGTTGTACGCCTTGAGCGCGGCCTGGCGTTTTACGTTCAGGCTCCCGAACTGACCGAAGAGCAGTGGAAAACCCTCGGTGCGCTGCTGCACGACCGCATGATGGAAACCGTCTTCAGCGAGCTTTCAGACGCTGAAAAACTGTTTGCCCAGCACCAACCGGCTCCGGTTCAGCACGTTGATCTCCTCGGAGAAGGCCGCGTGGCGCTTGAACAGGCTAACGTCAAACTCGGTCTGGCACTGGCAGAAGATGAAATTGACTACCTGGTCAATGCCTTCACCAACCTTGGCCGTAACCCGACCGACATCGAGCTGTACATGTTCGCGCAGGCTAACTCCGAACATTGCCGCCACAAAATCTTCAACGCCGATTGGATTATCGACGGCGAAGCACAGCCTAAATCGCTGTTCAAGATGATCAAAAACACCTTTGAAAAAACCCCTGACCACGTGCTGTCTGCCTATAAAGACAACGCCGCCGTCATGGAAGGTTCAAAGGTTGGCCGTTTCTACGCCAACGCCGAAACCGGCCTGTACGATTTCCATCAGGAAGACGCGCACATCCTGATGAAGGTAGAGACCCATAACCACCCGACCGCTATCTCTCCATGGCCGGGCGCAGCCACCGGTTCCGGCGGCGAAATCCGTGACGAAGGCGCAACCGGTCGCGGCGCGAAGCCAAAAGCTGGCCTGGTCGGCTTCTCAGTTTCCAACCTGCGTATCCCTGGATTTGAACAGCCTTGGGAAGAGAACTTCGGCAAACCTGAACGTATTGTGACCGCGCTGGAAATAATGACCGACGGTCCTCTCGGTGGTGCAGCTTTCAACAACGAATTTGGTCGTCCCGCGCTTCTTGGTTACTTCCGTACCTATGAAGAGCAGGTGAACAGCCATAATGGACCAGAACTGCGCGGATATCATAAGCCAATCATGCTGGCGGGCGGAATTGGGAATATTCGTGCTGACCACGTGCAAAAGGGTGAAATCACCGTTGGTGCAAAACTGATCGTGCTGGGTGGCCCGGCCATGAACATCGGTTTGGGCGGCGGTGCAGCGTCATCTATGGCGTCCGGCCAGTCCGATGCCGACCTGGATTTCGCCTCCGTACAGCGTGACAACCCAGAAATGGAGCGTCGCTGTCAGGAAGTTATCGACCGCTGCTGGCAGTTGGGCGAAGCGAACCCGATTCTGTTCATTCACGACGTGGGCGCGGGCGGACTGTCTAACGCCATGCCTGAGCTGGTAAGCGACGGCGAACGCGGCGGCCGTTTCCAACTTCGTGATATTCTGAATGACGAGCCGGGCATGAGCCCACTCGAAGTCTGGTGTAATGAATCTCAGGAACGTTACGTGCTGGCCGTTGCGCCAGAGCAGCTGGCGCAGTTTGACGCTATCTGCCAACGCGAACGTGCGCCTTATGCCGTTATCGGTGAAGCGACCGAAGAGATGCACTTGACGCTGGAAGACAGTCATTTCGACAACCAGCCGATCGACATGCCGCTCGACGTTCTGCTCGGCAAGACGCCGAAAATGACCCGTGACGTGCAAACCCTTAAAGCGACCGGTGACACGCTTCAGGGCGAAAATATTCAAATCGCCGAAGCGGTGAACCGCGTACTGCATCTGCCGACCGTGGCCGAGAAAACCTTCCTGATCACTATCGGCGACCGCACCGTGACCGGTATGGTTGCACGTGACCAGATGGTGGGACCGTGGCAGATTCCGGTAGCCGACTGTGCGGTGACCACCGCCAGCCTCGACAGCTACCACGGTGAAGCGATGTCGCTCGGCGAACGAGCACCGGTAGCGTTGCTGGACTTCGCCGCCTCTGGCCGTCTGGCCGTGGGTGAAGCGCTGACCAACATTGCCGCCACCGAAATCGGTAGCCTCAAGCGCGTTAAACTTTCCGCAAACTGGATGTCTGCGGCCGGTCACCCGGGTGAAGATGCGGGCCTGTACGAAGCCGTTAAAGCCGTGGGTGAAGAGCTGTGTCCGGCGCTGGGTATTACTATCCCAGTAGGCAAAGACTCGATGTCGATGAAAACCCGCTGGCAGGAAGGCACCGAGCAGCGCGAGATGACCTCGCCGCTGTCTCTGGTTATCACCGCCTTTGCACGCGTCGAAGACGTACGCCATACCGTGACGCCTGAACTGCGTACCGACAAGGGCGACACCTCGCTGCTGCTGATTGACCTGGGTGCAGGCCACAACGCACTGGGCGCAACCGCGCTGGCGCAGGTTTATCGTCAACTGGGCGACAAACCGGCCGACGTGCGTAACGTCGAGCAGCTGGCTGGCTTCTTCAACGCTATGCAGACGCTGGTCTCCGAGCAGAAACTGCTTGCTTACCATGACCGTTCAGACGGCGGCCTGCTGGTCACGCTGGCAGAGATGGCGTTTGCCGGTCACTGTGGCCTGACTGCCGATATCGCGAAACTGGGTGACTCTGCACTGGCAGCCCTGTTTAACGAAGAGCTGGGTGCGGTTATCCAGGTACGTAACGACCAGCGTGCCGACGTTGAGCAAGTGCTGGCAAAACATGGCCTGGCCGACTGCACGCACTTCCTGGGCGGCGTCGAACAGGGCGATCGCTTCGTGATAACTTCTGGCGACAAGCCGGTGTTCAGCGAAAGCCGCACGACGCTGCGTACCTGGTGGGCAGAAACCACCTGGCAGA
>Ga0116229_10012103_pt1 | contig 12531 bp, 6 predicted proteins | sample S1TSphgellanicum_3_FD_87313 | JGI IMG/M metagenome (GOLD analysis project Ga0116229, IMG submission 87313) | Host-associated microbial communities from peat moss isolated from Minnesota, USA - S1T2_Fc - Sphagnum magellanicum MG | ecosystem: Host-associated > Plants > Peat moss > Unclassified...
TTAACTGGCAGTTTGGCTTACTTGAAACTGAAAGCATGAAGGATCCAAAACTAAATTTTCTTGGATTTAGATTTTGTAGGTTGGACAAATTCTTAGCAATCACAATATGGAAGATCCAAACTACCTACACTTTCTGATCCTTATACAACTCACAAGAGTTCTTACACATATCAGGGCCTCTTAGACCACTTCAACTGGTGATGGGTTTTTTCATTGGAAAAAGCTGAGTCCAATCTCCTTGCTTCTTTTGATTTCCAAACATACCCATCCAAAAAGTATCTTTCCATAATAGAACTTGACTAAGGTTTGATCACCCTTTCTCTACTCTGCCAAAGAAGTTGATCGGACTCCACAAAGAGTCTTTAATCAGAAACAAATCCCAAATATTCTGCACAAAGTGTCCCCAATTAACACCATTTTGCAAAATCAAGCTAAATTGCAAGAGAGGTCTTCTAATAAGGAACGACACCCACTCAGGTACAAGGCATTATTTCTTCCCTAGAAAGAATTGAAAGATGTGTCAAACATGAAGAAAACTTTGGGCAATGAGACCCTAAGGTGATATGCTGGAAGCTTGTCATTGCCACTATTAGCAAGATCTGGACAATGTTCTCTTGACATCTGGAACTCTAGTAGTGCAAAAGAGGGGGAGAATCCCCCTTTGAAAAGACCACACAAGGCTCCCTTATCCTAACCCATTCACAAATCGCTCTTAGTGATTGGTAAACAAATACTAATTGCCCATCTCAATGGGCCAACTAATCCTAATGGTTTCATACACAAGACGAATTAAAGGACGATAAGCAATTACCACTAGTAACTATTTAGTTACTAAGATGCCCATAGGACTAATTAGTTTAAGTGGAATTTCTTCCCTTAACAACTACCACACACACAAATCTAGTTATGGACTCCCTCTAGCAAACATGTTTTCACAAAAAGTTCAATTTGGGTATTAACAAGTTGCCTTTCCCTTCAATGACTCTATAAACCTTGCACTTGATCTATATGACCTCATCAAACACCCATAATAGATTTTGCCTAAGGAAGTTTTGTTGCTCATGAATCTTGGAAACAATAATTAAGTCCATACATTTCTTTTTTCTTGTTTTTACTATTGGTTAGGTTTTTGTACTTGTGATGGATCAATAACCACAACAATATGCAAAGGGTTTTGGTTAGAACTTCCAACATTAGAAGGGTCGACATGGATGTAATTAGGGGAAAAAAACTTATGTTTTAATTTTTTTGGGACAACTCAAGATGCAATACTATTGGATGACAACTTGCTAAGAAACAGGCATGGGAATGATTTCTTGGTGACATCAAACTTGCAAGCTTATGTTCTTCAAGACAAAATCTTCAATTATAGGATTATTTGACCAATTCTTTGATTCTTTGAGAACTACAATTATATATCAAAATTGGTTCTTGGATTTTTGAAAACCATGGTTATATATCAAAATTGGTTTTTTGAAACATGGATCTTGCTTGGAAGCCTCATTCACTCAACAACAACAAAGTTGTCTATTACTCCATTACTATGACCTTTCACTCTACACCCAAACCCACATAAGAAAGCAATCGTATGGTGCATAAAACACTCTGTGGTAGCCATTCCCTTTTGCAAAACACCCATGTTTGGGTTTCCGTGTATGGCTAGTTCTCCCACTAGTATAATGGATTCTATAATTCCTTTTGTATAGGTGGGAGACTAGAAGTGCATCATGTTTTATGTTAGGTAAAGGCCTGGCAACAAAACATTACACCCGCAAACCTTGGAGTTTGGCAAGGCATTACACTTACAAAGAGATGCCTTGGTGCCAGGCCTTTATCCTATACATAAAACATTGTATATTTTGCCTAGGTATGAAAATTAATCTATTGTGCCTTCTTCTATGTAAAACATCATTTTTCTCACAACATGATCAAGGTGACAAAGGAGCAAGTCAAAAATTTGTACTAGGTGAACAATAGCTTGACAGCACCCCTTTTATTAACAATCAAATACATGCAACCATAAACTCTCCATTTAGGTAAAATGTATTCACTTTGCTTCACAATCACATATTTTTCAAGGCCTTTAGTTGTCATGAACTTTCTTTAGTTGTCATGAAATCAATCCACTAATTTCACCCAACTTTCAGTCTCACATCACTAGGTTAAGGGAAATGTGTACCATGGAAACACAATTCATTTTCCAATTTGACAAGATGCGAACATAAACCCTTCAAAGGATTGCAACACATACGATCAAGAGTTAAAACTTTTCTATCCTTTAGAAATCATGGTTTATGGCCTCTCAATTCAGCCAAAATCAAAACCTAATCCATTTGAACCTAAAGTAACCAAACATATGACAATCAAGTAAACCAAACTTCAAATATAGAACATGCAAACGCTCCAAAACTTGTTGTTATTACTTGATGCAGACTTGCTTAATGATCCCCAATTCTAAACAAACCTCAAAAGTTCACTATAAACCTTGAAAGGCCTTTGCCACCATGACAACCACAGATTGCAAAAGTAATGCACCCTTCCCACTTCCTTCCTGATTTTTTAGTGACTCGCATTTGGCCTGAGCAATGAGCACAACATACAAGATGGATGGTGCAAAACACTCATTTGTTTGAATTGTTTTCATGTCCCATAGCTTAATTCACAGTGGTTAACAAAGCCCTAACGATTGGAATGAATTAGTAGCCACCAGTGCACCAGTTCGGGATGAGGCTGTTCAAGTTGTTTGAGGGATGAACCAAAAACACATCCTCTTCCCCTGCCCAATGATTTGTTAGCCCCCGTCTTTGCCCCAAAAATTTCCCCTCTTATCTCCCTCACCCCATTTCCTCCTCACTCCATCGCCAAAGCTTAGGAGAGCTCTTGATCTTGAGTAGCTCAGAAATTTGAAAAGACACGAGACACAAGGCTTGAAAAAGGTGGAGATCTCAACATTGAAGAAATGTGGAAAGGAGAAGGCAAGAGGAATGCTTCATTTCAAACGTAGAAGCAAGAGAAAAAATGTAAGCTCCTTCCTTTCTTTGCATTTATTTTTCTCTGTTTTTTTTTTCCTACTTGAGAAGAAGAAGATGATAATAATGGATGTCATCTTTTTCTTTTATTTTTTTGTTTTTGTTTGAAGTGAAAACGATGGCATTAAGCTTGTTGTTGTCACATTTTTTTTTCTTTTATTATTGTTACTATGAACAAAGCAATGGTAGTAAGCTTGTTATCGTTACCCATTTTTGTCTTCTTTTTACTTGAAGCAAAAATGTGTGACAACAGTAAACTTGCCATTGTCACATCTTTTTTTCTTTTGTTGTTGTTGTTGTTGTTGCAAACAAAGCAACAATAACAAGCTTGCTAGCATCGCCCATTTTATTTTTTTGCTTGAAGGGAAAATGGGTGACAACAATAAGCTTATTGCCATCACATTTTGTTTTTATTTTATTGTGTTGTTGTGAACAAAATGATAATAGCAAACTTGCTACCATCGCCCTTTTTTTTTCCTTTCAACTTGAAGTGAAAAAGGCGATGACAACAAGCTTATTATTGTTACCTTCTTTTTGTCTATTAGTGTTGTTGTGAAGAAGGTGATGGCAATTGTTGTCACCTTCTTCAAGTGTTTTGTTGCAAAGAAGGCGATGACAGCAAGCCATCATTTTTTTTATTTTTTTATTTTTTTTTATCCTACTTTCTTTTTTTTGTTTTCTTCTTTTTTAGTCCTTTTGTTACAAAGAGTTGTTAATTGTTCATTAAAATTAGCAATTAACAATGATCTAGTGGTATTTAAAAATGTTTAGGGTAAAGGAAACTAAAGAAAGTTGGTAATGATTTGGAAGGTTAGAAGCAAAATGTTGTTTCATTAGAACTAACAATTGGGGAATAAAATGTTGCTTCATCAAAACTAAGAGTTGATGGATCAAGCAATCCATGTGACTTAAAGTTTGCAATGGTGATTATTTGCAATTCAAATGATGAGACCCCTCCCAATACAAATTGAAAATTTTAATCGAAAAGTGGTGGGTTAGATTGTTTTAAAATTTACACACATTAAATTAAATGCAGAAAAAATTTGTACAAAAAAAATTTAATTTAATTATACCAGCACCTTCCATCATTTGATGGAAGGTGCGAGATTTTTTTTCAAAATGTTGTTATTGCACTATTTAAAAAAGGTTAAAGTTTATAGTAATTGCATATGATTGTGTGATATTATGTTTTGCAATACTTGTATTTTGTTGTGTGTATTTTGTTGTGTGATTTTTTTATGTTTAAGGTTTTAGGGTTAGGGGTTTTTATTTGAAATGAAAACTTATTTTTTTAATAGTTTTTGGTTTAAGTCCAAAGCTTGAAACCAATTAGGCCTTTCAACCACCAACACCCCATTATCCACCTAATATGATTCAAAAGGACAAAAAATGGATGAAGGTTGGATTGAAATGGAAGTGTAAAGTTAACACTTACATTGTTGCATATTTTGCCAAATGGTTATTGACCAATCATTTCAAGGAGGTGCATGGCTTAATGGCAAAAAGGCAAAATTTGAGAGGTGTTCAACTTCCAAAGGAGGTCCTCAACATCAAAACCATGCTAAAATGAACATTCACATCTTGGGAGATGCCATGGCCATGCGGAGGCAGAATGATCGAAAAGTTGCTAATTACACTCGTGCTAAAGCCTAATGTGAGTGGGATAAATTAGTAATTGTTGCAAAACAATGTCCACCATTACCAAAACCAACTTTGGTCAAATTAGTTTCAAAACAATTATTGCAGGTGTTAGGTCTTAATGCTTAAGGCATGGGAAGCATGCCTTGAGATGTAGCATCATGGATGGAAAAGGACAAAAATTTACAAAAGATGATCTAATCCATTTGTTTTACATATGCACGACGATTGAAAATGACATGGGATGTCAAAAATTAAGATCAAGAGTCCACTAAAACGAATTGGACACAAAAGTTAACAATTGTATTAAATTTCCATGAATCTAAAATGATTTGTGGAAGGTGAAAAAAAATAATACTCAATGTTTATCCTTTTTCTATCATTTTATTTCATCCAAGGTGTGTTAGGTTAGGGTTTAATTTGGTGGTTTGTTTAAATTTGGTAGTTTTAAGGCCAGATTAAATTGACAACCACCAATGCACCAATTGGCTGTTTTGTCCATTGGATGGGCTACGTTTTTTCATTCGGCATCAAGTGGGGTTTATCATAGTCCATTTTTTTTTGGTTGACCATTGAACGTTTTTTTTTTGGGTTTGTTATTGGTTGTTTTTTCCTTGGACCTAACCTCACACATAGCTACTTTATTCACCTTCCTACCTTCATAAGTATTGTACCAACCTATCCCTTATTAACATAGCTACCCTAATAACTAGTTATCCCATTAACTTAATTACAATACTAACTACATGCCCTACTAACCTAGCTACTGTGTTAACTACATACCCTACTGACTTAACTTCCCTACTAACGTAACCATTGTACTAACTACTTACCCTACTGACCTAGTTACATTACTATTTAGTAACCTTATATACACAACCACCCTATTGACATAAGTATTTTACAAACCTAGTCACCTTGATAAGGTAACATGTTTCCTACGTACTAACTTGCCTATCTACTTAACCACCTTGTTAGTGTAACTTTCTTCCTACCTATTAATTTGCCTACCTACGTGCCTACCTACTCTAGTAACCTATCTACCTTGCTATTTGAACTTCCTTTCTTCTTACTAACTTGCCTACCATATGTAGTTGCCTTGAATAGTAATCACATTGTTTTCCCAGTATACTTGGCATACCATATGTAGCTACATTTACTATTTTGTAAAATAATGTGGTAGATTTTAACTATTCCATGTTGTTGGGAAAACCTTAGTTTAGAGATGTAAAGGTTACACGTGACTGGGAAAACAATGTGATTACTATTCAAGGCAATGGAATAATCAAAACAATATCAGTTAACAAGAAACTAGGAGCAAAAACCAAAAGGCCCCAAATACTTATTTGGTATGACTTGATGGAAGGTCTAATAGATGAGGAGGAAGATCTGATCTTTGACATAAAACCAAAGTTGTTCTCAAATAGCACAATCATTATCTCAGATGAAATAATTTCATTTCTAAATGTTGGAGTTATAGAGATCATTATTAATGGAAAATTTAAACTAAAACAAGGGATATCATATCAAGGAGCAACAGAAACAATGGTTTCAACAACAAAAACAACAAAATTTAATGTCAAACCAGAGACATCACTAGAAGATAAGGTTTATCTTGAAACTTATTATCATCATAACCAAGCTTTTATTGAAGTGGATGAGACACCAACCAAAATTCAAATATATAATCTTCAAATAACATGTTAAACCTTGATGAAAAAAATAGCTTATTAAATTTAATCTTGGCACAAATGCAAATCCACAATGTGTTAAAGTTAATGCACAATTAATAAAGGAAACAATTGAAGAGCTTTATACCTTACTCAAGGAGTTCACATATGTGTTTGCTTGGACTTATAAGGATTTGAAAGGCATACATCCAAATCTTGTTCAACACAAAATTGAGTTAAACACCTTAATCCCACCAACACATCAAGCAAACTACAACTATGTTACAATTATCAAACATGATATTGATAAACTATTAACAATAGGATTCATTCAACCAATAGAGGATGCTACATGGTTATCACCTATAGTGCTAGTACTTAAGAAGAATGGAAAACTAAAAATCTATGTCAATTTCAGGAAGTTGAATAAGGCAACCAAAAAAAATCCTTATTTTTTACCATTTTTTGATGAAATACTAAACATAATAAACTTCAAAAAGATTATAAGAATATGGAACATATTCTCTTGAAGCAACAGAAGGAGTTAGAGGAGTTCAAAAAAGAGATTGGTAATGTATGTTAATCCAAAAATGAATTACAAAGGCAATTTGAGTAGAAATAGGCAAAGATGGACAGAAACCTATAGAAGCAGAATGTTGTTAATGAAAGGTTGTAGCAAGTGATATAACACACCAAGGGAATCAAACCCTTCAACTATGACAATGTCTTTAGAGAGAACAATGAACTCAAAAAGCAACATAGTTTGCTTAAGGTAAAACTCAAAACATTAACTATGGAAGAGAAGGCTGTAAATATTTGGTGGGATGCAGTATAGGATATAGTCCAAAAAAATATTAGGAAAAGTCTATAAAATGTATGAAAGAAATGAGAAACTCTACATGCATAAGATATCCCAAATGGAAAAGGTTATACCATTCTTCCAATATGAACCTCTAGTCATGACTCTAAAATCAAAATCCTCTTATGAGGAAGAAAAGAGAGGAAAAATTGATGGTGTAGGGCCATTAGAGACAAAATAAAATAAAGGAGGAACCAATAGACCTCAAAGGAGGAAAGGATAGTTCCCAGAAGGAAGCTGAAGGTATGAAAAAGTATCAAAACAAAGTTTAAAACCACTAGAATCTATTCCACATCAAGTTAATTCCCAAGAGTATGTATTTGCAACTACAGAAATAGGAGAACAAATGCAAACTAAGGAACACATAATTGAGGAAGTACATGGGGATCATATTGATCCAACATCAAAACTTCAACAATCAAAGCACACTCATATCACATCACTTTTACAGTCATAGCAGCAAATTCAAGCAACATCATATTTGCAATTACAGTAACAGACATAAGTTACATTAGAGTTGTAATCACAAGAGTAGAAAACAAAAAATTAGCAAACAAGTGCACAATTGCAAATAGAGGTACAAGAAATACAAGAATAGATTTTAAACACAACAAAGAATAAACCTTTGATTTAATTGGAAAAATAATTTGTACCATAAATAGATCAAATGGATCAGATGGCATAGACTATAATACAACAAGCACAAAAAGATCAAATTATAGTATTGATAAATTGGACTATAATACAACAAGATTGACATTAGATTTTCGACCCACAAGATCAAAAACAATAGACTAATTCAACTTTTTGACATATTTTGATCTAGAATTCCAAGAAGTAATTTAAAGTATGAGTGGGGTAATGTTAAGGGAATAATTACTTGTTGTAAATATTTAGTTAGTAAACATTTACTTACCTAGTTATTTTCCAAGGATTTATTAGCTATTTTAAATAGTTTTCATCACCATTTGAATTTGAATTGATCATAGGATTGTTTTAGCTGATCATTTTTGGCAAGACAATAATGGATCATTGTAGAACATTGAATTTTTGAAAATATAGAATAAGAGCATGTTGCTTTTTGGAAAAACTTCAACTCCATAGCTAATTTTGTTGTTTTGATGTTTTTCCCCATATTTTACATGACTAGATTGAAGTTTTGAACTTAGATATGAGTAGATTTGATTGAGCAAAATTTATTAATATTAGTTTCATGATATGATTTAATCGAAATTTTGACCAGAATATAGAATAAATTTTTTATATCTACCAGTATGTGATAATGCCATTTAATGCACAACCCATCCTTTGCACGAAGTCCAAAGTGGGCTTCCCATTACCTAAAAAAAATTCCAAAAATATATTGTTGAACAGTAGGAGGCCTACAAACACACTTGAACATGGCTTGCTATTTTAGTCTAACCATACTTTAAAATGCTTGTCCAAATTATATGTTTAATTTGATACTCATTCATGTTGGTGACTTAAGATATTATGATTCCTATTTATCCATATAATCCATAGCATAACCCCTCTTAATGTTATCCATACTTGCTTAACTTGTTCTTATATTTCTTTGGAAGATGAATATTTACATTCCCCTTCATCTTGGTTTCATTTTAATCAAAAAAATGTTTGAACATGCAAAGTTACTCAGGATATGCTAATGTGCACATCAAATTTGATCCTATTGTACTCATGATAGAACTTTATAACATGATTCAAATCAACCTTCCATACAAACCTAGGCATGAACTCATCATTACCAAAGGCCCCAATCCATTCACCTTCTTTATATGTTTGAAATTTTTCAAGTATGGTCCATTATTTCCACTTGGCATTATTTATTCATAACTAACAATTTTCACATTTTCAAATTGTAACTTGTCTTGCACTTTTGACCATGCTAGACAGTCCTTGAACACCCCTAGGTCCCAAATATCGTCTACCCTCATATCTTTCTTATGGAATTATTGACTTTGATCAATTGACCAACCATAATTCCTTCCAATGAATTCTTTACTCCACCAAATATTCTACATAGCAATAGATTGAATTTTGGGACAATGGTAATTAACCTTACTATTAATGTGCAACCATGTTTTGAAAATACACTCCTATGCTCTAGAGCTAGGGAAATGAATATGCATGCTTATGAAACACCAATTATTCAAATCAAGGGCCCATTTTCTATGCTTAGATGGTTTGGCATTAGACTACCTAAATTTGGGAAAAACCTATAGGTTTGAGTCTCTTGATTGCAACACATATAATGCTATTGGGTCTTTAATTTTTGGTGTGTGAGGTTTGCCGATGGTTATTGGTTTTGCACTTGGAATTATGGAAGCTTATAAGGATGAATTGTTTAATAATGTCGCATGGAGTTGGTTTGTGAATGAATAAATGTGGGACCTATTTCATTAGTTGAATAAAGAATTTCCATGAGAGGAAACATTTGGACTTCTATGTTTTTGTGTTGAATAGACTGCACTACAAAATAGATATTTGCACATTGAGTTTTAAGTTAAGCATGAAGAAGAACTTTGTAATTTGCTATGTAGTTATACCTTTTGAAAGTTTAACATGAATAACAAAGAGAGGAGTTTAAATAAACAATGATATGTTAAAAAAATTGCTTTGATTCTATGAAAACATACAAAGACATTTGCAATCTTATGATGTTGTGAGAGCAAAGTCATAAATGTAGGAAAAACTAAAGTGAAATATTGTACTCTCCAATCCTAAAGTGCCTTATTCATCCATGTAAAACGTGTTGCCATGGCAAGTTATTTATTGTAGGAACAAAGATTGAGCCATTTCTTACATTTAAATCCTAGTTTATGAAAACAAAAACCTTTAAGCTAGATTCAAACAAAGGGTTACTACAAATATTTTTATTCCATTTAACTCCCTTTTGATTTGGGGGTTAAAATGACCAATTATAGAACTTAGAGTAAATTGACCCTCATGTTATTCGCACAAGGGGATAGATAATATAGTATGATGGGCTTAATTTAGCTCTATCTTGAACCATTTACACTGAATGGATGTCTAAACCGCACAAAACATTTGGGTAGCTCAAGGAAACTTACAATTTACCTTTTTCCCTATTTTGCAAAAAACAATTGGGCATTTTGCAAAAATTTCCTGAAATTATTTTCCTAGATGCTTGAATTTCTTTTGGCCATTATGGGAATTTTATGCAACCTAATAATTTTGGGTAGGTTATATAGATTGAAAGAAATTTCACTTTTGCCCAAAAAATTGGGCACTTTGGAAAAATCCTCATGTTCGAAATTTTTTTTAATAAAACATTTCCAAGATGTTCAATACATTTTAAGCAATTTTGCAATTTATTTGCCCAATAATGTTGGGCATATTAGAAACGTTACAAATTTTCAATTCTACTCCCAAAAATGTTAGGCACTTTGGAAAAATCCTGATGATCCAAAAAAAAAAAAACAATAAAGTGGTTTGGGAATTAAAAAATTTCTAGTTGATAATTTTGGGCAAATTATTAAGGTTAAAAATAGGTTTCATTGTTACCCAAAATCTCTGGCAACATGGAAAAATGTTTAGAAGTTTTCTAAGCTAGCAAAAAATTTAAGTCAATTTGCCAAAAACCTAAGGAAATGTTTCTAAGGTGGTTGAATTTTTTTGGTAGATTGGGAAATTTTATTTAGGTTGCCCAACAAATTCCCTCAAGTCTCCGACAAGTCCAAGTGCGCTCGCACATGAAAGAGAATATGTTGACTAAAACAACATTAGAAGCTCTTCTTGCTGCCCTTTCAGTTGGCCAAAAAATGGAATATTTTTTTCATTGCAAATTGTCATTAAACAAGTAAAAAGGGCACATAAAATCCTTTATGTGGAAAGAAAATTAAAAATATTTTTTTGGTTATAAACTACATCTATGTATAGATAGAAAAAGGGCAAATGACCAAATCTTTTATTTGGAAAAGAAAACTCAACAAATAAAATTTTCAATTTTCCAATACACATGTATTTAATCTTTTTGTAATGGAAAAAAAAGGAAAGAAAAAGTGTGGGTTCTCCTCCCCACCATCTCCTCAAAAATATATATATATAATAGAAGATGGATTTATTTTTTAAAAGAAATAATTGAAGTAGTACTATTTCCCAAAGCTCCTTTAAGTTTATTATAGCTTTAAATAAAGTGTTGTTTTCCAAAAAAATCTAAAAGGTTGAGTGTATAAATTATAAATCTAAAATAAATAAATTGACCCACTTTTGCTTTCAAAGAATAATGTCATACAATGTATTTTTACACCCTTGCACATGATATCTTTTTATCTCCTTTTCCCCTTTGTTTTTTCTTGTGTCATTGGCAAAGCAATTTCCACCTTCCCCAAGAAAACTAATCCAAATATATTTTATTTTTTGACTTTCACTTGGTCTTCAAATTTAATGGTGGTTTTTGGTACGAAGTTCTTCGTACTTGGTACAAAGGCCTCTAAACCAACCTAAGATCATTTACTAAAAGATGAAACATGACAACTCTTATTTCTCTTAGCCTTCTTCCCTACATCCATTTATTAATACCTTTCGAGGTCTATCGTATATTTTGTTTTGAAAAATCCACTTTAGCAATAATATAAAATAATTATAAATTTTTGGTGATAATTCATAATTATAGGCAACTTTTGATAAGTAGCTTCCTTGGCAAGTTCTTTTGATTGTAAACTTTAAAGAATGACTTATAAAAAATACTCTATGAAATTTTGACAATAGATATAGATGCCAACTTTTAGTGGGTTCTTTCAACTCTAAACTTCTAAAGCACGAGACTTTTACAACATTTTATACTCTCTTTGTTTTGCAAAAATAAAGAAAGATAATATTCCACCAAATTATATGATACTTGTTTAATATCAAATACTTGCTTTACAATGGTGGACCAACCTAAAGCAAGAAGTTTTTAGATTTCCAATTTCCACCATTTATTTTTTTATTTTGCCTTCTTTTCATATTGCTTTGCCCACATATTGGTCTTGTTATTTCTCCTTTAGTTCATCTCTCAATGCTATCAATTCTAACTAAAAGTTACCTATTGTCTTCACCTTTGCTTGTACAATGGATTTAATTTCAAGATTTAAAATAATGATCTAGAAAAAACCTATGTTGGGAAGGAGTTTGAGAAACAAAAAGAGAATGATCTAATATGATACCCAAAAAGGGAGGAAAAAAAACGTAAGTCAAAACCCACACAACACCCCCAAAAAGAAAATCAATCCCCCCCCCCCCCCCCCACCCCACCCCAAAAAACAAAAATACACCCCCAAAAAAAAAAAGAACAACACCCACAAAAAAAAAA
>Ga0116229_10012106_pt1 | contig 12529 bp, 10 predicted proteins | sample S1TSphgellanicum_3_FD_87313 | JGI IMG/M metagenome (GOLD analysis project Ga0116229, IMG submission 87313) | Host-associated microbial communities from peat moss isolated from Minnesota, USA - S1T2_Fc - Sphagnum magellanicum MG | ecosystem: Host-associated > Plants > Peat moss > Unclassified...
ATTTACGCCGATCGAATATCGCAATGGCCGGCCGACGCTTGACGGCGGCATGGTCGATAACGTGCCGGTCGACGCAGTCGAGCGCGGCCGCACCACCCTTGTCCTGGTCACCCGGCGCTATCCGAACCATGCGCCGATCTTTGCCTATTCGGGGCGCTTATACGTCCAGCCCAGCGAGAAGGTGCCGGTGTCGTCGTGGGACTATACCGATCCTGAAGGCATGTCGAGGACCTACCAGCAAGGGCACCGTGACGGCCGCGCCTTTCTCAAGGTGTTCGAGCGCGACCGTGCCTGGCTTGCAGATGCGACGCGGGTGCGATCGTTTGACCCGTCAAGTCCGGATCGTCACGAATGAGCGCCGCTTTCCGCGCGCTGGCCGCTGGCACGGTGATCTTTCATCCGGACCGGGGTTATGGCGTGCTGACTTCGGTCAACCTGATGACGGGCTGGGTCAGCGCCCGTTTCGGCAGCGAGCATCGCGCACTCGATCTGTCGCTGGTGTCCGATGGCGTGCGCCATGCCGATGGCGAATTGATCTGCTTTCGACGCGCAGCGCCCGCCTACATGCCGCACGGCCGCCTGATTGCGATGGTGCGGCAACTGCACGCCGAAGGCTACGAGCGGCTGTATTTGTACGCGTGGCCCAAGCCTTCGGGCATGCACTGGCGCTGGCACCTCTTCTGTGGTCAGCGCGATTGGGTCCATCGCCCGCAACGGCCCGGCTGGTCGGGGTCCGGGGCGTCGTATATTTTTGATCCGGTGATGGGATGGGGCGATGCCCCTGGCGCCTCGACCGAGGCGTTGATTGCGGCCTTGAGGAAGTTCGATGCAGAAGGCCTTGCCCAGGCGCGTGGGCGCGATCGCAGCCACACGGACTGGTTTGCCCACACCGCTGATGCGCTTGGCGAGGACTACGCCTATAGCCTTGGCTGGGACACGCTGGTGGATGCGCGTCGCGGCATGCCAACGCGCGTGCCGGTGATGCCGGTCAGGCGCCATGTGCCGACCTATCGCGGTGCCGAGATCGAGTGGCCGCCGGGGTGGCTCGATGGCTGGGCCCACCACGGATATCATCGCGCACTGCGCGCGCGCGAGCGCACCTAGAACAGGTCGGCTTGCTGACGACCGGTGTCAAGCCGGTGTCTTTCATCGATGCGCATCACGCGCTCGCCGGGAATCACCGTAATGGCGTCGCCGGCTTTGATGATGCCTTCTTGCACCACGGCACAATAGGTGCCGGTGTAGGCGCTTTGCACCATCATCTTGGCCGCGTGCTTAAAGCCCATGCGGATGTTGAATTTGAAGCAGGGCGCGCGCGGCTTGGTGACGATCAGCAGCACGCCGGAATCGACAGCGCCGATCTGCAGCTTATCGCCAACCCAAAGCGCGGTTTCGAAAAGCCCCTCGGTGGTGAGATTTTCGCCCATGAATCCGTAGGGCAGCGCATGGGCGATCTTGAGCGCCTGCTCGCGCATGGTCTGCCACACCGGGTAGTGTTCGGCAGGATAAAGATAGACCGCCTGATGCGGGCCGCCATGCACGCTGCGGTCGGCCTGCTCGTCGCCACTGACCCCTGAAGTGGTCACTGCGATCGGCTCGGGCATGACGAGCGTGCTCACCGGCGACTTGCCAATCGCACTTTCCACGCTGCCCTCTCCACCCACAAGAGGGGTGATGCGGCCGACGCTGATGGCAAGGAGCCGGCTCATGTTGGCGCTAGCCGGGAAGGGTTTCGGGATTGACGACGTTCATGGGCGCGCCGCTCGCATAGGCCACGATGTTTTGGAACGCTGCGGAAAAATAAAGCTCGTAGCTTGCCTTCTCGACATAGCCCAGATGCGGCGTGCAGACGACATTTTCCATGCGCAAGAGCGGCTGGCCGGCAAGCGGCGGTTCCTGCTCGAAGACGTCGATGGCGGCAAGACCCGGGCGGCCGCCGTTGAGCGCTTTCATCAAGGCATCGGTCTCGACCAGTTCGGCGCGGCTGGTGTTGACGAAAAGCGCGCTGGGCTTCATCGACTGAAGCAAGGCCAGCTTGACGATGCTGCGGGTCTCGTCGACCAGACGCAGATGGATGGTCACGATGTCGGCGCGCGCGAAAAGATCTTCCTTGCTTTGCGCGACTTCGTGAAGATGATCGCGAGCCGCCTTGCGCGAGGCCTCGCCACCCCAGACCAGGACATTCATGCCAAAAGCGCCGCCGAAGCCAGCGACGATGCGGCCGATTTTGCCGTAGCCCCAGATGCCCAGGGTCTTGCCATTGAGGATTTCGCCCACGCCGTGGTTGGGCGGCGCCGTTGATGCCTTCAGGCCGCTTTGCTGCCACACACCGTGCTTTAGGTTCGACACATATTGCGGCAGTCGTCGCATCGCCGCCATGATCAGCGCCCAGGTCAATTCGGCCGGCGCAATCGGCGAGCCGCTTCCTTCGACCACTGTCACGCCACGTGCAGTGCAGGCGGCAACGTCAAGGTGCGAGGACACCTTGCCGGTTTGCGAGATCAGCTTTAGGCGCGGCAGCTTGGCCAGGAGTTCCTTGCCCACCTTGGTGCGCTCGCGGATCAACACCAGCGCCTCCGCGTCGGCAATGCGCACGGCGAGCTGGCCTGCACCCTTGACGGTGTTGTTGAAAATCTTGACGTCGTGGCCGGCTAATTGCTTGAAGCAATCGAGTTTGCGAACGGCATCTTGATAGTCATCGAGAATTGCGATTTTCATCAGGGCTTCAATGGGAGGGGTTCGGGCGCCCTGCCAACCTCAGGAGGTGTAAAATCGCGGACCGCCCGCGCTTTGGCGCGGCTTTCGCGGAGGATCCTCATGGATTCGCGCCAAGAGCCGGCTCGGCCTTGCTGCAACGCATTGTTTCCGGACTATACAACAGGCTTTTGGAGAGAACGATGAACGCAGTCCTGTCCCCATCGTCAGCAGGAGCGCCGGCATGGGTAAAAAATCCTAAGCTCGTGGCGTGGGTCGCCGAAATGGCGGCCTTGACCCAGCCTGCAAAGATCGTCTGGTGCGATGGTTCGGCGCAAGAGTCCGAGGCCCTTTGCGAGGCGATGATCGAGCGAGGAACGCTCAAGCGCCTCAATCCCTTGTTGCGGCCGAACTCGTTCTTGGCGCTGTCTGATCCCTCTGATGTGGCCCGCGTTGAAGATCGCACCTTCATCTGCTCGGAAAAGCGCGAGGATGCCGGCCCGACCAATAACTGGGTTGCCCCTGGCGAAATGCGCGCGACGCTAAAGGGACTGTTTGACGGCGTGATGCGCGGCCGGACCCTTTACGTGGTGGCATTTTCGATGGGCCCGTTAGGCTCGCCGATCGCCCACATCGGCGTTGAATTGACCGATTCGCCTTATGTCGTTGTCAACATGCGACTGATGACGCGCATGGGCCGCGCCGTCTACAACGTGCTTGGCGAGGGCGGCGCGTTTGTGCCGTGCATGCATACGGTGGGCAAGCCGCTAAGGGCGCAGGACACCGATGTCGCCTGGCCGTGCAACCCGACCAAATACATTGTCCAGTTCCCCGAAACCCGCGAAATCTGGAGCTTTGGCTCGGGCTATGGCGGCAACGCCCTGCTGGGAAAGAAGTGCTTTGCACTGCGCATCGCCTCGGTGATGGGGCGCGACGAAGGCTGGCTTGCCGAACACATGCTGATTCTTGGCGTCGAAAATCCGCAAGGCGAGAAGCACTACGTCGCCGCGGCTTTTCCCTCGGCCTGCGGCAAGACCAATTTCGCCATGCTGATTCCGCCGGCGGGCTTTGAAGGCTGGAAGGTCACGACGATTGGCGATGACATTGCCTGGATCAAGGCCGGCACCGACGGGCGCCTGCGCGCCATCAATCCCGAGGCCGGCTACTTTGGCGTGGCCCCTGGCACCAATGTCGCGACCAATCCGAATTGCATGGCATCGCTTGCGCGCGACACGCTTTTTACCAACGTCGCATTGACCGACGAGGGTGATGTCTGGTGGGAAGGCATGACCGACGCGCCGCCGGCGCACCTGATCGACTGGCAGGGGCAGGACTGGACACCGGAAATAGGCAAGGCCACCGGCAAGAAGGCGGCGCATCCGAACGCGCGCTTCACGGTGAGCGCGATCAACAACCCGGTGCTTGATGCCGACTGGGACAACCCCGCCGGCGTGCCGATTTCGGCGTTCATTTTCGGCGGCAGGCGCTCAAGCACGGTGCCGCTTGTCACCGAGGCCAGAGACTGGGTCGAAGGCGTCTACATGGCCGCGACCATGGGCTCGGAGACGACTGCAGCCGCCGCAGGCGAGCAGGGCGTCGTGCGTCGCGACCCCTTCGCCATGCTGCCCTTTTGCGGCTACAACATGTCGGACTACTTCGCCCACTGGTTGACGCTTGGCCGCCAGCTCGAGAAAAGCGGCGTCGCGCTGCCGCGCATCTTTTGTGTCAACTGGTTTCGCACGGACGCTCAAGGTCGTTTCCTGTGGCCCGGATTTGGCGAGAACATGCGTGTCCTCAAATGGATGCTCGATCGACTTGCCGGAACGGCAAACGGTGTCGAGCACCTGCTGGGAACGACCCCACGCTTTGAGGACCTCGACTGGCAAGGCAGTTCCTTTTCGCGCGAGAAGTTCGAGCGCATCACGTCGATCGACCTTGCGGCCTGGCGCTTCGAACTCGGCTTGCATGGTGAACTGTTTGACAAGCTGAGCTACCACTTGCCAGAAGAACTCGCCGCATTCAAGGCCACGCTCGAGCAGCGCATCGCCGCCTAAGGCGCTTGCGGCCTGCCCGGCGCCCCAAAGTCTCAGGGTTTCCGCGAATCCTTCCGTCATCGGAAGTTTGCTACGCTCCACTCTCCTTGCGGACCGGATCCCCGGTGCATGGGCTCTGGAGCTGGAAATGAAGACGCGCGCAGCGCTCCTCTACGACGTCGGCTTGCCGCAACCTTACGAAAACAGCCGTCCGCTGCACATCGAGGAAGTCGAACTCGCAGCTCCAGGTGCAAATGAAGTGCTCGTGCGCATCCGCGCCGCGGGACTTTGCCACTCCGATCTGTCGGTGATCAATGGTGATCGGCCGCGGCCCACGCCGATGGCCATCGGCCACGAGGCTGCCGGCACGGTCGAAGCATTGGGTGAAGGCGTGACCGATCTTCGCATCGGTGAGCACGTCGTCCTGGTCTTCATGCCCAGCTGCGGCCACTGCCTGCCGTGCGCCACGGGGCGCCCCGCGCTTTGCGAGCCGGGGGCGCTCGCCAACGGTGCCGGCACGCTCCTTGGCGGTGGCCGTCGCATGACGCAAGGCGGCAACTCGATTAACCATCATCTGGGATGCTCGGCGTTTTCAGACTATGCGGTGGTCTCGCGCCGCTCGCTGGTTGCCATCGATGATCGCGTTGAATTCGAGCACGCGGCGCTTTTTGGCTGCGCGGTCTTGACGGGCATGGGTGCAGTGCTCAACACGGCGGGTATCGAAGCGGGTGCAAGCGTTGCCGTCGTTGGCCTAGGCGGGGTCGGTTTTTCAAGTGTGCTGGCAGCCCTTGCCGCCGGTGCAGGCCAGGTGATCGCGATCGATCGCGTGCCCTCCAAGCTGTCCCTGGCCAAGGCCATCGGCGCATCGCATGTCTTTGATGCCAGCGCGCCTGACGTCATTGAACGCGTGCGCGAAGCAAGCTCGGGCGGTGTTGACTACGCCTTCGAGATGGCAGGCGCGATTGCCGCGCTCGACTGCGCCTATCGCATCACGCGCCGTGGCGGCGTTACGGTCACGGCCGGTCTTGCCAATCCGGCTGCGCTCTGGCCGCTGCAGGCGGTAAGCCTCGTTGCCGAAGAGCGCACGGTCAAAGGCAGCTATATCGGATCGTGCGTGCCCACGCGTGACTTGCCGCGCTACGTTTCGCTTTTCCTGCAGGGTCGCCTGCCGGTCGACAGGTTGTTGTCCGAGCGCATTGCGCTAACTCAGATCAATGCCGGTTTTGATCGCCTGGCGCGCGGCGAAGGCATCCGCCAGGTCGTGATGATGGACACGCCATGAGCGCATCGGGCACCGATGTCGTTCTTGAGACACGCGAGCTTGCCAAGGAGTTCAAGGGCTTCGTTGCGGTGAACAAGGTCTCGCTCAAGGTCAGGCGCGGACAGATCCATGCCCTGATTGGCCCCAACGGTGCGGGCAAGACGACCTTCTTTAACCTCTTGACGAAATTCCTGCCGCCGACTTCTGGCACCATCCTTTACTGCGGCGAGGACATCACGAGCGAAGGCCCGGCGCAGACGGCAAGGCGTGGCGTGGTGCGCTCGTTCCAGATTTCCGCCGTGTTTCCACACCTGTCGGTGCTCGAGAATGTACGCGTCGCCCTGCAGCGCAGCCTGGGCACGTCGTTTTATTTCTGGCGTTCGGAAAAAAGCCTGAACCGCCTCAATGACCGCGCCATGCAGCTTCTGGCTGAAGTCGGCCTTGAAGAGTTTGCCAAAGCCGAAACCGCCGACCTGTCCTACGGCCGCAAGCGCGCGCTCGAACTTGCCACCACCCTTGCGCTCGAGCCGGAACTGATGCTTTTGGACGAGCCGACGCAGGGCATGGGACACGAAGACGTGTCGCGGGTCACCAACCTCATCAAGAAGCTTTCGGCCAATCGTACCGTGCTGATGGTCGAGCACAACATGAAAGTCGTCTCGTTGATTGCCGACACCATCTCGGTTTTGCAACGCGGCAGCGTCATTGCCGAAGGTCCCTACGCCGAGGTGTCGCGCAATCCCCAGGTCGTCGAGGCCTACATGGGCACCACCGATGGCGCCCTTGGGGGCACGCATTGACCGAGATTCTCAACATTGCCAACCTTCAGGCCTGGTATGGCGAGTCGCACATCCTGCACGGCGTCGATTTCACCGTCAACGCCGGAGAAGTCGTCACGCTCCTGGGCCGCAACGGCGCGGGCAGGACGACCACGCTTCGCGCCATCATGGGTCTGACCGGCAAGCGCAGTGGCTCGGTCGCAGTGCATGGCGTTGAAACCACACGCTTGCCAACGCACCGCATCGCGCGCCTGGGGATTGGCTACTGTCCTGAAGAGCGCGGCATTTTCTCGTCGCTCTCGGCCGAAGAAAACCTGATGCTGCCACCGCGCTTGAAGGGCGGCGACAAGGCCTTTAGCGTTGACGAGTTGTATGTCATGTTCCCCAATCTGAAGGAGCGCGCACACAGCCCGGGTACGCGGCTCTCGGGCGGAGAGCAGCAGATGCTCGCCGTCGCGCGCATTTTGCGCACCGGCGCCACGCTGCTCCTGCTCGACGAAATTTCCGAGGGCTTGGCGCCCGTGATCGTGCAAAAGCTGGCCGAGGTGATCCGTGCGCTCAAGGCCAGGGGATTTACCGTGGTGTTAGTCGAGCAGAACTTCCGCTTCGCTGCGCCCCTGGCCGACCGCTTCTATGTCATGGAGCATGGACGCATCGTCGAGCGCTTTGACCAGTCGCAACTGGAAGAAAAGATGTCCATGCTCAACGAATTTCTGGGTGTATAGCCGTTAATTATGAGGAGACAGGTATGAAACTCAAGGGAATCGCAACCGCGCTTGGCGCGGCCTTTGCACTGGCGCTGGGCAGCGCTCATGCCGCCGATCCGAACCAGGTGGTGATCGGCGATATCGACGACCTCTCTGGCGTGTATGCCGACGTCATTGGCCAGGGCGGCATTGAAGCCATCAACATGGCGGTCAGTGATTTCGGCGGCACCGTGCTTGGCAAGAAAATTGTCGTGCTCTCCGCCGACCACCAGAACAAGCCCGATCTTGGCGCGTCGAAGTTTCGCGAGTGGGCCGACCAGAACGGACTGACCATGCTGCTTGGCGGCTCCAATACCGGTGTGGGCATCGCCATGGCCAAGGTTGCCGCAGCCAAGCATGTGCCCTACATGAATATCGGCGCTGCTGGCGCGTCCTTGACCAATGCCGATTGCACGCCCTATTCGGTCCATTATGCCTACGACACGACAGCGCTTGCCAATGGCACGGCGAGCTCGATTGTCAAAGGTGGCGGCAAGACCTGGTTTTTTCTCACGGCCGACTATGCCTTTGGCACCCAGCTGCAGGAGGCGGCCACCAAGGTGGTCACGGCCAACGGCGGCAAGGTGGTGGGCGCGGTGCGCGTGCCCCTTGGCGCGTCGGACTTTTCGTCGTTCCTGTTGCAGGCGCAAGGCAGTGGTGCACAGGTCATCGGGCTGTCCAATGCGGGTAACGACTTCAGCAACTCGCTCAAGGCGGCCAATGAATTCGGCATCACCAAGACCATGAAGCCGGCGGCACTCCTTGCGTTTATCAGCGATATTCACAGCCTTGGCCTGAAGACCGCGCAGGGACTGATCCTCACCACCGGCTGGTACTGGGACGCAAACGAGGAGACGCGGGCATTTGGCAAACGCTTCTTCGAGAAAATGAAGCGCGAGCCGACCATGAACCAGGCCGGATTCTATTCGGCGACACTGACCTATCTGAAGGCCGTCAAGGCGGTAGGCTCGACCGATCCGGACAAGGTCATGGCGGAACTCAAGCGCGCCAAGATCAACGACATGTTTGCCAAGAACGGCGTCATTCGCGCGGATGGTCTGATGGTCCACGACATGTACGTGATGCAGGTCAAGGCGCCCGAGGAATCGAAGTATCCCTGGGACTATTACAAGATCATCAAGACCATGTCCGGCGAAGAAGCCTTCGGGCCCTTGTCGGACTCGACCTGCCCGCTCGTCAAGAAGTAGGCTCGCCCCGGGGATCGGCAGGTGCCGGTCCCCCCTCTCCTCTAGCCATCGACTCGGTAACGGCCAACCCATGACGGTATTCGGATATCCGCTTCCGGCGATCCTAGGCCAGCTGATGCTGGGCCTTGTCAACGGCTCGTTCTACGCTCTCCTGAGTCTTGGCCTTGCCGTCATCTTCGGGCTTTTGCGCGTGGTCAATTTCGCCCATGGCGCGTTCTACATGCTGGGCGCCTTTGCCGCCTACGTCGGTCTGACGTCGTTTGGCATCAGCTACTGGTGGCTGCTGCTTTTGGCGCCGCTCGCCGTGGGTGTTCTGGGCCTCATCATGGAGCGCCTGCTGTTGCAGCACATCTATCGCCTCGATCCGCTCTATGGGCTGCTGCTGACGTTTGGCGTCGCCCTGATCGCCGAAGGCGTGATGCGCGACCGCTTTGGCTCGTCGGGCAATTCCTTCCCGGTGCCAGAGGCCTTGCAAGGCGCATTCAACCTCGGCTTCATGGTGCTGCCGATTTATCGGGCCTGGGTCATCCTGGCATCGCTTGTCGTCTGTTTTGGAACGTGGTTCGTGATCGAGCGCACGCGCCTTGGTGCGACGCTTCGCGCCGGGACGGAAAACGTCCGCCTGGTGCAAGCGTTTGGCATCAACGTGCCGATGATGGTCATGCTGACCTACGGCGCGGGCGTCGCGCTGGCGGCCTTTGCCGGGGTGCTTGCGGCGCCGGTGATCCAGGTCGCGCCTCTGATGGGATCGTCGATTGTGATCGTCGTGTTTGCCGTGGTGGTGATCGGCGGCATGGGTTCGATTTTTGGCGCGATCGTCTCGGGGCTGACGCTTGGCATGATCGAGGGCCTGACCAAGGTGGTCTATCCGGAGGCTTCCAACATCGTTGTCTTCATCATCATGGCCGTGGTCTTGATCTGGCGCCCGGCCGGCCTTTTCGGCAGGGAATGACGATGCGCGCGACTTTCGTCTTTTATGCCGCTGCGCTGTTTCTGGCCGTAGCCGCTCCGTATCTGGGGCTCTATCCGGTGTTTGGCATGCAGCTCATGTGCTTTGCGATTTTTGCGTGCGCCTTCAATCTGATTCTGGGCTTTAGCAAGATGCTGTCGTTTGGCCACGCCGCCTATTTCGGCTCGGCCGCCTATCTGACCGGGTGGCTGATCACAGCCCATGGCGTCGGGCCCGGACTTGCCATTCTTGCCGGCATCCTGCTGGGTGTCGTTCTGGGCGCCGTGATCGGCGCGATCGCGATCAGGCGCGAAGGCATCTACTTCGCAATGATCACCCTCGCCCTGGCCCAGGTCGTCTACTTCGTGTGCGTCGAAGCGCCTTTCACCGGGGGCGAGAACGGTATCCAGGGGATCGCCCGCGAGTCGCTCTTTGGCGTCATTCCGATCCAGTCGGATCTGGTCTTTTACTATCTCGTTCTTGCTCTTTTGGTCGCTGTGATGCTGTTCATTGCACGGGTGGTGCATTCGCCTTACGGCCAGGTGTTAAAGGCCATCCGGGAAAACGAGCCGCGTGCGATTTCGCTTGGCTATCGCGTCGAGCGCTACAAGCTGACGGCTTTCATCCTGTCTGCGGGCATGTCTGCACTGGCCGGATCGCTCAAGGCCTTGTCGCTTGGCTTTGCCACCCTCACCGACGTCGAACAGGGCACGTCCGGGCAGGTCATCCTCATGACACTGCTGGGGGGTGCCGGCACATTTTTCGGGCCGGTGGTGGGTGCCGGGGTCGTGGTCACCCTGCAGCAGTACCTCTCCGATCGGGTCGGCGCCTGGGTTTCGGTGATCATCGGCGTCATCTTCGTGATCTGCGTGATGGCGTTTCGCCGCGGTGTGGTGGGCGAAGTGCGCGCCTTCTTCGGCAAGCGAAGTGCCGCGAGGAGCACGGCGCCGTAAGGGTAGCCCTGCGCGGGCGATGGCAAGCGCGGGCGAGCCCCCAAGTCGGGCCGTCGTTAAGGAACGTGTTGTTCCACGTGGAACAATGACCCCAGATTGGCTGCCAGAACTGGATGGCGGCAGTCGATTGGTTCATAATCGAGCCCCTCGCCCTCGCCGCATAGACTGCGCGCACGGCCCATTTTGTCGCGCACATGAATTTCCCGGATCAATTTGACGTGCTGGTTGTCGGTGGTGGTCACGCCGGCACCGAGGCTGCGCTTGCCGCCTCGCGCATGGGCTGCAAGACGCTGCTGTTAACACACAGCATCGAGACGCTCGGCCAGATGTCGTGCAATCCGTCCATCGGCGGCATCGGCAAGGGTCATCTGGTCAAGGAAATCGATGCCCTGGGCGGCGCCATGGCGCTTGCCACCGACGAAGCCGGCATCCAGTTTCGCATCCTCAATTCGAGCAAGGGGCCGGCGGTCAGGGCCACGCGGGCGCAAGCCGACCGGGTCCTGTATCGCGCCGCGATCAGGCGACGGCTGGAAAACCAGCCGAACCTGTGGCTTTTCCAGCAGGCGGTCGATGACCTGATCCTCGAAGGCGACGGCGACGGCGCGCAAGTGGTCGGCGCCGTGACCCAGATCGGCCTCAAATTCAGGAGCCGTGCGGTGATCCTGACGGCGGGGACTTTTCTTAACGGCAAGATTCATGTCGGTCTTGATTCCTATGCCGGCGGCCGAGCCGGTGACGCGCCGTCGATTTCGCTCGCCGCGCGGCTGGCCGAATTGAACCTGCCGCGCGGGCGCTTGAAGACCGGCACCCCACCACGCATCGACGGGCGCACGATTGATTTCTCGCGCACGCAGCGTCAAGACGGGGACAGTGATCCGGTTCCGGTGTTTTCCTACATGGGCAGCGCGCAACAGCACCCCGAGCAGCTGCCCTGCTGGATCACCCAGACCAACGAAAAGAGCCACGACATCATTCGCGCGTCACTGGATCGCTCGCCCATGTATACCGGCGTCATCGAAGGCGTCGGGCCGCGCTACTGCCCGAGCATCGAGGACAAAATCCACCGCTTCGCGGGCAAGAACTCCCACCAGATCTTCCTCGAGCCCGAGGGATTGAGCACGCACGAGTACTACCCCAATGGCATCTCGACCAGCCTGCCCTTCGATACCCAGCTGGCCCTCGTGAGGAGCATCGCCGGACTCGAGTCGGCGCACATCCTGCGTCCGGGCTACGCCATCGAATATGACTATTTCGATCCCCGCGCGCTGCATCGGACGCTCGAGACGCGGCAGATCGCGGGGTTGTTTTTCGCGGGCCAGATCAATGGCACTACCGGCTACGAAGAGGCCGCAGCCCAGGGTCTCATCGCCGGCATCAATGCGGCCCGGCGCGTCAAGGGCGAAGCGCCGGTGGTCTTCGCCCGCAACGAAGCCTACCTGGGCGTCCTGGTCGACGACCTGGTGACACTTGGCGTGCTCGAACCCTACCGCATGTTCACCAGCCGCGCCGAGTACCGGCTGTCGCTTCGCGAAGACAACGCAGACTGGCGCTTGACCGCAATCGGCCATGCCATTGGCGCTGTCGACGACCGGCGCTTTGCCGCCTTCGAGCAGAAGCGCGACGATGTTTCACGTGAAACATCGCGGCTCGCAACCACCTGGATGCATCCGGGTGTGGAGAGCGCCGCGGCGGAGGCTGCGCTTGGCGTGACCTTGGGCCATGAGCATTCCCTGCTCGATTTGCTCAAGCGTCCGGAAGTCGACTACGCCGGGCTGCTGCATGCCGCGGGGCTTGCGGGAATCTCGCCGCCGTTGCAGCCGCTGTCTGCCCAGGCCGCAGAACAGGTCGAAATCCAGGCCAAATACGCCGGCTACATTGCGCGCCAGGCGCACGAAGTCGAGCGCCA
>Ga0116229_10012107_pt1 | contig 12525 bp, 11 predicted proteins | sample S1TSphgellanicum_3_FD_87313 | JGI IMG/M metagenome (GOLD analysis project Ga0116229, IMG submission 87313) | Host-associated microbial communities from peat moss isolated from Minnesota, USA - S1T2_Fc - Sphagnum magellanicum MG | ecosystem: Host-associated > Plants > Peat moss > Unclassified...
AAACTTAACTAATTCAATATTATAATGTATAATGGTATATTTTATTGTATTATATATTTCTCAAATTGGTAAAGATTTCAAGTTGATTTTGTAAATCATGGACTTGTGATACTTTCATTTGTAATTATTTATATCATACATTTTGAAGTGTTGTATATTAAAAATATGAAAATAAAATATTTATGTTTTCAAACATAATGCATCAAATATCAGTGTAACAATGCACACCCCCATTGCTAGACATCCATGGATTGAAATATGTTTTTAAAACTTTTACTTAAGCATGACAATTCTAATTCAAACATTCTTTTTTTTCAAGATCCTAATAGACATCTAAGTTCTATGGCCTTAATTCTATGGACCACAAAGGATTAGGCACTCATTTTGATTTCCTTTCTAGAAGTCAACATGTTGTCTAATGTGGCTAGTAGCTCATACCCAACAACAAAATGCCCACAGAGATTAGCTCTACTACTTCAACATGATTCAGTCTTAGAGATTGGACAGAGATTCAAAGCAGGTCAGCCAATACAATCATCTCTACTTCCCAGCATTCTCTCATTCCCAAAACCCCCAAAGCTCCCATAATGCAATAGGTATTTTTTTCAAAACAAAACCCAATTCAAGAATCCCCAAAAACATCACGAATGAGCTACCGCACAACTACTCCAGAAATCCTAAACACGCTCATCCTTTCCCTTGTGTTGGTCCCTACAGAAACACATCAACAACTCTGGACCTTTTCTTGACATTTTAGCACAACGAAAGTTTTCTCATTAGGCTTCTTTTGATCCAGTCCTACTAATCAAATTTTTTTTTCTATTTAACACCCCAAAATCCAAATTTGACCACACCTTCCTATCTTCCCAAGAGTCTAACAACTTCTCCTCTTTTATCACTGAAGACACATCCTCCCTTCCTCAACATGCCTCAAATATCCTCTTGATCACCTCATCTCTTTGCTTCCCCAAAATCCAAATTTGTCAATCTCCTTATAGAAATCTAATCCACAGAACTTCTCAGAGTTTTCATTAATTTGCTTAAATTACCTTCCATCCTAGATGCTACCTCACCAACTTCCTCTTGCAAAACAACAAAACAACCAAAAATAGGAACAAATTTTTCAGCCACCAATTAGGGCTTGTAGTCTTCATCCACAAAAAAACAAATGACATTGTTTTTAAATTACAAGATAACCAAATGAAAATTACATTGATATATATTATTATGGGTGAGGTAGATAGGCCATTGGGTGACTAGTTCAAAATTCAAAGGAAGTCAAATCCTCACATATTGTTTCTATGCTTCTAAAGCTCAAAAAACATTTGTAGCCTTCCACTTAATGCTTCCAATGTTGCAAAAATTGCTCAATTTGGTAAATGAATGGGGAGAATATGGCATGTTTGGTGTAAAGGCATTTAACGTTCACTAATGGGTGAATTGAAATAGATTAAAATTTTGAGCTTAAAGTTTTAGATTGTTGCATCTTTGTTTTTGGAATACAAAAAAGTTTTGTAAAGCCCTAGTTGATGCACACATGAAGTTCTAAATTAGTCAAAACAAACTAAAAATGAGGAAGATATGAAACTAGAATTAAAGAAGGATTTTAAGTTATTTTTTCAAAAAAGTTGAACCAAAATATCATTCATCCTCTTCTTATGTGTTTGTCATTGTTGTTTTACTTCTCATCCTCAAAGAACATTTGTAGCCTTTTAATTTACACATCCAATGACACAAAACTCGCTCAATTTGGTTAAAAAATGAAGATGATAGATACGTGTTCAATGATGGACAATTCTACCTTAACATCTTTATATGTGTGATTGAACTTAGAGCCGACTGCAAACCCACCAACACAAAATGATTGTCAAGTTTTGATGGCAAGTGCCTACATTTATACATTTTCAAAGTCAATGGGCATCTTGCCTTCGGTTGAAAATATGTGCACAAGAGTGAAAACAATGAAATCATTAATAAAAATGTTTTTCACCTAGTAATAATATTGTATGCAAAAATGATCATTTTTGTTTTAATTTGCAATGTATCAAAATCAAAATCACAATGTATCGATGCATCATGTCATCATGTATTATGTCGTGTTATCATCATGAATCCCATGACACAATCCCATGACAAAATTGTATGGACAAGAAGCTACCACATTTTTGGGTTTATGGTTATTGTAGGGTAGATGCTAATGTATCAAAAAATACTAATACATTACTCATGGATGACTGATATATTGGTATTTTTCAAATTGACACCTAGCATATGTTTCCCATCACTTTTCAACTATAAGGTTCCAATTGTTATATGCCATGTGTTTCTTAATACATTTAAAAAAAAATTCAATTGAAAGCTACCATGTATGTTTAAACATAGCAAGGGTTGGAAAGTTTTTTCAAAATACATGCACATGGGGCTATCATGGTTTTATGTCTATGGTTATTGTAAAATAGTTGTTAATCTATCAAAAATATTAATACATTATTCACATGTTGTGTGATTAGTGCAATTCATGCATGAATATTTTTTCACACATGACAAATCAATGGCTATGTATAAAAAATTGACACTTAGTCTACATTTGTTGCCACTTTTCAATTATAGCCAATTGTTATTTGCCATGAGTTTTTTTGATACACTAAGGATGTGTTAGTACACTAAAAAAAATCAATTGAAAGTTGTCATACCTTTTTAAACATGGCAAAGGTGGAAAAAAATTTCCAAAATACATGGACAAAAGGTTGTCACATTTTTGTATCTATGGTTATTGTAATATAATTGTTAATGTATCAAAAAATAGCAATACATTTCATATATCAACATTTGTTTTTCACACTTGACAAATGGATGGTTGCATATCAAAAATTAATATCTAATCTATGTTTCCCATCATTTTTCAACCATAATCTAGGGGGGACACCTAGTGTCAAATTTGGATTTACAACTATTTTAAAGGGGGGTATTAGATAATTATTTAACCTATTTTTTATCACCTTATTATTATTTAATTTTCTAATATATATACATAGTAAAGCCACCTTATATTAATTATAATCCATTATTTCATCTTATTACACACCCTATTTTTTAATCAAATTGATTATTTGAGTAAAATGTACCCTATTTTTACCCAACAACCAATATATTGCACCCTATATTTTTATTCACATATTTTTTTAAAAAAATTACTAATGTCCCCTCGGAACCATAACCAATATTTGTTATTTGTCAAGTGTTTTTTAATGCATTAAAAATCTGTTCACACACTAAAGTAGTAGTTGTGCATGTCTAAACATAGTGAAGGTGGGATTTTTATTTTTCAAAATACATGGATGAGAAGGTGTTATGTATCCAAGTCTATGGTTATGATGAAATAATCATTAATGCATCAGAAAGTATGAATAAAATACTCACTTTGTGTGAACAATATTATCTATGTATCACTATTTTTTCACACATGACAAATATATGGTCACATATTAAAAATTGACACCTAGTTTACATTTCTCATCACTTTTCAATTATAGGCAATTGCTATTTTCTCATGTTGTTTTTGATACATTATTTTTTCTAAATACACTAAAAAAAAATTAGTTGAAAGTTGATGTGCACATATTATTCTCATATTGTTTCTAGACATGATAAGGTGGTTTTTTTTTCAAAATACATGGACAAGAAGCTATTGTGTTTCCAAATTTATTGGTAAGGTAAAATAGTTTTTTATTAAGTCAAAAAACAACAATATGTTATTGGCACATGGTGTGAACAATACATGAAATGTATTATTGTTATTCTATGCTTGATAAATAGTGGCTAGATACGAATACTTAACACTTAGTTTATATTTCCCATCACTTTTTCATTGTAACCAATTGTCGTTTACCACTTGCATTTTTTGAAATTTGAAATTGTTTAACAAAACATATGTAATCACCATATCCTCAAAAAAAATCATCATAATGGAATCTTGCCCCCAAAATAATCTTAATTATTATTATTTTAATTAATATACTCTCAAAGAAATATTCCAAAATTTATCATGCATGATCATTTCAATTTCCCACAATTACGCATGTGAATCATTAATTAAACAATGGGTATTGCCCAAAGATCTCTTGATACATTGATGCATTAATAGATTAATACAATGACATACTAATACACTTATACATTACTGCAGAAAGTATTCCCCTTGTTTTGTGGTGACAATCTATCAACCATTATTGTTTGGTGGTTAAATATAGTCAAAAAAAATAAAAATAAATAAACAATGATAAAATCAGGGGTGTTTCATTAAAATTTTCAATAGCCATGATTTAATAAATTTTTTAAAAAATCACCAAAATTCTATTCATGGTTCTTCAAGTAGGTAGCCAAAATTAAATGAATTTTTAATTTATGTATAGCTTGTAGTCAAATTTGGCTAAATCTTCCTATAAATAATCACCTCGCTGATTTTGAAATAATTTATAAATACAAATTGACCATTCTTGTAAATTCAAATAATTGCACCACTAATTATTATTTTCCAATTTTTTGATGTTGTGTCAGTGACTAGCATCTCAAGAAGGATTTAGCATTAAATAGTGACTAGCATCTCAAGAAGGATTTAGCATTAAATGGCGACAGGTTTTAAGAGCCCAAGTAAAATAATAAAATAACAATTTCAGAAAATACTACCAAATTAAATTCAAAGTTGAAAGGGGAAAAAAAATTCTCAAAATTGTATATATTCCAGGAATTGGAAATTTTACGACTTTTTCCACGGAAAGAACGGGAATATCGCGACAGAATAATGTTCACCTTTTTAATTTTGGCGAAATTTAGCACGAAGAAAAAGAGGAAAACGCTGAAGTATAGCCGTAAAAAAAAACACTGTGCGGGTTTAGGACACAATTCCCACACGAGCCTTATCCCATTATGATTTTGTTTTATTTTATTTATTTTCCTGGACCCCTCCACCAAGAGACTCTCTGCAGCGCTCTCTCTCTCTCTCTCTCTCTCTGCGCGTCCGTTTGTAAGCTGTTGCTTCTGTTTGCGATTGCGGAGGAGGAGCGATGGCGTCCGCCATGGCCACCAAGCTTGCGTGTGCGTCGTCCGCGCTCAAGAACAACTTTTCCTGCGGCGACGGCAATCACAACATATTAGGGAGGAGGTGTAGGCGGCAGTTGTTGCGGGAGAGGTCGGGGTGTTTATTATGCGTGCACGCTGCTGCTGATGGTGATGGTGATGGTGGCGTGTGCGAGAATCGTGATGCAGTGAGGTCCGGGAAAGTACTCGTCTCCACCAGTAGTAGGCGACAGGCGCTGGCGTTCACGACATTTTCTGCTGTTTCTGCGGTTCTGATCTCGTCGCAACCCGCACAGGCGCGTGATGTCCCGTTGTTTGGTTTCCGGAAAGTGCAGAAACAGGTTCTTATTTTTCCTTCTTTGGTTTCCAGAAAGTGTCTAAATAGGTCTGTCTTTTTGAGGCAATCTCTGCAGTTGTGAGTGGAATGAGGATGCTCTGTTACTAGCAACAAACTTGCTATGCATGTCATTGGAACAAAATGACGAGCTTCTTAACTTTGGAGTTAAATGAGTTCCTGTAGGATCTGGGGCAGAAACCAGTAGAGAATGCCAATGATTCTAAGGTTATAATCGGAACAACAAAATGAAAACCTCTGCATTTTTTTGGAAAAGAAAGCAATTCTTGAACAGTTGTTGCAGTGTTTTTATTTTTTCGAATTTTTGCACTGTGGCGACAAAAAAAATCCGGTGCTAAGTGTATGAGGACGTGTCCAGGAGTCCTCATATTTTGAGGAAAAAAAGTCAGAAGTTGCCATATTTAGACAATGAGTTCCTGGAGGTCACCAGAACAAAGTGGGATCCTAAACAATTTCTACTTTGCTGGCTGGCCTCTGGCCAAATTTGGCTCATTCCTTTTGTCCATGATTGCCAGTCCACTTGACAAAATTGGAAAACAAAAACAAAAAAACAAAACCCCTGAGTTGTTGTACAATCTTTTTGTCAGGTTGTCGATGAGGTGAAGGAGCTGGTGAAAGAGGGAGAAGCCGAAGCTCAAGCAGTGACAGGGGCTGTATCTGGCCTGGTCAAGACTGCAGTTGCAGATTTCTCGGTACCCTCATCATCATCAAAAGCATCATCTTCAGAAGGAGGTGGGCTATCACCTGCATTACAGGCAGGTGTTGTGGCAGGTGCAGAATTAGTGGCAGTTCTAGTTGCGTCCACTGTTGTGAATGGTCTTGTGAGCCCCTCCAAGTAAGAAAGCCACCATCATCCCCATTCCCCCTATTTGTACTGTGAACTTCCTCTCTCTCTCTATATATATATATATATACATATGCTCAAAGAATCTGTTGAAAACTCCCCACCCGATTTATCTTTCTACCTGTTAAGATATAAATCCTGCATTCATCTTGCAGATTTCACCTGCATTAATGGTCTCTTCACAAGCTAAGGTAAGGTTGTTGGATAGATGATGCAGTCATATGGACATGGGTTGACATAGCTAAGCTCACTGTACTTGCCAGAGAAACTCTAAGTTTTGTGCATAGAGGATGTCCGGACACAATATTTTTTTCAAATATTTGGGTAGAAATTTGTTGATGGTTTCACTCTGAGAATCTGGATGCCCAGGAAACAGAATCCCAAATTGAACATATATTTGCCACTAGCCTTACTTCTCTAACCTGTCAAGACAAGCACACTGACCTGTATCATCAATTTTACATTCACTCCCAATTTTGCTAATATCCCTATTGTTTCATATGTTCAGAAGCATACTTCATTTATCATTCAAAATCAGGACAAAAAAAACACAACTCATTGTGAAATGGTTATATCCCTCAACCCAGCAAGAGTGAAAACAGGAAATTATTCCAGCAGTTTTCCAAAAATGACTCACATACTTCAAAATAATACCTGGTGAACATGCTTCAAAATGCCAAACCAACAGAACTCTGCATTGTTCCAGAGTTAGCTGGTGAACAGCCCTCAAAATGGGAGACAAAATAGACAGCACATTGTTTTGTCTCTCATCTCTAGAGAGTCAAAAAATCAGAAATGGATGGACTATTTCCATCAATTCACTAAAAAGCTACTAAAGACTCCCAGGAAAGAAGAGCTCTTCTCTAACCATGTTCAATCCGTGGCCTTCTTTTCTTACAAACTTTCCTTGAATATTCATTCTGAACCCTACCAACCACATACAATGTGATCTGACAAAAATCATCTGCCAAACAACTTCATGCACAACTGTATCGTTTTAAGGGTGTATTTGCGCGAAGAGTTGAAATTATCACAGGCTTGGTGGGTGGGTTGTATATGGCATTGGAGATTGACCAACTTTGCACAATAAGAATAAAATTTCCCAGCCTATCCTTCACTATGCCATTATCCATTTTTACAGAGATACAAAACTTCAAAAATACAAAAACATCAATTCAAAAATAGGATTGCTTTTGCTTAGCAAAACATATGCTTGAGTTTGTATAACACACACACATACAAACACATGTATATGCATTCTTTTCATGTAAAAAGAGTGGTAGTAGTAGTTGCAGTAGAGCAGCATGCCTTTACAACAACAAGGAGCAAAATGCAAAATGCAAGAGATATAAGACTGTCAAGTGAAGTTATTGTTAGTGTAAAATTCATTGAGCTTTTTTTTCACTCTTTTCTTCTTTCCTCAAAGCACCAAAACACCACACAACAGCAGAAGGCAGCTGCTACCACATCTTCTGCACAAACACAAGCAAAGCAAGCAAGCAAGCAAGTTGGTTGCTTCACTCTTCTTCCTCTGATTCTGCCTCTGCACTTCGGAGCCAGTCCACAAACGGCTGAGCAAATTTTCTCACTTGTAATGCCTTGGATTTGGGAGTGGTGGTGGTGTTGCCATTGCTGACCACTTGAGCATCAAACCAGAGCAAGATCTGTTCTTCTTCAAGGATGTCGGAATCGTACAGGATTTTCAGGAGAATTGCAATCTCTTTACCTGCATCTGCTGGAAGGGAAGAGCAGAAGGCCTCAATGGCACCCAGAAGCTTTGCCTGGGATCCTTCATCTTGAGCAACAACCTCCAAATACAGCTTCTTCTTGCCAACTTCCTTGGAAAGACCTTTGGTGAGCCCTTCAAACAGTGCCTCGAAGTAGGCATTCATTACTTCTTGTGCAGGCTCCTCCTTGCTCTGGACATATGTGGCAAGCTGTGCAGGAGTGAATCCCTTCTCCAAACATTCCTTGAAGCCCTTCAAGAGCTTCTCATGCAGTGTCAGTTCATTGATCTTTGTTGCCTCTGGTGCTGGTGCCACCATCTTGACACCATCGATTTCACCACCACCGACATCAGTTTTCTTGGTGGATGTCTTCCTCAACAGCTTGGATTTGGATTCTTTAGGTGTCTTGGCTCTGGGAGACTCTTCTGCTGCTGCTGTCTTCTCCCCATTCTCTCCAAGCAACACCATCTCACTTGTAGCAGCAGTAAGCTGCTCAATGATGCGGCGCTGCGCAGCTTCTGCTGATGTGTCTGTGTGCCACTCTACACCATCATCATCATCCTCCTCCTGTGGGTGCCTGTGGTCTTCCTCCTCTTCATCTGCCTGACTTGCAGGAGGAGACACGTCATCATCATCGGATCCACCTTTTTTCTTTCCAATCTTTTTGTCATCTTCTCCTCCACCTCCACCCTTCTTTTTCCTCAAGGATTCCTTCTTCTGTTTCTTCATCTCATCATCGACAGCCTCACCTTCCTTGAGCCTCTCTTTCTCAGCCCGCCGCATGGCCTTATCCTTCTTCCCCGTCTTTTTCTGCTCGGGAGGATTCTTCAAGATGAAAGTTGTGAGCTTATCACGCATATCCACATCGGAAACAAACCCACACGCAGCGCACTTGAGAGTGATCATCTGCGTCTTTGTGATCACAACTTCGGTTTCAGGATTACCACATCCGTAGCACTGCACATACTTCTTGATGAAATTCTCGAGCAGGCCGGCAAGCTTGGCAGTCTCATGAGCACCGTTGACGATCGAGGTTCCCGTCTTCTCGTCAAACTTGGACTGTGCACCGAGCTCACAGCCGAAGTACTTTGTAGTGTATGCCGGATGTCTTGCCAACGCTTTGGCCACTTCCACCATGTTCACCACGTTGGTCTTGATCCCGTTCCCGCGTCCCTCGATCTTCGTCATCAACCTCGGCATCTTGTACCGGTAGAAGGCATCATCGCGGTTACTGGCTCCGATGTTCTGAAGCGCCATCTTCTTCTTTCACAACAACAGCACTAAGAAACCCCCGCCGCTATAGATGATGCTGCTGATGCCGATGTCGTCGCCGCCGCCGCCGCTCCTACTAACGTCGAACGTGTTATCCTCCTCCGCAAACCCCTGTCAAGCTTGTCCACATGCAGCCTTCTTCCTCCTGGAGGACTGGATCTACACTCCTGCACCAGCAGCGGCTTATGTCTCTTTCTCGTGGTGGGACAATACTCTCCCAGCAACCCGACCGACCCCAGATAGAAGCAGCCGGCTTCAGACATAAAAGAAGTTGCCGCCACCTTGTCCCTCTTCTTCGTCTCCTTCTCCCTCCTCCCTACACCTTCACTATCTATATCCCCTCTCCTCCCACCTAAACTCTCTCTCTCACACACACACACACACACTTTCTTTCTTCCTTTCTCCCTCTCCGAATCTCCACACAAACACAAAACACAAACCTCCGATCTCTGACTCCCTTTCTCACAGGTCTGTTCACGGATCTCTCTCTCTCTCTCTCTCTCTCTCTCTCTCTCTGTGACACACCGCTCCAAAAATACAGAGAACTTCACCAAAACTTGGTCAAAAACTTCGGCGACGGCTTCCTCCGGCGCACAAGGAAGGAAAGAGCAACGGATGGCAAGCGGCGCAAGCGAAGGGAGAGCGGCAAAGAGAGCGAAAACGGGCGCGCGCGAGGGAGCAAAAGGGCAGCAAAGAGAGTGGAGAGCTAGCTAGGGTTGCAACAGGTGCATAGCTTTACGCTTGCGCCTCATTATCACTGTGATCCGCTTGCGCCTCCCGCCGCCTGCCCGCCTCCACCCAACCCTTTTTTTTTGAGGGGGTTGGCTATGCATAGCCAAAAAGCTATATTAAAAATTAAAAGAGATAAAATCATGTGCTTTTTTACTTTTACAATAGCCATAATTCGACCAAAACTTAAGAAAAATATTCCAATTTCTGGTAGAAAGTAGCCAAAAATATAGAAGGATGTTTTTAAAAATTTTACTTTGACATTTAGCTTGTAGCCAAATTTGGCTAAATATTCCTGTTGATAATTGCCACTTTGGCTACAAGTCAAATTTGAGTGGAAAAATTACTGACCCCACCTTCCCTTTTTGATAGCTAGCCTGCTGGCTAAGGCTTCTTCAAAAGGGGGTACCCCACCATACAACCAACAGGTCCCGGGTTCGACCCTGCATTTAACAAAAAAAGCCTGGACTCTGTAAGGCTGTATTATATTATTGACTCTGTCTCTCAGGTCTGTCCTCAAAAAATTCTACTTTTCTGGCTGACCAGTAGCCAAATTTGGCTCATTCCTCTTGTGGATTATTGCCAGTCCATCTACTTGAAAAATTTTTAAATAAGGAAAAAAAAAACAAAAAAAATCTTATTTTAGAGCCATAAACACCATTTTTATTTTTATCTTTTGGAAAAAAGAAATAGAAAAGGAGGGGATTTAAGCTATGTTGTACCTACCTTTGTGGTGGGAAAATTATTTATTTGGGTCTCATTGTTTGAATAGGAACATTTCATTTGGGCCTCCTTATTTATTGGTTTTTTTTAGGCTAAGCTATGAGGAAAATTCATTTGGACCCAATTGTTTTGGTAGTAAAAAAATTAGTTGGAAAATTCATTTGGGTCTCAATTGTTTTGGTAGGAAATTTCATTTTGGCCTCCTTATTTATTGGTACCCTATAGGTTGGCTCATGGACCCTAGGAATATTGCCCATTGTTGATGAGAGCGAATTATATATATATATATAGGTCTTGTAGTACCTTTATCATTCCAGCATCTTCTTGATGATTTTAATTTTAATTTTAATTTTTTTCATTTTTGCAATAAAAAATTTAAAAAAACTTTGGCAATGAAAATAATATTCCTGAAATCCCTACAATTGAGGCGAGAAAATAATGTTAAGTAATTTTGCACTACATAGGCACACGGCATCACCAATTTTTAGGGCAAGCAATAATAATGTCAAACAAATTTCTAGAACATTCGGCATTGCAAGCACCAGATTGATTTTGACACAAATTAAAATTTATTGAAAACAACATAATTAGTGTTAATGTATTACAAATTACAATATACCATATTAAATCTCAAGATGGAATTGTTTACCATTTTTTAATATTTTTGATAACACTTGGAAACTAGTTTTTACATAATTTTTAACTTACATAATTTTAATTTATTATTTAAATTATGATATTTTAAAATACTGTCACATCCTCATAGAAGAATGATAAATTTTATTTTTAAATTTATTAAAAATTAAAAATTTTATTTTTTAAAAAAAAAAGCCCAAAGTGGAGGAAAGCTGCTCAAGAACTTCCCCATGATCATAATAGTTTATATGGCAGTGGTGCTCGTCCTTCGAACTTGAGTGTTGGGTTTTGAGCTTCCTTTCACTTCGCTCAATCTTCGACCCCACACACCACACATCCACTCGTTCAACACACAAAAGTTTTTAAAACGCTTCGTTCTTTATCGAAGCACCAAGTGTTGGACATTGAGAAAAATATGGTGGGTTGTATGTACATGACCAGCTTCAACACATATCTATCAAATAATTTAATTAATTTTGAAAATTTCAAGTACAAAAATATTCTCTATTTTTTTTTTCCTTCACAAGTTTTTTGAGGTCTTTGAAAAAAATATTTTTATTTTAATAATTTCTACAAATAATGTAATTAGTGTAAGATAATACCATAATGAAAGATACTACCATATGTAAGCAAGCTTATTCATTTTATTAATACAAAATTAGTGTCTCATGTTCAAGTACTTTGGAATGCTGGTAAGTGCAAATCAATTTTTTTAACTGCAAAATAATGAAAGCATTTTGACTACAAATGTATGCATGTTTTTTTTTTATTTTAAATTTAATAAAAAAGTCTCTAAAGTAGGTTCATTTACTTGGCAATCATAAGATGACCTTTTTAGATGGACTCACCCATTTTTCAAAGGCTTTTTTAATTAACTCAATAAATTTTTGTTTGTTGGCTAAATTAAAATCACAAAAGAAATTTGATCTTTTTCATGTGAGATTAGTTCATTTTCTATAGTAACTATCATTAGTACCTTGGCAACTTCAACACTAATTATATTATCTTCAAAACTGTTCAAATTTTCACTAAATACGTTTTTTTTTTTTTTTTTTTTTTCAAAAAAAAAAATTTTTTGAAGGAAAATTTTTTTTTTTTAAAAATATTATATTTTTCAAAAAACCGAATTTTTAGATTTTATGGATAACTTTAAAAAAGGTAAA
>Ga0116229_10012109_pt1 | contig 12524 bp, 16 predicted proteins | sample S1TSphgellanicum_3_FD_87313 | JGI IMG/M metagenome (GOLD analysis project Ga0116229, IMG submission 87313) | Host-associated microbial communities from peat moss isolated from Minnesota, USA - S1T2_Fc - Sphagnum magellanicum MG | ecosystem: Host-associated > Plants > Peat moss > Unclassified...
TGAATGGACCCGAATATGGGCCCAAGAACTTGTGGTTTAGACCTTTTGGCAACCAGAAATTTTTGATGTTCAATCACACTTTGTCTCCTTCTTCAAAGTTCACCTCTTGTCGGGACTTTTTCACAAAATCCTTATATCGTTTGTGTGCGTTTTCAGGATTGGCTTTAGCCATCTCCCATAAGTGCCGCCTCTCTTCATCAAGTTGTGTGACCATTGGCACTTCCTCACTTGCATCACTTGGGGGTTGCCCATGTGCGGCCCAAATTGTAGGCACAATTGATGATTTGCCCGTTACCATTTGAAAGGGAGTGGAACCTATTGCCAAATGTTTCGAATTGTTGTAGCAAAATTCGGCCAACTCCAAATGGTCCACTCAATCTTGTTGATCTGTCGCCACATAATTCCTTAGGAATTATTGGATAACCAAGTTCACTCTCTCGGTTTGTCCATCCATTTGGGGTCGAAATGAGGTGTTCATCTTGAGCTCTGACCCCATGTGCTTCCACAAGGCTCATCAAAACTTGCTTGTGAACTTTGGGTTTTGATCCGACACAATGTCCTTGGGGAGGTCATGATGCTTGAACACGTGCGTGAAAAACAACCTTCCCGTCTCTTAGGCCGTGGCACTTTCCTTGGTGGGAATGAAGTGTGCCATCTTGCTAAATTGATCAACCACCACCATGATCGCATCAAATCCCCTCGATGGTGGCAAACTCACCATGAAATCCATGGACACACTTTCCCATGGCCTTTCAGGAATCGATAATGGTCATAACAATCCTGCTTGTTTTTAATTGAGTGCTCAATTTTGTTGGCAAGTTAAGTAAGTCTTCACATATTCCTCTGCATCATCTTTCAAATTAGGCCAATAGTAGGACTTCTTGAGGAATGTTGTAGTGCGCTTTGCACCACCATGGTTTGTAAGTGGTCCATCATGGCATTCCTTCAAAAGCACATCCCTGAGCCTCCCTTTCGGAACATAGAGCCAATTTTGTTTATATCACAATAGTCCATTTTGTAAGTGGAAATGTGATTTGATTCCTTTTTGAATGTTTTGCTTTATTTCTTTGGCATACTTGTCACAACAGCTTGCTAGTCAAACTTCCTTTTGAAGTTTTGTTTCCCCCACATACACCACCTTAAGTTGGTGTTTTTGATTTAGTGCACTAGGCACCACATTTTCCTTCCTGGGCTTATGTTCAATGTCCACATTGAACAAGGCTAATGTGTCTTGCCATCTCACTTGTTTTGATGACAATTTTGGTTAAGTGGCAAAGTATTTCAAGGTGACGTTGTCAGTCCACACCACCACATCTTTGGAGCCTACGTAATGGCCCAAGTCTTGAGACAATGTATCATAGCCCACATTTCCTTTTCATGTGTTGGCCACCTTCATTTTATGTCACTCAACTTTTTGCTTTCAAATGCCACCGGCCTTCCATCTTGCATTAGGACTCCTCTAATCGTAAAGTCAAAGGCATTGGAGTGGACCTCAAAATCTTTGTCAAAGTCAGGCAACTTCAACACATATTCTTTCACCAAAATGCCTTTCAAGGTTTCAAAGGCTTCATTGCATACTTTGTCCCATTCATAAGTTCTAAATGACTTCTTCAAAAGGTTTGTCAAAGGCGTGGCTATCTTTGCAAAGTTTTTGATGAACTTGCGATAATAAGAAACCAATCCTAAAAATGATCTTAAGGCCAAAACCAACCTAGGTGGCTCCCAATCCAAAATTACCTTCACCTTGTGGTTTCCATCTTCAAGCCTTCTTGGGTGATCCTATGTCCAAGGAAATCCACTTCCATCACCTTGAATTCGCATTTGTCAAACTTAGCGTATAACTTGTTTTCCCTCAACCTTTGGAACACCTTCCGGAGATGCTCCGCATGCTCCTCCATGGAATTGCTATAAACCAAAATGTCATCTATATATACGATCAAGCCACTTTTGGAAAATGTCGTTCATGAACGTGCAAAATGTGGTGGGTGCATTAGTGAGTCCAAAACGCATCACTAAGAATTCGTATGAGCCATACCTTGTGCGACAAGCGGTCTTTTCTTCATCCCCTTTTGCAATTTGAATTTGGTAATACCCCGAACGTAGGTCAATCCTATTAAACACTTTAGTTCTCAAAAGTCGATCAAACAAATCATCAATTCGAGGTAATGGGTATTGATTATTCACTATCGCCTTGTTGAGGGCTTTATAATCCACACACATCCTCGACATCCCATCCTTCTTGGGAACAAAAAGGACGGGTGCCCCATATGGTGACTTAATAGGTTTGATGTATCCCTTTGGAATTTTTTTTTAAAGTTGAACTTTAAGTTCCTTCAATTCTTCATGACTCATTCGATATGGGGCCTTGGTGGGAGGTGCCACTCCTGGCATCACCTTGATTGAATGGTCAACTTGTCTTCTCAGGGGCAATTCATCGAGCAACTCTTTAAGCATCACATCCGAAAATTTGTTCAAGACTTGCTTAATGCACTTGGGAAGACTCACCAAATTGGTAATTTCCTTTTGTTCAAATTCGTCCAACAAACGCATCACACACAACATGCCATAACCTCCTATGCATTCCTTTTTCAAAGTCTTTCCTAACATCAGGTGGATGGTCGATCCACCCACATTAGGCACTTCATGTGCTTTCACCCGGACGATCCCATTTTGGATGGGATTCTAACTAACTTATTATGCCCTTCTATGAGCACATTATTATGGGTTATGAATTCCATTCCCAAAATGCATTCCATTCCCCCTAAGGTGGAGACCAACAAATCCACCTTTCCTTTCCAATTCCTTAGTTGAAGAGGCTCATCTCTTGCTTGCAATGTGGTGGGATGGGGAACCCCATTTGCAAAGTGCACTTCAATGGGTGCCTTGAACTCCTACAACTAGAGCTCCATTCTTTCGTCATTTTTTCGATTTATGAAGTTGTGGGAAGCCCATGTGTCCAAAAAACATAACATGTCCCGTTTAGAAACCTTCCCTTTTTAAAAAATAAGGCAATTACGTTCACCTTGGACTAGGTTGGCGATAAGGGCAATTACTTTGGAACCCCCATTCCCCGGTTTGGGTTTGGGGCAATCTTTGGAGTAATGTCCCACTTCATTGCAATTGAAGCACACTCCTTTGGGTTTTATAGTAACATCCCTCTTGGGTTGGGCCTCTTTAAAAGAAACCCCCTTCTTGACAAAATTTCCTTTGGGTTTGAAGTTCGAGCCTTGGAATTGTTTGGGCTTTTCCCCTTTTGAGGTTCTTGCCCTCGGTTCCATTCCCCTTCATGGTGTGTCTTCTTGTGAGGAAATTTTTTCTCCTTTTTAAACCCGGATTTTTCGCCCCATCCCACATCCGAAAAGCCTTCCACTTTCATGATGGCTTTGGATAATGAGGCGGGTCAATTCTCCTCAAGCTTGCACTTGGCCCAAGTTGAAAGCCCCATCACAAAATGGCACACCCAATCTAATTCATGCATATGCCAGATTTCAAGCATTGGTTCAGAATATGCTTTCACATATTGGCGCAAGTTATCATTTGTTGCATTCACAAGGTCATGGAGTTTACATCTTGAGATGTAATTAAAATTCTTTGGAATGAATTCCAATTCAATGTGTTCCTTGAAGAATTCCCATGTGTAGCCATGGGTCTTCCCTTCCTCTTGCTTCACTATCCTCCACCATGTGGAAGCATAGCCTTTTAAGTAGGATTGGGCAAGTTCCATGGCCGAATGTCGCAAAATTTTGGTGGCATGAAAATAATCCTCCATTTTTGCAAGTCAAACATTTACAACCTTCCAATTTCAAACCTTGTCAAAATTCCTAGGTTTAGTAGGCTTAAATCCTACACCTTTCGATGATCCTCCTTTGAGGGCCGCAACCAATTCAGTGAAATTAGGCCTATTCATTTTGAGTAAAACTTCCAATTGTTCTGGAATGAAAAGGACTGTGGTTAGTTGCTCTTCTTCATTTTCATGATCATCGTGGTTCTCATGGTCTTTTTGTCCTTCAAAATCCTCTTATTCCTCCTCCCTAGTGGCCTTGGATAGAACATTTAAATCATGGGTGGGGTTTTCCAGCATGGTCTTGTGTACTAGCTTACGGGTCCTCTTTAGTGCCATCAAAACTCCCCAATAAGTGGATCGAGTTGTACCAGAGCTCGAATACCATGTGATGCACTCCCAAACTCCTTGATAAACTCAAATGTAAGTCTAAGGCAAAAACAACGAAAAAGTATGGAGTCGAAGCACGCTCCTTAGTTCGCAGCACTTCGGGGTAGAGGGGCATGTAGGAGCTCTGGGATGGGGACTAGGAAAAGTGACAAACATCAATTATTCACACGAACCTGCACAAACCAAACAACAAGTTGGTTGATGCGTAGTTTGAACACTTTTGGTCCCGGACGAACCATGGGTAAACATGGACTCACAAGACTCATCACGACCCGGACTTGACGGAAGCCACCACCTTCCCCCTTATAGTATACTCTATGCCTAACCACAGGGCCAACACCCAAATGGCATGTTGTTCCAGGACCCCCCAGTGGGAGTCCCGAAATTCTTGAAATTGAGACTTTTGCAACTTGGGAGGACCATAACTTTGTGTGGAGATCTCTAATTGAGGTGACGTCTGAACCAAAGTTATAGTTCTTGCTAAAACTTTCCAACGGTATGTCGCACACCACCTACATGCAAGGAAATCAGGACGATTCCCGACTTTTAATGGTCAAAAGTCAAATTAACAATTTGACTCTTGGCCCTTCTTTTGGCCATAACTTATGTCTTAAGTATCCAAATGGGTCATGCGAGCCCATTTTAAAAATTTAAGTTCTAAGAGCTTTCCAATGATATAAGGAACTTTTCAATCCAATGAGTTTTGACCCCTACAATCACCTTCTGAAAATCCAAAAGTCCATTGAGACTCCATTTCCCAAAGTGGGAGCTCATTTGGGTTCATTCCCTTGCACTCTCTTACACTCCCGGGAGCATGAAATGTGACTCCTAGGCTCATTCTTGGCCCGCACCTTTGTAAGCCCTTGCCTTGGTCGCGAGCCCAAGGCTAGGGTTGGGACAACACTCATGTTTAATCCTAGTTCATGCAATAGTCGATGAATCCATACGACCTCACAACAATAGTTTGCTAACGATCAATACTCACATTCACATGATAACCGTGAAACAAAATTTTGTTTCCAATAATAACATGAGATGGGTGTAGATCCAAGAAGGAAAATGTATGTTGTTATGGAGGTTCAATCATCTAAATCAAATGCGTAATCTACATTAAAAAATCCCCGAAGTTGGGTATCCTCCCCATCACCAAAGAAAAGGCCAAGTGACAAGTATTTTTGGATGTAGTAAAAAAATTGTCAAACGACATGAAGAAGTGCCTGCATGTGTTGACTGACAATGTTGATGACGTATTGAAAGTCAATTTAGATCTTGGTCAAATAATGAAATTTACCTACCATTCATTGATAAAGATCAGCGTTGATTGGTTTAGTGCCGGTATCATGTTGAAAACAAGTGCTCTCATGCATGGGAATGTGAGTTGGTGTGGAATTAACCATGTGGAATTCATTAAGGAGATTGCAAGCATAGGATGTCTAATGAAGCAAGAGATTGTGTGTGGTGCGCTTCAATTTGATACCAAAATATTTTGCACAGGGCCCAAGTTAGTCATAGGAAATTCTACCATCAATTAAGACTTATGTTGGGCTACTCCCTATTCATCATTCCCTATGATAAATATGTCATCAACATACATGACCAAAATAACCTCTAAAACCTATCTTTCAAGAATTGTCTCTTCTTATTGGATCTCCAATAAAGAGGACCCAAGGTTTGATTTGAGTGTTAGAATTTAGACAAGAAATATAGAGGAACAAGCTTTGAGTGCATCTTTCGAAACTTAAACCCTTGAGGAAAGGCAAATGCATTACAATTCTAGATTTAGAATCCAAGAAGGTTGAAACTAACTAACGCATTCCCAAGCTCCTTGCTAGACTCTGTTGCGAATCTAAAGAAGAAGACAATGGAAGGAGAAGGAGTTGGGTCGCGTTCCCTAACTCGTAGCACTTGATGGGTAGAGGGGCATGCTAAAGCTTCGAAATGGGACTAGGAAGATTGACAAGCAAGTCATTTACTCACACGGACCTACACAAACTAGACAATAGGTTGGTTAATGCGTAGCTGGAACCCTTTTGGTGCACGGACGAGCCACGAGCAAACACGGACTCACAAAATTCACCATGGCCTGGACTTGAAAGAAGCCACCACCTTCCCCCTTATAGTATACTATGTGCTTGGTCATGGGACCAACATCCAAATGTCATTTTGTTTTGAGACTCCTAAGTGGAAGTCTCGAAATTCTCGAAGTTGGGACTCCTGCAACTTTAGGGGCCTATAACTTTGTGTGCAAACTTCCGATTGAAATGAGGTCCAAAGAAAAGTTTTAGCCCTCATTAAAAGCTTTCCAACGGTTTGTGGCATGCCACCTTCACGCAAGGAAATCAAGGTGATTCCTGACTTTTAATGGTCGAAAGTCAAATTGCCAATTTGACTCCCGGCCCTTCTTTTGACCATTACTTGTGTTTGAAGTCTCCAAATGGGTCATATGAGCCCAATTTAGACATCTAGGTTCCAAGGGCTTTCTAATGATATAAAAAAATTTCAATCCAATGAGTTTTGACCCCTACAATTGCCTCCTGAAAATTCGGAAGTCCATCGGGACTCCAACTCCCAAAGTGGGAGCTCATTTGGGAATGTGGGGGTTCATTCCCTAAACTTTCTTGCATTCCCGGGAGCATGAAATGTGACTCCTAAGTTCACTTTTGGCCCACACCTTTGCAAGCCCTTGCCTTGGTCGCGAGCCCAAAGCTAAGGTTGCAACACTAACCTTTTCTTCTCGACAATTTTTCTCTCTCCTCTTTCTTTGAGAACTTTAAGGATTCAAGCAAGAAAGGAGTTGTACATATTTATGGCTCATGAGGTTGCTTCTACCTTTAGTTTCCTCTTCATTGGAGAAGTATCCATTACCCACCCACAACTTATTTTTAAAAGAAAATTCTAGCAAACTCCCATCATTTCCACTTTTCGAGCTTCTTGCAAAAACAATTGGTAGTTTGGTTTCTCACAAAATTTCGGGAGTAACTCTCCAACTTGGGTTCTTGCAGTTCTATTTGGATTATCTAGTGAGGAGTTCCTATGACAACACTAACCTAATTATGTACCCAACTGAAAGACATTAAGGTTTTCACATTGAATGTGTCAAACTTAAAAACATATAAACTAGCTTACAAAGCACAAACCAATAATGCAAGATCAGTATCCATCCATGAGAACCTTAAATCCTAATCAACTAATCTTTTACTATGTCAATGCTTGAAAAAAACCTTAACCAAACATTACTTTGAGGATTTTAATCATTTGTTCCAACCAATTGTGCAAGCAAGGAAAACAAGAACAAGTATTTGGAAGTTGGGAATTATGACCCCCTTGGGTAACATTAACTTAAACAATATACTTTTAAAAATTACACATATGTTCATGAAACAAAATTGTGGACAAACATTTTAACAAGTCAAAAAGTGTTATCTTTGACAGGTATTAGGTGCCACGAACTTAACGTAGAAGTATCCAATATTGCAACACATGGGAATGGAGAAGAAGCATATGTGCCAAGGCTCATGTTCAATGGGATTTTCCCTTGATCATAGGAGCTTGAAAACTGGTGCTCCTGATGTGGAGAGAAGTTTCACATGTCACTAGCTTATAGAGCTTTGGTAGGAGGTTGTGAACCTTAAAAATGAGGTTGATAGAAAAAAAATAGCTATGTTGTTTGGTGAGGAGTTTCATACCCCAAGCCACATCTTTTTGTGCATTGAACATGTGGGTGGTCTACAAGTGCAAAATGGACACATTGAACTTTTGGTGGCTCTTGCAAAATTGGTAGGCATGGTTCTTATTCTAGTATGTCAAAATCCTTTCTATAAAATCTCAAGCATTCCAAAGTTGTTAAGTTGGCATATTCCCCTTTTTTCCAATGTTGTTTGGTTGTTTCATGGGCTTGTTGATGGTGTTTACTAATTTCAATTTATTTTGAATTGAATATGACAAATGGGGTCATTTTATAATGAGCTTACAATTTGATCTAAATTATATTGATTTGCAAATGTCACCTAAACGTAAAAATGTTTTAGGACCTTGAACCTTGATTAAATGTGGAGGATGCAATGACAAATACTTTTACGTGTTTGTTAGTGGATACACCATTGGAATCAACAACAACATCAATTGGACAAGTACGTTGAATGTTGGTAGTTGTGCAAGATTTTCTTCATGTGGGTGGGTGAAATTCTATATGGTTTGCTTTCAAGTTGGGTGTGTCATGTTATGCAAGGATGGTGACAATTTTGGAGCACTACCATTAAAGGCAGCTAAAGTTTAGGCATAAAAAATATATATTCCTTTCTTAATTGGTTTAGATATTATCAAGGTTTTTCAAGGCCCCAAAGTAAGATATTATGAAGACTTTATCAAGGTTTCGAAACAAGATCTTAACCATCTAAAAGTCCCAAAAACATCAACTATCTTGTATTAGATTGCCATATTTTTTTGTAGAGAAAGAGGTGAATAATTTATTCATTTGAAGTATGGGCTAAGAATCATGGAGTCGAATTTTTGAAAATGCCTGATTAGTGTGGGTGGTGACCTTGTGTGGATGATTTATTGGAACTACTGCATTTGTAATTTGAGTTATTTAATCATGGCAATGATTTCAAAGTTTGGGAAAAATGAAATCTAGCGAGATCTTGTTAGGATGGCTAATGATATTCCCAAGGGACTTTCATCAAATAGCTTATAGATAAAAAGATAACATTAGTTGCTTATTATTATAATCATTTTGATAAAGTATTATTGTGGGCAACCATTGTAACCATGACTTGCAATGAACTATTCCCATTGTGAGTTGAGTATGTTAGATAGTGCACTCATTGAATGGTTGTCATAAAAACCTTTAGGGGCCAAAAACATCCACACTTGCCCATAATGTTACTTGAATTTTTGTCATTAAATTCAAATTATATGATTGTTAGTAGATGTTATATCAAGTGGATCACAAAGTTGGTCCATCAAGGATTAAGGCTGAAAGTGGTGATGAAGCCATTTTTTTTGTTAAAATAAGAAAACTTAGCTAATGATTATTTGGTGCAATAGAAGGTCGACATATGTGTTCCCTCTTATGATAATTTTCTTGCATCCAAAGGTCATAATCATAAAATGTTCTTAACCTTTCCAAAGGCCTTAGATCTCTTCGTTACAATGTAAAAAAAAGGCTTTTCCATGTCATACCCAACTGTTATGAATACAAAATTGAATTTGTTTATATGTTTTTCACTTCCAATGCTTGATGCGATTTCAGATTGATGATCATTATATTGGATTTTAATTGATGATCTTATATGCTGCATCTTAATTTATGATCATCCTAGTGATTTCCCATACACTAATGACGCTTCATAATTGAATATCTTTCTAGATTCAGGATAGCCTTGATTTTTTTGTAAAAGACATGATAAATGTCACATTAAACTTTTTCTTTGCTTTGGATTCACAATACCCGTGTTTTCCAGGCAAAAGATTTGAAAAAATAGTAATAATGGCTCTGTCTTTTATGGGTTGAAACTTGAAATTAACATATGTGTGATTGCATGATATAAAATACTTTAGAAATTTTTAATAGATATGTCTAGGTTCCACTATTACATCACATAAAAGAGTTCAAAAATGATGAAAACCTACCAATTATCAATAAAACAAAGAATCCAACAGATGGGGAAAAAAAGGTACAAGATGGAAGGACACAAGTTTTGGCAAACTAAGAATACTCCAAAGAGGGCAAATCACAAGGGGAATGAGAAGAAATCAAGTACTTGAACCTTCCCCCCCAATTGCAATAAACATATTAAATAAGTAGCAGGGAGGAAAACTTGAAAGAATGCCTAACCTAGATGAACCTTCACCTATAATAACAACACATTTCAAAATAAAGGTTGTTTATGTTCACTATAATGCCACTGACACCTTCTACATGTAAAATGAATGTGAAACTTTAATAACATAAAAATATGTTATTCTTAAATTGGGCAAGGTTCCATTCCCTTCCTAACATCACAAATTTATAGGTTTCATGGGTTTGTTCCAAATCCATGTGAAATTTGTTATTTCATGTGTATATCGTTTAAACACAAATGTCATGCATTATTTAAGCACGAAAGTTGCGTGCAGGACTTTCATGTGTAAACAATACGAATAGACATACAACATCCGTGTTTAAATAATATGAACATGCATATGACATTCATGTCTAAACAATGCATATGACAATAATGTTTGAACAATACAAGTAGATGAATGACATCTGTGTCTATTCCATTCGAACCTATGAAAAGCAAAATTTGCACAACTATTATTGCCAAATCATGACCCATGAAGTTTGTGATGAAGGTAAGTTTCATTTTTCATACCTAGATTTTGTGAAAAGTTTTGCCATTGTTTTTTCCACAATGATTATGGATGAAAGATTCTAATTCAAATGTACTCATGTAACCTATGTTAGTGGCCTGAATGTGAATTGGTTATCCAGTTCTTCCTTCCAAAGCCATCTTTTTGGTAATTTATTTGAATTTTGAACCAAGAAAACTATTCACAATTCAATATTTTCTAGAAATGCTATTGGATTTCTACAAATCCAAACACCTTCATTAAATCCTATGCATCGAAAGTTTTCTAACAATACGAAGAGTGTGCCCAAATTCCATTATAATTTTTTTATTTAAATGAATTTTCAATGAATGTTTTTTCAATAATTTCTTCAATATAAATTGAAACATTATGAAACCAACTTAATACACCCTTATTCATTGAAAATTTTCCAACAACACCAAGAGCATGACAGAAACACACCATCATTTGGGAGATTTCAATGTGACAAACAAATCAAATAAATTACCTTCTTTCATAGATAAATATTGGAGGTTTTCAAAAACCATACATTAATACAAAAGTGGGGTGCAGTTCATTAGCCTAAATCATTATGGGACATTAAAAGTGAAATAAGTTCATTACATTTTACTGATTTCACCCTGGTGAAAGCTATTTCACTATAATATCATTATGTAAACATCATGTATCATTACTAATTAACATAATTCACTATTATAATTTAATGTAATAAATAGGTTTATTTTGATATTTAAAAAAATTATATATATGATATTTTATGATATACCTTATATTATTTTAAGCTACTTTAGTTATATCTTATGTTATTATAAATTATTATACCCTAAACTATTATACGTTATTTTATTTTGAGGTATTTTAACTAGCTTATTATAAGCTTTTAAGTTATTTTAAATTAAATTATTCAACTAACCTTAGGCTATACCTTAATTTATTTTAATTTAAAGTAATATATGTTATTTCAAGTTATATTTTAAGTTATTCAAAGTCATTATACTTTATGTTATTATAAATTATTTTATCCTACATGTAATAACTTAAAATAATCTAAAATATATATAATGACCTAAGGTAAAATAACTTAGAATAAAAAATAATAACCTATGAATTTTTTTTAAATACCTTATATAATAACTACCAATAGCCTATGATATTACACCATAAAATATCCAACAATAATTTATAATAAAATAATCACCAATAGTCGTAATATAACATATAATAACCAATAATAACTTATAATATAATAACCACCAATAACCATTAATATAATAAACATTAATAACCACCAATAGCCACTAATATAATAACCATTAATAAACACCAATATCCACTAATAAAATAACCACCAATGGCCATTAATATACTAACCATTAATAAGCACCAATATCCACCAAGTAAATAGCCACTAATGGCCATTAATATAATAACCATTAATAAGCACCAATATCCACCAATAGAATAGCCACCAATGGCCACTAGTATAATAACCATTAATAAACACCAATATCCACCAATAGAATAACCACCAATAGCCATTAATATAATAACCATTAATAAGCACCAATATCCATCAATAACCATTAATAGAATAGCCATTAATAGCCATTAATAGAATATACATTAATGGAATAGCCACTAATAGGCATTAATAAAATAACCATTAATAGAATAGGCATTAATGGAATAGCCACTAATAGGCATTAATAGAATGGCCACTAATAGGCATTAATAGAATAACCATTAATAACCATTAATAGAATAGGCATTAATGGAATAGCCACTAATAGGCATTAATAGAATGGCCACCAATAGGCATTAATAGAATAACCATTAATAGTCATTAATAAAATAACCACTAATAGCCACCAATAAACACTAGAAGAAAAACATGTATTTTCAACTGCTCTTTGCGACTAAATTTTAGTCGCAAGAGACATTTTGCAACTAAAATCCTTTTAGTCGCCTAAGACAAGTCGCATGTGAAAACTAGTCGCAA
>Ga0116229_10012111_pt1 | contig 12523 bp, 12 predicted proteins | sample S1TSphgellanicum_3_FD_87313 | JGI IMG/M metagenome (GOLD analysis project Ga0116229, IMG submission 87313) | Host-associated microbial communities from peat moss isolated from Minnesota, USA - S1T2_Fc - Sphagnum magellanicum MG | ecosystem: Host-associated > Plants > Peat moss > Unclassified...
ATCAGCACGCTGGGCTCCAAGGAAGGCTTCGCCAACCTGGCCCAGGCGCTGACGGCGCCCGGCGACGTGATCATCTGCCCCAATCCGGCCTATCCGATCCATGCCTATGGCTTCATCATGGCCGGCGGCGTGATCCGCCACGTGCCGGCCCTGTCGCCGGAGGACTATCTGTCGGGCATCAGCCGGGCGATCAAACACTCAGCCCCGCCGCCCTCGATCCTGGTGGTCTCCTACCCCTCCAACCCCACCGCCCAGTGGGTCGATCTGGAGTTCTACAAGGAGATCGTGGCGCTGGCCCGCAAGCACGATCTGATCGTCTTGTCCGACGTCGCCTATTCGGAAATCTATTTCGACGACAATCCGCCCCCCTCGATCCTCCAGGTGGAAGGCGCCAAGGACGTGGCGGTCGAGATCAACAGCTTGTCCAAGACCTACGCCATGGCCGGCTGGCGCGTGGGCATGGTGGTCGGCAATGCGCGCATCTGCGCAGCGCTTGGCCGGGTGAAATCCTATCTCGACTACGGCGCCTTCACGCCCATCCAGGTCGCCGCCGCCGCCGCGCTCAATGGCCCACAAGACTGCGTCGCCGACATCCGCGCCATCTATAAGGGCCGCCGCGACTGCCTGGTGGAGAGCATGGGCCGCGCCGGCTGGACCATCCCCTCGCCCCCCGCCTCCATGTTCGCCTGGGCGCCCCTGCCCGACGCCTTCAAGGAGATGGGCTCGATGGCCTTCTCCAAGCTCCTGATCGAAGAAGCCGGCGTCGCCGTGGCGCCGGGCGCCGGCTTTGGCGAATACGGCGAAGGCTATGTCCGCATCGGCCTGGTCGAGAACGAACACCGCATTCGGCAGGCCGCGCAAAACGTGAAGCGGTTCCTGCAGTCGAACGCGCCGGGCCGGGTGCTGGAGGCGGCGGAGGGATAGCGATGTGAGTTGGAGCCCCCCTCCTATGGGGGAAGGGATTTGCTCTAATCCTGCGCAGTCAACGCGCTCTCTAAGGCCGAACCTGCCCCTGCCCCCGCACTACATACTTATAGGTCGTGAGCTGCTCAGCCCCCACGGGACCCCGCGCATGGAGCCTGTCCGTGGCGATGCCGATTTCGGCGCCGAAGCCGAACTCGCCGCCGTCGGCGAATTGGGTTGAGGCGTTGACCAGCACGATGGCGGAATCCACCGCCGCGACGAACGATTCCTAGCATCTGCATCTTCCATCACGATTGCGTCTGTATGGCCCGAGCGTAGGCGGCGATGTGATCGACCGATTGGGCGATTGGGCGATTTCTAGCCTTCTCCGGTGACATGAGGTGGCCCGGAAGTCAGGAGGGCCTGTGCGTTTTCTCGATCACTTTTGTGGATTGCAACCAGATAACACATCATGTACGAATTCAAATATGCAGCCACTGGTTGAAGGAATTAATTGATGCTAACTACCCGGCTCGATTATTTCAAACTTCGCAATATCGGGGTCAGCGGTAGACGATTAACCGGGTTTAATGCGGCTTGGGCGTTCTCAGCCACTTTAAGCATAATTATCCTGCAATTTGTGCTGCTCTGCTGCGTCTCGGCAATCAGTGTTCCAACGATCAGCCAAGCCGCCACCATAACGATTTCTGGAGATTGTTCTGGATCGGGAACCACTACAATCAGCTTAACATGTACTAAATTATACGGCACCCCTGCGGCAATCAGTTCTGGCTGGATCAATGCAGCACTCCCACCTTACAACTTAACAAGTTATTGTGGCGCATCCAGCGTAACAAGTGCGGATGATCAGGCGCCAGCAATAAACGCTGCATTAAATACTGGGCTAAGCGTTCTTCTGCCCGCAGGATGCTTTCCTGTCTATTCAGACATCAAGTTTGTAAATGGTGGTCAGATGTTGACTGGCGTAGGACCAAGTCCATGCGGACAGTTTACATCAGCCAACCTATCATCTTGTAATCCGGCCGGCCCTCCCGGTGGGGGTGTTGTTGCAAATGGCGGCACTTTGATATTTGCGCCAACAAACACATGCGGAACAAGTAAATGCTACAAATGGAATTCTGGACCCTGCATATTCTATAGCTGACTATTATGGCGGCTCCACTATTTCTATCGAAAATTTAACTGTAGCTGAAGCGCAGCCAGACACTGCGAGCAGATCTTCATTGACATCATTTCCGCCGACTGTTTACGCGCGGAACGTGACGCGCTTTCGGATGCGCAACGTGCGCTTAGAAGAGTGTATTATTTGTTTAGACGCGCAAAATAATTCGGGCGGCATGATACTGGAAATGGTTGAGATGAGCGGCTTCGGGACGACCACTACTGGCGGAACTGCTAATTCTCTTGGCGGATTAATTATTTTCGATGGTTCACTCGATATCAATCGTCTGACGGACGTTCATGAATGGATATTTGGACTGACCGCGAATCAAGCAGAAATTATGGCTAGCACTGGCACGGTATGCCTGAACTCAGGTCGCATGGATGGCCTCTACATCGCTAATTGGCTCCGCGAATGCGGGACGGGTATGAACCTGTTCTACGGGACGGGGGGGGCGGGCGGCAACTCTTGGGCTACGGGCGGCACGTCCGGCGGCATGGTCAATGGCACTTTCGATACCTATGGCAATTTCCAGGCCTCCGGAAGCGGCTCGGGATCTGCTAACACCGGGCCGACCTTCACCTTTACCAACGTCGGATTTTCCATGGCTGAGGATTATCCTGCAATAACTGAAAGTTCCGGAAGCGTTAATTGTTCTAACTGTACATTTTTCATGGGAGGCGCCTCAGGAACAATTCCGATCATTTCGGAGACAAATGCTACCGGCGGCTCACAACTAACTATATCAAATAGCTCCTTTCAATCCCTAGCCTTTGACACGACCTCCGTGTCCACTTCATATTCTGGCTCCGGAACAGGCGAAGTTGTATTAATATTAGATCACAATTTTTTTACAAGATCGGTAAATACAACATATAACAATCCCACTATAGTGATCGGAACGAGCACAAGAGCAAACGTCGATTACAATTATACCTTTGATAAGGGCAGCAACTTAGGCACTTTTATATATGTTCCATCCGACAATTTTAACATCATAAACTATAACAATGCGCCAGGCTGGACCATCACGGTTCCAACCGGGACGACCACCGGCATATATGCCCCTAACCTATGAGATAAGAATGCTCGCAATCCTAGCTGCCGCAACACTAATGATAACACCCACAGAATGGCTCAAGCCCGCAGCCACTTCCGACGGGCGCCCGACATGCATGACCGCGGCGGTTGACCCTCATACTGGCTACACAGCATGCGTCTATTGGGGCCACGCCGAGCGATACCTTAAAGCGCACAACAATAAGGCTAATTCAGGCCTATTATTGCCCTCAAGTGACATGGCCGTAGTGGTCATGAACCTCGAAAAAGCGCGCCGGGACGCCATCTTCTCCGCCGCATCGACAACGCCAAGTGGCGGGTGCGTCGTCGGCGTGATAGATCCTGAAGGCGAATTTTTGTGCGCCCAGAAGAAGCCCTGACTCGTATGACGGGTGGAATTGGTGAAGTTTTTACCGCATCAGCCACTGCCTGGAACTCTTAAGAACCTTCTAAGCCCTAACCTGCCCCTGCCCCCGCACCACATACTTATAGGTCGTGAGCTGCTCCGCCCCCACCGGCCCCCGCGCGTGGAGACGGTCGGTGGCGATGCCGATTTCGGCGCCGAAGCCGAACTCGCCGCCGTCGGCGAACTGGGTTGAGGCGTTGACGAGCACGATGGCGGAATCGACCGCCGCGACGAAGGCTTCGGCCGCCGCCTGGTCTTCGGTCACAATCGCATCGGTATGGCCTGAGCCATAGACGGCGATGTGATCGACCGCTTGAGCGAGATCGTCTACCACGCGCACCGACAGGATCGGCTCCAGATATTCGGTGCGCCAGTCAATCTCCGTAGCGGGAGTCATGGTCGGCACGATGGCCCGAGCGGCCGCATCGCCGCGCAGTTCACAGCCCGCCGCGATGAGGTCGCTGGCGATGAGCGGCAAAAGTGTCGGCGCAATCGCCTTATCGACCAGAAGCGTCTCAAGGGCGCCGCAGACGCTGACCCGACGCATCTTGGAGTTCAGCGCAAGCGCCCGCGCCTTGGCCGGGTCTGCGCCCGGATGAATGTAGGTGTGGACCAGCCCCTCCAGGTGCCCCAGCACAGCAACCCGCGCATCGGCCTTGACCCGGGTCAGGAGGCCCTTGCCGCCGCGGGGAATGAGAAGATCGATAGTCCCGTTCAAACCTTCGAGGATATGACGCACCCCGTCCCGATCTGCGGTGGGCACAATCTGGACCGCGCCCGCCGGCAAACCGGCCTCGACGACGCCGGCCTCCAGCGCCGCGTGGATGGCGAGGCTCGAGCGGATGGCTTCAGAGCCGCCACGCAGTATAACCGCATTGCCAGATCGCACACAGAGCGCGGCGGCGTCGGCCGTCACATTGGGGCGCGCCTCATAGATTACCGCGATCACGCCGATGGGCGTGCGGACGCGGGCGATGTCGAGCCCATTGGGTCGGGTCCAGCGGCCGATTTCGGCGCCGAGCGGATCGGGGATGGCGGCGACGACCTCCAGGCTGGCCGCCACGCCTTCGAGCCGGCCCTCGTCCAGACGCAGGCGGTCGAGCAAGGCGGCGCTAAGGCCAGCGGCGCGGCCCGCGGCCAGATCCTGAGCATTGGCGGCGAGAACCTTGCCAGCCGAAGCCCGCAGATGCTTGGCCATGGCCAGGATAGCGGCGGTGCGTTGAGCCGGCGACGCTTGGCGCAGGACGGCGGACGCCGCGCGCGCATCGGCCCCCATCTGAGCCAGGATTTGCGCCAAGCCAAGGTCGGCGCCTTGAGCCGACGGCTGATCGGAGACGGCGGGCGGGCGCGTGGCGGTCTTCAGATCCATGGTCGTCTCCTTTCGCGCCAAACGGCGGCGACCCTGTTTTACGCGCCCTGGCGTTAGGCCGCCAGCACCTCTTCCGCCACTGCGCCCGTCGGCTTACTGCCCCAGAGCGCATAGAAGAGGATGTAGAGTTCGCAAACCGCCGGCAGCAGGAACGACATCTGCAGGCCGAACATATCGGCGAGACGGCCCTGGAAGATCACCAGCGCGCCCCCGGCGATGGCCATGATCAGGAGGCCCGAGCCCTCCTCGGTCAAAGGACCAAGGCCGCGGATGCCCAGCGTAAAGATGGTTGGGAACATGATGGAGTGGAACAGGCCCACGCTGATCAGCGCCCACATGGCCACATGGCCGCCGCCAAACACCGTCAGCATCATGACCGCGAAGGCGGCGATACTGGCCCCTGCCAGCACGGTTGCGGGTGCGACGCGCTGCATCAGCCAGCTGCCGGCGAACCGGCCCACCATCATGCCGCCCCACAGCAGGAACAGATATTTGGCCGCCTGGGCGTGGGTCAGATCGCCGATATGGGGCTGGGAGACGAAGTTGATGAAGAGGTTGGCGCAGCCGATCTCGGCGATCAGATAGATGAAGATGGCCGGAATGCCGAACACCAGGTTGCGGTGACGCCAGAGCGACTGGGTCTTACGCTGAGCCGATGCGCCGCGCCGGGCGCCGGGCGCAAAATCAGGCAGGTTGAAACGGGCGATCAACACAGCCAGAAGGCCCAGCACAATGGCGATCAAGAGATAGGGCAGCTCCACCGAATGGGCGTCGGCGAGCTTTTGCGCGTGGGTTAGGGTAACGCCGGCCGCGCCTGCATTGCCCGAAACGCTGCGCCCCAGGATCAACCAGCCGCCGAACAGAGGCGCCAGCGTTGTGCCGATAGAGTTGAACCCCTGAACCAGGTTGAGCCGGGCCGAGGCGGTTCGCGCCGGGCCCACAACGGCGACGTAAGGATTGGCGGCGACCTGTAGCAGGGTGATGCCCGAGGCGATAATAAACAGCGCTGTCAACACAAAGCCGTAAGACGGGATCGCCGCCGCCGGGATCATCAACAACGCGCCGCCCGCCATGATCACCAGGCCGGTTACCATGGACCGCTTATATCCGATCCGCTCGATCAGCTTGGCCGAGGGGACGGAGGCGAAGAAATAGGCGATGAACCAGACCGACTCGATCAGCGTCGCTTGCGTGTAGCTGAGGTCGAACACCGAGCGCAGATGGGGCAGCAAGGTGTTGTTCAAAACCGTGGCGAACCCCCACATGAAAAACAGGCTGGCCAGGACGGATAAGGCCGCCTGATAGGTCTGTGTCGCGGCGGCGCCCGCATTGGAGGCCGCGCCTCGCGTATCCACCACACCCACAGCCATCATGCATCTCCCTAGAAATTACCGCGTTCTCTCTTGCATGGAGGAACGCTGGCTCGTTATTTGTTTGAGTATAATGCGGCGTCAAAGGGGTCAATCCACGCCATAACAGCGTTCGCGCCCCACGCTCAAAGCCAAATCTACCCCGCACATGTCATCGGTCGCGCTTCGACCGTCACGCCCTAAGTTCGGTCCACCATGTCCAAAGATACCCCTGCCCCTACCCCAACCGCGCCTAAGGGTTTGCGTTCGCGCGCCTGGTTCGACAACCCGCACAACCCCGACATGACGGCGCTCTATCTGGAGCGATACCTAAACTATGGCCTCACGCGGGAGGAGCTGCAGTCCGACAAGCCCATCATCGGCATCGCCCAGACCGGGTCGGACTTGAGCCCCTGCAATCGCCATCACCTGGTGCTGGCGGAGCGGGTGCGGGAAGGGATCCGCGAAGCCGGCGGCGTCGCCATCGAATTTCCCGTCCATCCCATCCAGGAGACGGGCAAGCGCCCGACCGCGGCGCTGGATCGCAACCTCGCCTATCTCGGCCTGGTCGAGGTGTTGTACGGCTATCCGCTTGATGGCGTGGTGCTGACGATTGGTTGCGACAAGACCACGCCGGCCTGTCTGATGGCGGCGGCGACGGTCAACCTGCCCGCCATCGCGCTCTCGGTCGGGCCGATGCTGAACGGCTGGTTCAAGGGCGAACGCACCGGTTCGGGCACGATCATCTGGAAGGCGCGCCAGATGATGGCTGCGGGCGAACTGGACTACGAAGGCTTTATGGATCTGGCGGCGTCCTCCGCCCCCTCGACCGGCTATTGCAACACCATGGGCACGGCCACGACCATGAACAGCCTGGCCGAGGCGCTGGGGATGCAGCTGCCAGGCTCCGCCGCCATTCCCGCGCCCTATCGCGAGCGCCAGCAGATCGCCTATCTGACCGGCAAGCGGATCGTCGATATGGTGCGCGAAGATCTAAAACCCTCGGATATCCTGACGCGAGACGCCTTCCTGAACGCCATAACGGTCAATTCCGCCATCGGCGGCTCGACCAATGCGCCGATCCATATCGCGGCCATCGCCCGCCATGCTGGCGTGGAGCTGTCGCTGAATGATTGGCAGGATTACGGACACAAGGTGCCGCTGTTGGTGAACCTTCAGCCCGCCGGGGAGTATCTGGGCGAGGACTATCACCATGCGGGCGGCGTACCGGCCGTGGTCAACATCTTGATGAAGGAAGGACTGATCCGCGAGAGCGCCCTGACCGTCAACGGCAAGACCATCGGCGAGAACTGCCGCGGGCGTGAAACCGACCTGCCTCAGGTGATCCGTCCGTTCAACCAGCCGCTGGCGACCGAGGCTGGGTTCGTGGTTTTGAGCGGCAACCTGTTCCATAGCGCCATCATGAAGACGAGCGTGATCGGCAAGGAGTTCCGCGACCGCTACCTCTCCAACCCCGACGATCCGGAGGCCTTCGAAGGCCCCGCTGTCGTGTTCGACGGGCCGGAGGACTACCACGCCCGCATCGACGATCCCGCGGTCGGCATCGATGAGACCAGCTTGCTGTTCATTCGGGGAACCGGACCCATCGGCTATCCAGGCTCGGCTGAGGTGGTGAACATGCGGGCGCCCGACTATCTGATCAAAAGGGGAGTCACCTCCCTGCCCTGCATCGGCGACGGTCGCCAATCGGGCACCTCCGCCTCGCCCTCGATCCTCAACGCCTCGCCTGAAGCTGCGGCCGGCGGCGGACTCGCCCTGCTGAAGACCGGCGACCGGGTGCGGATCGACCTGAAACGCCGCACAGCCAACATGCTGATTTCCGACGAGGAGTTGGCGGCGCGGCGCCAGGCTTTAGAGGCTCAGGGCGGCTATCCCTATCCCGTCAGCCAGACGCCCTGGCAGGAAATCCAGCGCAACCTCGTCGGACAGCTCGAAACCGGGGCGACGCTAGAGCTCGCAGTAGATTACCAGCGCGTCGCCCAGACCAAAGGCCTACCGAGAGACAGCCACTAAACAGCCGAACCTGACGGCAACCGGACAATCGCGTCGCCCAGGCGAATTCGACCGCCGCGCACGACCCGCATCGTCAGGCCGCCGTGGCCGCGCACGGCGTTATAGCCGCCAGGACCAAAGGCCGCCTCCATCCGGGAGCACGGGTGGCACTCCTGCGTCGTCTCCAGCACGGCCTCGCCGATCTGCACCCAGGCGTCCTTCAAGGCCAGGAGGTTGATCCCCCGCGTCACGATATTACGGCGCAGGTCCAGCGGGGAGACGTCTGCGCGGCCCAGATAGCTGGCGATGGCGGCGAGGTGTTCGCTGGCGATCAGCGTCACCTGGCGCTTACGGCTGCGGCCCAGATAGTGGTCGCCGACCAAGCCCTGGGCTTCGTCGATCTCGGCGGTTTCAAGGGCCTGCATCGGCGCTTTACGCTCAGGCCGCACGCCGATCCAAACCACCTCGCCGGGCGGTATGGGCGACGCGGTCAGGCGACCGAGGGGCGTGTCTGGGTTCAGCATGTGCAAGCTTCATAGGTCGGCTTGATCCGCCATAAAAAACGCCTTCCCGCAAGGTCGCGAGAAGGCGTTTCGCTTTAGCCAAAAGTCTGGCCGAAGACGTCAGATCAGCGCGAAGCGACCTTTGTAGCCGCAGGTGTGGCCGAGGCGTTGGTGGACAGCGCGTGGTGCAGCTTGTGGAGCGCGTCGGAATAGGTATCCGCGACGCAGTCCCAATAGTCGGTATCGGTGGTCAGCGGATCGCTGACCTCTTTACACACCTTTTTGGCGGCCTTGAGCAGGTCGATGCGCACGACATCTTCGCTCTTGCCCTGAAGCGAAACATTCACAGGTGCGGCGTGCGCGACGCCGGCTATGGCCAAGACACTGCCGAGTATAAGGATTTTGCGGATCATGTTAGGAGTTCCCTGATTGGTGGAAAACTCCTCCCTCAGTCGCTTCTGATGAACGACTGCACTTTAGTTACCACAGGTCTTGCAAGTGTAAAGGGCCCGATAGATTTAGGTCGCATTGCTATAACCGTCAAAATGAACTGGATAATTTTGAAGCTCCTGACGAAAGGGGCTGCGACCTGCTAAACTCATCGCAAGGCGGCTATTGGATTTGACTCACGTGTCAACATTTTGAAAGTTTCGAGCATGGAACGCCTTCCACGCGTCTGGACGTTGAACAAAAGTTGGGTGGCGGGAGCGCTCGGGCTCTGCCTGATGATGAGCGCAGGATCGGCCATGGCCATCGAAACGCCGGACTATAAAGTCGTTCAAAAACAAGGCGCATTCGAACTGCGCGACTACCCCGCCCAGACGGTCGCCGAGGTGGTGGTCGAGGGCGATCAGCAAGACGCCGTCCGCGACGGGTTCCGACGATTGGCCGGTTACATCTTCGGCGCCAATGCCGGCGCCCAGAAGATCGCCATGACCGCCCCGGTCGCCCAATCCCCGGTCATGGCCGGACCGATCACCACCTCGGCGCTCAGCGCCCAGCGATGGGTTGTCCGGTTCGACATGCCGAGCCGCTATAATCTAGCCACCCTGCCCAAGCCGAAGAACGCCGACATCCGGCTTGCGACCGTACCGGCGGCGCGAGTCGCGACCGTGCGATTCTCAGGCCTGATGTCGGATAGCTCCGCCGCCAAGGCGACGGCGGAGCTCTTAAGTTACATCAAGGCGAAAGACCTGAAGGCCGTCGGTCCGCCAACCCTGGCGCAATACGACCCGCCTTGGACCCTATGGTTCATGCGCCGAAACGAGGTGCTGATCCCGGTCGAAGGTCGGCCTGGGGCCTAAAGACGCTGCAGCCCGTCCGCCGTCCCAATCAGCGCTTGCGACGCCAAGCCTAAAAACAGGCCATGCTCCACCACGCCCGTCACCCTCTTCAGGGCCGAGGCCAGCGCGGCAGGGTCTGTGATCTCCACGCCGCCGGCGTCGTAGATCAGGTTGCCGCTGTCTGTACGCACCACCTCCCCGCCCCTCACCCGCAGCTGAGGCGTGGCGGACACGCCGCAAGACTCAAGCGCTGTCTTGAGCCGGCGCGCGGTCGTCACGTGCCCGAACGCCACCACTTCGATGGGCAGGGGAAAGGCGCCGAGCTGCGCCACGCGCTTGGCGGCGTCGGCGATGACGACGCAGCGTCGCGACGCCTCCCAAACCAGCTTTTCCCGCAAAAGCGCCGCCCCGCCGCCCTTGATCAGGGCCAGGCCGGGTCCGATTTCGTCCGCGCCATCGATGGTCAGGTCGATCTCGCCCGCGTCGTTCAGATCGAGCAAGGTCAGGCCATGGCGCGCGGCCAGGGCCTCGGTAGCGCTGGAGGTGGCGACGCAGCGAAGGCTCAAGCCCTCCTTGGCGACGCGCTCGCCGAGCGCCGCCACCAAGAAGGCGGCGGTCGAGCCTGTGCCCAACCCGACCGTCATATGATCTTCCACGAGCGCGGCGGCGGCCTCGCCCACAGCGCGTTTTTGGTCGTCCGCGGTCATTTCGAGCTCCGCCCTTCGCGCTTGAGGGCTCTAAAGCGCGCCGCCCAGTTCGGTTTGTCGACCTGCACGCCGCGTCCAAGCGCCAGCGCGTCGTCGGGAACGTCGTGGGTGATGACCGAGCCGGAGCCAGTCATCGCGCCGTCTCCCACCCGCACCGGCGCCACCAGCGCGGTATTGGAGCCGATGAAGGCGTCGGCGCCGATGTGGGTGTAGAATTTATCGAAGCCATCATAATTGCAGAAGATGGTCCCGGCGCCGACATTGGTGCGCGCGCCAATCGATCCGTCGCCGATGTAGGACAGGTGGTTCACCTTAGCCCCCTCCGCCAAGGTCGCCTGTTTGATCTCGACGAAATTACCGACATGGGCGCCGACGCCGATCTTGGCGCCCGGTCGCAGACGCGCATAGGGGCCGATGATCGCGCTAGCCTCGACCTCAGCGCCCTCCAGATGGCTAAAGGCCCGGATCACCGCGCCGGCCCGCACCGTGACGCCCGGCGCGAACACCACATAGGGCTCCACCGTCACGCCGGGCTCAAGCTGGGTGTCGAAGGCGAACATGACAGTATCGGGCGCCGGCATGGTCACGCCCTCGGCCAGGGCCTTGGCCCGCCGCGCCGCCTGAAAGGCGGATTCGGCGGCGGCGAGTTCGGCCTGGGCGTTCACGCCCAAGACCCGCGCCTCATCGACAAAGACGGCGCTGACGTTCAGGTCCCGGTCGCGGGCGAGCCCCACCACATCGGTCAGATAATACTCGCCCTTCGAGTTGTGATTGCGAACCTGGCTCAACAGCTGAAACAGCAGCGCTGCAGGGCCCGCCAAAACGCCGGAATTGCACGCCGCAACCTGTAATTCCTCCGGCGAGGCGTCCTTGGCTTCGACAATCCGCTCCAAAGCCTCGCCCTCGCCCAAGATCAGCCGGCCATAGGCGCCTGGATCAGCGGCGTAGAAGCCGAGCACCGCCAGGTCCGCGCCGCGCGCTCGCGCCTCGAACAGGGGCGCGACCGCCTCTGCATCCAACAGCGGGGTATCGGCATAGGCGACCAGCACATCGCCGGCAAAGTTCGCGAGAACACGCTCCGCCGCCCTCACAGCGTGGCCGGTGCCCAGCGGCGGGTCCTGAATCACGACCGCCTCTTCGCCCAGCCGCGCGCGGGCGTGGCTCGCAACGGCCGGCGAATGCGCCCCCGCCACCACGACGATTCGGCTGCATCCCAGCGCCTGGGCCGCATCTATGGCGCGGTCCAGGAGGGTGCGGCCGCCCACCTTGTGCAGCACCTTGGGCGTGGGCGAGCGCATGCGCGTACCCTGGCCGGCGGCGAGAATAACAGCGGCGCGTTCGGTCATGGGCGGGGCGTCTCGTGCTGATCTGTTGCTCACGCTCGCGATCTAGCCCAAAGGGCGGACGGTTTCGACCATCAAAGACGCGCCCAAAGATACATAAGGCTTCCTCTATGCCCGCCTCTTCCACCTCCACCGTCGCCGATCTGCGGGGCGCCGTCATCGCGTTCGACCTCGACGGCACCTTGGTTGAGACCGCGCCAGACTTGATCGGGGCCCTGAACGTGGTGCTGGGCGAGCGCGGCTTGCCGCAGGTCCCGGTCGCTTCGGCCCGGGTGCTGGTCGGCCAGGGCGCCCGCAAACTGATCGAAAACGGCTTCGCCACCGCGGGTCGCCCCTTGGGCGAGGCGGAGATCGGCGGCCTGGTCGCGCGGTTCATCGAGGCTTATGCGGCGCGAATCGCTCACG
>Ga0116229_10012113_pt1 | contig 12523 bp, 10 predicted proteins | sample S1TSphgellanicum_3_FD_87313 | JGI IMG/M metagenome (GOLD analysis project Ga0116229, IMG submission 87313) | Host-associated microbial communities from peat moss isolated from Minnesota, USA - S1T2_Fc - Sphagnum magellanicum MG | ecosystem: Host-associated > Plants > Peat moss > Unclassified...
CCAATGCAATATTGTTCAGACTACAACTATGACTACCTCTGACTATCTACTTATATAATATCCCTGGGTGGTCGTCCTTTAGGGGTCGAAGTGCAGTGACGGCTTTAGGTGACAAAACCAGTTGTGGTCCGCCTTTTGTTTTCTGTGTATTGGAGTTATCCAGAAAGTCACCCTGTCTTTGGGCCTGCTTCCACTCCCTATCCCCTCTTTTAGTGGTATCCGCAAAGAAGGGAAATTTTAATACATCTCAGTATGAAATGCTGAAACTCAGCATTTAATGCACAAGGTTTGAGAATTTTTTTTGTCTAGTAAGTTCGAGCAGATTATGAAGGTGAAAAAACTTTTTTTTGTCACTGCCCACCATCCCGGGTGTTCTTCTCACATGAAAGTCAGTATGTTGGGTAGACCAACATTGCCAGTCCTGTTGTTGCTTTCCATGGGTTCCTCCAAAGATCCGCACAAGGTTTCCCACTTTCTTCCACCTGAGAGTATTGCGACCGGCCTCGGACCACTTTCTTCACAAAATTTGGATACATCTCTACCATCCGAAATGCATCCAAATAAACAAAAATATAAAAATAAAAAAGAAACACTTTATTTTTACTATACAAAATAATAATAAAAACAGAAAACACATTAAAAAAAGAAAAAAAGATAAAAGTTTCTAAAAAAAACTAAAACATGAACCAAGTTTAAAGAAACAGGGGACTTCATCGTGTCCGATGACAGCCACCGGGGCAAATGAATAAAAAACAAAAAAGATAAAAGTTTCTAAAAAAAACAAAAACATGAACCAAGTTTAAAGAAACAGGGGACTTCACCGTGTCCGATGACGCCCACCGGGGCAGATGAATAAAAAATAAAAAAGATAAAAGTTTCTAAAAAAAACTAAAACATGAACCAAGTTTAAAGAAACATGGGATTTCACTATGTCCGAAGGTCACGAGTACCCACTAGTAGATTCATAATACATAAGTTCTGAGTGTTGTCTTTGATTGGGTCATATATTTTCTACAGTGGTAAAGGCAATTGATCCCACATGAGCCATCCCCCAATTCATGTGTGTATTTCTGTTTACTCTGGATTCAGGATCAAAGCATCACCAAATGTTGGCCGTAATGAGAACATTAGGATGTACCCCGTGCACCATGTATGTGCGTATTCATGCCAGCTCTAATTTTAAATTTGAGGTGGATTTCTGGATCTTCATGCCATAGAACCAGTGTCTTTTTTTAGTGGCCAAATTTTGACCTGGAAAGGTGGCCTTCTACCTTTATGCCTAAAAAATAGGGCCAAAAAGGGGCAAAATCGCTCAAAGGCAACATATTGGAATAAGTACTTCACTTGCAATTCCTCCTAAACCTTAATCCCCCTCGCCATTTTTTCTGAGCCCACAACAGTTCCAGCTGCCAAATGGCTCCATTGAGCCATCCAATATTGTCATTTGTTGCCGATCATTTTCCTCTTTCGCCAAAACTACAATGGGATCATCTTTTTCTCATTGCTTGTTATCAAGTATGAAGAAGGCAAGATCGTCATCATCAGCTATGACCCTTTGCTTGAGCTCACCATATTCTATAGTTATGAAAGTCTTAACTAGGATTTGGTTTCATGATATGCAATGGGGCATGGGCCATGGTTTTAAGGATTTGATGACTTAATTGACTGTTCAAGAATCACCACTGGTCAAGAATCAAAGCACACTAGTGAGTCATGATTGTAGTATGTAACTTGGAGCTTTGCAAGTTGCAACTAGCTAGCTAAAGCAACAACTTGGATTAAACCACTTAGTCAATTGTTCGAAGCACCGCATCAAGCTTGGGAGAGATTCAGGAATTGCAAACTACAAAGTGTAGACTGCCATTGTGCATTGAAGGGTTATGATGTGTCATTGTGTCATGCAACTTGCAAGTTGAGGTTTTCGTTGGTCAACAATTGTTGATCGATCATCGCCAAAGTTTGATTGGACTCTGGAAATTAAAATACAATTTTCGATTCCCAAATCCCAACCTGTTGTGGTGTTATTGTAATTTTCTATTTGCAAGTTGCTACAATCTATGACTTTGGATTTTGGAGTTTGTAATGTGCACACTGCATGTTATGTAATGCAATGATCATTAGTGGTTTGTGTCATTGTGCAGTGTGCACTAGAGTTTGGTGGTTCATTGGTTTGTGTGTGCACTTTGTTATGTACTTTGATTTAATAATAATTATTGATGGACAAATTGTGATTGTGGAAAATTGATTGCAATCAACAATGGGTGAACTAATAACTTGGCATCTTAGAGATTTGCAATGGAGAAATTCTTTAAATTTTCAACATATTCTAATAGTTTTCAATTTTGAACTCTTTTCATGGTTTATTATGTGAGTATAGGGTTTAGGGTTTTTGTTGAACTTCAATTAGGTAATAAGTTTGATCAAGCTTATTATTTCACATCCTATTGATTTCAAGGTTTGATGTTCTTTGAGTTTTTTGTCTTTAGATTTAAAATTTTAAATCTATCAATGTGTTAATCCAAACTTTAGAGGATTTTAGGGATTATTGGTTGCAAACTTCAAAGTGCATAATGCAAAGGTTTAAGGTTTAGTGGTTGTAGTCTACAAATTATAGTGTAGAGCTTTACAGTTTATTGGTTGTTAATTGTAGAGTTGGGGTTTATTGATTGTTGATAACAAAGTTGGAGATTATTGCTACATGTTTTATAGATTATTTCTATTATTGTGATTTTTTCTTGAACATGGCACCTTTGTAGCATCCCTTAAATTTTTAATTCCATGTTTTTTTTCTCAAAAGGATGATTTAGGTGTAGCATCCTTTAGTAGCCAACTTCCAAACCCTATCCCTTTTAATCTTGAACCTTTTTTTGATGCTAATGTGTGGATTACCATTGAAAAGACTAAGAGGAAATGGAAGGAGTATGACCTAAATAGGGTGTTCCAAGATGTCTAGAATGTTAAACTACCTGGGTTGAATTGGTGGTGGATGCACATGGAAAGGTGCATCAAGTTAAATGCAAGGTTTGTACCAAGAGAGAAGGCAAGGAAAAGTTGTTGGCCCCTAAATTCGACAACCTTTGGAAACATAGTGGGAGAAGGAAGGCCTTAGCTACAATCTCAAAAGTTTTTAAGGCCGGTGAATTTTACATGAACAAGGATTTTGTCCATGCTAAGAGTGAACATTTGTATTATTCAATTAGGAAGGACACCATTGCTAACCAAATCTACCATGTTGCTATTGGTTGAAGGAAGAAAAAATTGGTGCAATTTTCTATTTGTTTTCACATGATGGTTGAAAGTAGACCTATGATTAATTACGAAAGCATGAGCAAGCTATTACATTTCCTTGATGTGAAGAATTTTCCAAAAGCCCACTAGTCAAACACATTTGGTTGAGAGACGGTAGTTTGCATGCATGATTTGGTTGTCAACAAAACCAAATCTTTGGTTGAAGGTGTTAGGTTCATCTTTCTTTCTTGTGATGAAGTTGCAACTTTTGATTAGTAGTCTTGGATTTCCACTCATGCTTGTGTGGTGGAAGATTAGTAGTGAACACCTTTGTTTTTTTCCTTGCAACATGTGGTTGATGGGGCCATTTATGATAACTTGACATGTGTATTTGTAGATGCCATGGTGTTGTTTGGTGATTTGTGTGACTAGTTACATTTGGAACTAAAGGGGTGAGTGTGTTTCAAGGCATCAAAACATGTGTGATAGTTTAGTTGAAAAAAAAGAATGCACTATTCATGATTGGTGTGCATTGTATGAGCCGCCGCACCAATATTGTAGTCCAAATTCTTTTTAAAATGGGCATTGTGAAAAAGATTTAAGGATGTGCTACAAAGTTTGTATGCATACTTTTCTCATAGTCCAAAGAAAACCCAAGAGTTTGTTGACTTGGTTGATACCGTGGAAACATGGGGTCAAAACCTATTGAATTATACTATTCCTAATTAAGAGGGTTTTTGTTTGAGTATCATTCCTTGGTTTTAAAGATGCATCAAGATGTTGATAATAATACTCAAGTTGCCCATAATTTGGAATTATTTTGTGATTTGGAGGTAATGATGGGGTTTTATCATATTATGCCCATTTTGGAAGGGCTCCATGACTTTATTAAATTATCCCAATCTCGGCAATGTTTTATTTATGATTTTGTTGCTATAGTCAAATTGTGCCAAACATGTTTCTATTATTGATACAATGATTCCGAGACTACCTACATGCATGATGTGTTCAATGGGTATCGCAACTTGTTGAATGGCACATTAGACATGGTGGTGCATGAATGGGCACATGATTTGAATATTGGTTTTGAAAACTTGAGTTTCTGAATTACTAGCATTTATATTATGATGAATTATTGGTTTTTTGAGACATCAATTTATGTGCATGTTACTCACGTTATCTTTCAACAAACCATCAATCAAATGCAAAGATAATGTTGTAAAGTTATAATTAAGTTCAACGATGAACTTGAAAAGTGATTTTTTGCATAAAATGTCATGGATGCTTTGGGTGTTGTTTATTTGTAGTATTGGTTAAAATCCTCATGTGAGATGACCTTCCTTGCTCATATGGCTATCTTGAAAGGGTTCTATTGTCAACTTAAAAAGCTTGGATCCACCCAAACTTGGATCCCAACAATACTTGATGTGAGTATTCTAGATTTGTAGTCTTCTTTCTTCAGCATTATAATGACGTTTAATGTTCAATGGACTATGAACTAATCGATGGATTTAAATTTGGTGACTAGACTTTGGAAGATGCTTTTTAATAATGTTTTATTATGTGAATTCATGAAAGTGGCAAAATTGGTTGTGGTTCAAATTATGAGTTTTATGGAAGATGATAACACTTTCTCAACCTTGACCTTCATGAAGGCAAGATTACGAAAGGTTGTTTACGTGAACATTTGGATGTTTACACAACCTTTTATAATAGATTTACAGTTGATATTTTTCCTTACAATATGCCATCATAGCTTGGATTAAAGAGAAAACCATGAGGGATCTTCTGGCTTGATGTGTTTTAGTAAAAAAAACATTACATAAAACTTGCGCTGAAACAAAATATTACATATGATCTTCATCAAGGTTTTTTTTGGCAATTTATCACCAAAAGGCCACACAAAATCCACACATGTGATTTGATATGAAGGAAATAAAAATAAATAAAAATGGAGATCACTTCAAACAACCCCACTACAACACCATGTGCGCCAAAATGTCGATTTCCCATATTTGTCCATTGCTAGTAAAAGTCATTTAGTTGTAAACATCCATCACCATCCACACTTTTAAGGTTTTTCAATTTCACCTTTAATGCACTTTAAGCTTTATGTTTATCACCAAATTTTAGTTGTCCCTTTTGGAAATCACCAACTTTGATCGTTGAATGTGTTGGATCACCTTTAGGGTTTAATTAACTTAGGATTGCTCCTCCAAAAAAACTCCAATGGCTATCATTAGTTATTATTGATCAAGATTTTTAAGAAAATAATTTAAACAATGGACTAATGGAGATGGTGGCATAAGACTATCATTGCTTGCTTTGAATGTGCAATGTGCTTTGTGCAAAAAAAGCTTAGTAGTGGCATGATCTTATCATTGCAAAAGTTGTTGCTCACAATTCATGGGGATGGAGCAATCAATGAACACAAATAAACTCCTTCAAGCTTTCTGTAGCTCTTTTAGAATCTACACGGTTTTTGAAATTGTCTATCAAGGTCAAAACTTTCAATCTTCAAGGTGATGAACTCAAGTTCTAAAACCAAACTTTTGATTCTTGAAGTTATACAATCCACAATGATTACAACTTGGACTTCCTTTTTTTTCTTCCTAGTTCATATTACAATTTGAATTTTTTTTATTGTGTGTGTTTTTAATCCATTTACGTGCTTTGGCCTTCGATCCAATTTGATTTGCTTGCTTTGTTCAAGTTGTTTGTTGTAATGCCACCACTTAAGTTTCTTGCAAATTTTTAAATCAAACTCTTTTTTTGGGGGTTAGGATCAATCAAATATTAACATGGTAAGTTCATCAACAACTCATGTTCCTCCACCTACATTGTTATGTCTTTGAGTCTTTTAATCCTACTGCACATGAACCTTTAGCTAAGAAACCTAAGAGGTTTTATGACAAGTTTCAAATTATCCAAGATTCTTGGGTAGCCAAGTTTCCTTGTGCAGAATTAGTTTTGGGGAAGGATTTCCAAATATCGTTAGTGAAATCCATGATATGTTTAGTTGTTGAGGGAAAGGACAAGTTCTTATTGTCAAATTTGGATATTTTTCATAAACATGTTGGTTGGAAAAAATTATTTGTTACTTTTGTTGGAATTGTTATTAGGGATTGGTATTACAACAAGGAATCTATTCATGCAAAAAATGAAAAGTTCTATGGTGGTAACATATTGAAATAATTCTAAGTCAATTGTAGTCTGATGTTCATTTTTCATCTAGAAAGAAAATTGTGTAGTTTGCAAAAAAATTCCACCTTCTAAGTCATGGTCATCCAATGTCCAAATATGAAGCTCTTAGGGAATTGTTAAAAAACATTGGACATATGGGTGTGGGTGGGGAATGGCTGAAGCAATGCATGATGTTGTCCTTACATCCACTAAAACTATTGTGCAAGTTACTAATTATTTTTTTGTGAGTGCAAATGAAGTGATTGCATTGGACAACTAGTAATGGATTGGTGTCCATATCTATGTTATGAAGGAATGGTGTAGATTTCCAATCTTATTTACCTTGGAACTTGTGGAAATGAATGCTACTATAAATAACATCACTTCAATCCTTTTGAAGTGCATGGCTAAATATGGAGGTGTTCGATTGAAAAGTTTGTTTGACGGTGGGTATGCATTGGTTTTGATGGAAATTATGTGTTCAAGGGACATCAAATTGAGGTAGTTTTTCAGCAAAAATTTCATACTGCTCCTTTTCTTATTGGTGTGCACTACATGGCACATAAAACCAATTTAGCAATTGTTATTTTGTCCAAGCTACTTTTGGTGTCTTGCATTGAGTTCATGCTGCAATCCTTGTATTCATTCTTTGCACTTAACCTTAAGAAGTTCTTGAAATTTACTATGTTTGCAGAAACTTTGGAAACCAAAGGGTTGAAATTGTTGAGGAATGTGAAGACCCATTGGATTTCCATGTTGAGCCTTTTGAAACATGTATTGGCCAAGTGTAAGTCTTTGGTTGTGAAAATGCATTCTGATTGTGAAAAAATCAAATCTACTCATGACAACTTTGAATTATTATGTGACCTAGATTTAATCTTAGGTCTACCATGTGTTATGTCAATCTTGGAGGTGGTCCATTTTCTCATTAAATATGCTTGATGTCGGGATGTGTTTATCATGGATTTTTTAAATGGGATAAATCTTGCTGAGACTGAATTTTTTCGCTTCCATATTAATCCAATTTTTAGTTTTGATGATCCATTATTTGATGAATTCACTAAACTATTGTAGTAGTCCAATGGTGCTTAAAATTTTGTTGAGCCCCAAGCTTTTCTTAGTTTTAATATTGGTGGATAGATTTTTGTTGTCCACATTCGGAACCTAATTGATGGGTCTTGCATGAAGGTTCATGAAGAGGATTTCAGTAGAACCACTACTCTTGTGAAAAATTGATACATTGCAACAACCTAAACCTTAAGTTTTTAGTTATTATGGTGATTTCTAGAGTAAGAAGTCATGATGGCTATTGGAATCATGTACCCCCAATATTAGCTAAATCTTGATGTTGTAGAAGGATCATCCTTTCACATTTTGAATGTTATCAAATTCACATTTTGTGTTACTAGCAAGACTGTTGAGGGAGGTGTTGCAAGCTATGGTCTACACAAAAAACTATCACAATTTGACAATTTAGTTTTTAGTACCTATTCAAGTTTCATGCATCACGGTGAAAATTTGGAAAATAATTTTTATTAAAATTTTGTGAAAGATGATGGTTCATATCCCAATCTAGCATTGTGTTGTGAAATCAATGCACATATGAATAATATAATAGTCCAGCAAAGTATTATTTTGACTTTTGTTTTATACTCACTATATCCATAAATGCTAAAGGGACAATAACTAAACATTTAGAGTTGAATCTAGCAACCAGATTATGGATGAGGATTAACTCATTTGTCATTTTGAGTGAAAAACTCAGCGAGTACAACAAATTGGTAGAGATTGCAATGGTTTAGGTGTTGGGGTTTGTTGAGGATGAAAGAACATTCAACAACCTCATGAAGAACAAGCTCAAAAACTGGCTAACAACTCACTTGGATTTGTGGGTTAGGAGGTTTAGTCAAAAAAAATTCACATTGTCTAACTTCCCATATGATGATACAATCGCATTATGGAAGGAGATGACAATGAGGTATTAGGTTCAATTGTAAATTTGGTTTTTAGTTTTGGAGGTTTCTGCTCAAGTTGCAGAATTGTGTATGTCAGAAATCTTTCTAATTTGGTTTGGGTGTTGGGCTTGGCTGTTTGAAAGTTGGGAGGGGGATTTCAAGGTTGTGTGGGTGTAGGACTCCGTTGTTGCAATGGGCAAGACCCTTTTTGGTCAGGGTTCAATTCCCTTCCAGGAGATTTGTTTCATTGCAGTAGCTAGACAAACACAATTTAACTATGGCCACAATTGCTGAATGGGAATTTAGGTAGTCCCCAAATGTATGATAGCCATGAAATCTAAGTAGCTAATTAAGCTTCATTGAAAAAAATTCAATTACCCAAATGCTATTAAAAAAAAACATGTAGCCTAAAATTTCTCCTTTCAAAATTTACTTATAGCAAAATATGCTCCACTGTCCAAATGGAGGCAGCCTTCCTGGCACTCTCCATATTTTGAAAATAAAACCCTGGTCCTCATAGTTCCTCAAGGGAATCAAACACAGGTGTAAAGTGAGGAGCCTAATTATGGCTTTGTTGAGGTGTCCTTTGGGAGTTCTCTTGTTGGACGTAAAGCACTTGGAGAAATTTCTCATGGTATTTGGAGGGCACCTTGTTTCCATGAATATCCCTCTTTTCAAAGAGTAAGGATATTTGTAATCATAAGATCCCTCTCACTCTTAAGGAGTAGGCATAAGAACCCTTCTCTTTCTATGCCTTGCGATTTACATATGTTTAGAGCATGCCCAGTGGCGGTCCTCTATTAGTATTTAGCACATCCAGTGTACATCCCCATCCCACCATGAAAAGATGGACTGTACAAAGTGAGAGACTATTTAACTCTCACCACCTGGGCCAATCATTATAGCTGGCCAATGAGAAACATGCATTTATTGCTGAGAAACAGTCATTTCTTGCTACAGTGGGAACATGTACATTTTTATCAGCACAAAGAAGATTCACAGTGTTTTTTAAAAATCTTCATTCAAAAAGCGCTGTAAATGCCAATTTACTGCTGCCATTGAGCATGCTCTTAGGTGTAAGAGGTAAGGATATGGGGCTGGATTCAGCTACCACCCCATCCTAGGCCCTTTGTTTTTTGAGAATGCCCCCACCCTAGGCTTTTACCCTATAAAGAATTCTTGAGGTCATCAAAATGTACACAAATGAAATCACGAATCTTATCCCAAGTAAATCTTGTTCCAGTGTCACTTGGAGATAATTAGCCTGACTCAATTTCATTCGTCTTCAATCTCTTACAAATTAACACCCAAAGGAATTGTCACAAGATCAACTAATGTTGTTGTTGCTCCAATAATTGATAAATATCTAGAACACATGTTAATTAATTATTGTGATTAGACATTCTGTTAAACAAGATGAACCTTCAATCAAATATTGGTAACAATCCCAAATGGGAACTAAAATTTTCATCCATCTATTATGTCCATGATAGCATGTTGGTCAAGAACTTGGATTAATATTATTACCCAATTCTCTTTGTTACACACATCCCTAATGGACATGTAAATTTACATTACTTGTGTCAAACAATATATTATTTGGGGATATTATGTGAGATTTTTTTTTCCATCTTATTATTATCTAATGTTGTAATATGCATATATTTAAACCAATGTAAAGTTAATTATAATTTTGTTTGCATGAAATTCTGATATTTTATATTTATTTAAATTTAAATTTTTTAGTATTTAATTAGGAACACATGATGGGTTGAGCCATTTTTCAAGGGTTTGAGAAATATAATGAAAGGAATGTAAAAATTGTTATTTTGGATGGATAATTACAATTCTTGCCAAATAAGATACATATATGATGTTATGAATAACAACCATTTCACTTCATTTGAAACAAACCAAGATAAAAAATAAAATGACAAATGTATGATTTACTTTTTAAAAAAAAAGCATGCTTACGCTTGTTGGAGTTGAGATTTTTGCACTAAACAACTCATGTCAAAAGTGAAATAAATTTATTGGAGAAAAAAAGTCATTATATTTGCGCTTACCAAACACGCGCATATATAACCAGAACTAAGTACATAGAACACCAAAGTTTTCGTCTTAGGGCACTTTTAAATTTTTTTGGTTATCCTTTTGAGCTCAAAATTGTTGCCTTGCAAGTTGGAATATGTAATTATATTATCAATAAACGTTATGTGATTTGATTTTTTTTTCTGAACTTTATATTAATGAAGTAATAGATTTGATTTAAAAGAATAACCTCAAGGAATAAAAGATGTAATTGTTCTTGAAATAGATATCACTCTCTTGTGCTTCTTAAAACATGAATATACTTTAGGGCCCAACATGAAAAGACAGTCAATCACATTGATTGGCAAACACACACCATGCAAAATTTATGCTTGGTGAGTTTGTGGTCATGAAGAGCTACCAACCTCCATTACTTTGGATGTACAAATACCTTGTTTCGTCATTAAATAATCCTAAAAAGAGTGAAATGAAATTTTGTGAAACTATGAAGTTGACATGTTGAAAATCGTCATAATTATCATAGGCTACACTCTGAATAATTTCACTACTCATGTGACAACATCATAATAGATCATGGAAAATTCAATTATTTTAAAATTTAAAAACAAGTTATTATTTGTTTTGTTAATGTGGAAACTGACCCTAGGCTACGGCACTAACCAATGTATAACCTAAAATCATCTTTGCGCTTGCGGCGGGGGCATTCCTTGTTAATTTACAATATCTTGTGCAATAAATGACTAGGTATATAAGAGCATGCGCAGAATTGCCATCCACATTGCATGTCTTTTCCAATATCATTGGGTGGGTGGGCACAAAAACAAGGCATGACAAACACGCTGGCCCTGCCAATAGATAAGATGTTGTAGGCCTATTTACTGTGTCCACACTCTGAACACCAAAACAATCCGTTCCAATCTAAACAGTCTAAACACTTTCCCCAAAGAAACCGGTTCATCTAATGTGAAACTGGTTTTAATAAGGTAAAACTTCCAAAAGTCGGATCCAATGCCATGGTTCCCTGTGGGAGCAGGGCCCAATAAAATGGGTGTCCATTGTCCAAATGGTTTCTTATTCCAGAAGGTACCTAAGACATCAAGTATTCACCCATGGTTGAGTAGATGATAAATGTCTTCGGGAATCAAATTAAGTCACTCACAGGTCCAAATCACACATCCATGAGACGAACACCACAAAACAGAAGTACAAAGGCCTTCAAAATTCTCCAAAAAAACCTTTGTAGATGTTATAGCCTCAATTTATTTATTTATTTCATTTTGGCAAAACAAGAAAATACTGTGAAAGACAATACTCTTCTAAGATGCTAATACACATTTTCAATTATTTAACGAATATTAGTCAGCAAAAGGTCCAGGCAGTTGTGTGCTTCTTTTTTTTCCTTGATTGCCCATTTTGTAGGCAGTTACAGTAATAAAGCTCATAACTTCAGTGCTTTGGCTTTTATTTTCCTCTTTGGGAATTAGACACAAAATAGGCCTCTTTTGTATTTAGATTTATGGCCCATTTTCTGCCATGGGTTTATTTATTTATCAAGTGTGCCATTGATAGTCACTATCAATGATGTGAAGCATGTCTTTTCTAGAGAAACACTGATCTGTCTGTTTTTGAATTTTTCTGTTCCATCCCATCAAAAACTCTTTCCATGGGAACATGGGAATGTAGAAATATAGCGGGGATCTCCCCACAGCATAACTCCCTAGGGCTAGTCTGCTGGGGGAGATTCCTCAAAATACAAAGAGAAATAAAATGAGAGGTTTTTATGTCTTGGATGGGGTTCTTGAACATTGATTATGCATTTTCATTCTTTCTTTTGTATTTGAAAGCACCCACATGTGTGTGGAAGATCATTACTTCAAATGAAGGGACCTTTCACATATAGAAGGTGCTTCTACCTGTGGAACATACTTCTTAGTAACAAACCTTGATATGCTTTATTCCAGGGAAGGCCTACTACTCCAGCGAGCCTTCTCGAAATTTTGGGCTTACTCCCTTGGGGGTACTGGCCTTGAGCTATGACATGCTCAGCATGTGAATGTGGAGCATTTTTCATTGATATACAAAATAGATATGAATCACTTTTTGTC
>Ga0116229_10012114_pt1 | contig 12523 bp, 11 predicted proteins | sample S1TSphgellanicum_3_FD_87313 | JGI IMG/M metagenome (GOLD analysis project Ga0116229, IMG submission 87313) | Host-associated microbial communities from peat moss isolated from Minnesota, USA - S1T2_Fc - Sphagnum magellanicum MG | ecosystem: Host-associated > Plants > Peat moss > Unclassified...
AAAGAAACTCTCTACAATCGCCATTCTATTGGTTCGCGGCCTTGCTTTGCGAGAAATGTGTTAACTCTGGAAAACGGACGGCTGCCGAAGAATCCTCGATATGCAGACAAAGGCGAGGGATGCGGGGATTCAATTATGAGGTGACGCTTGTCATCCAACAAATCCTTTTTGGATCGGGCACTCGATCCCCAAAGTACGAAGGCTACCGCATCGGGTCTTGCTGAGACCGCGCGAATCAGTGAGTCGGTAATTACCTCCCAACCACGACCGCGATGAGATGCCGGTTGGTGCGCTCGTACGGTCAGCACTGTGTTGAGAAGTAAGACTCCGTTATCTGCCCAGCGAACAAGATTTCCACTGTTTGGTTGCGAGATCCCAATATCATGATTTAGTTCGATGAAAATATTATTCAGTGAAGGAGGCGGTTTAACCCCGTCGAGAACACTAAACGCTAAACCATGCGCTTGCCCGATATCGTGATACGGATCCTGTCCTAAAATGACAGCTTTTACCTGAGACAAAGGCGTCTGAATTATTGCCCTAAAAACATCGGCAACTGGCGGGTAGACGTCGTATGTTTCACGTTCTTCCTTTAGAAAGTTGTCTAGATCCAGCCAGTGATCTGTCTGCGAAACGGAGCTAAGGCACGGAAGCCAGTCTTCATTGACATCGCTTAAATCCAACATACCAGCTTAGGCGGTCCAGACTATTCTAATGGACGGCTGAGATGCCGACTGAACTGGCGCAATTTTCTTGACAACATGAAAGTGAAGTAAGACCAGGATCAGCACGCCTAATGCGATTCGGTAGACTATAAACCCGTTCGTATTGTGTTCCTTCATGTAACCAAGAAACCACCGTATAACGACATATGCGAAAACCCCTGCCACGAGGGCTGCAAGCAGCGAAACGCCAAGGTCATGTCCGACGTGACGCTTATGGACGGCACTGTAAAGCTCTAAAAGACCGGCAGCGGTTATCGAAGGGATGCTTAATAGAAAGCTAAAGCGTGCCGCACTCTCACGATCCAAACTTTGAAACAGCCCAGCCGTGATTGTAACGCCTGAACGCGATGTCCCCGGAATAAGCGCGAGAACTTGGGCAAGACCGATGATGAAGCTTTCTCGGAATGTTATGTTCTCTAGCGAGGTCTTTCTTGTACCAACTTTTTCTGCAACGAACAAGACGATCGCAAGAACTATCAGAGTAACCGCTACTACTGAGAGCTGCCTGAAATCCGTTTCGATATGCTTCTTGAGCAACAGTCCAAAAACTACGATTGGCAATGTCGCTATGACGACATACCAGCCAAGCTTGGAGTCAACATCGTCTGGAGGGATCGCCAATGGATTTGGATTGCGGAAGATTCCCTGTATGTACTTAACCAAGTCGTTACGAAAGTAAATGATGATTGCGACGACTGGCCCAAGCTGAGCAATCGCGGAGAATACTGCACCGGGGTCCTGCATATGGAATAGCAACTGTGGAGCAATGTCCATGTGCGCTGTACTGCTTACGGGAAGAAATTCGGTCAAACCTTGAATGAGGCCAAGCACGATGGCTTGCACATAGGTGATATGGGGTACGGGGGGCAAGTTGTCGGTCCTTTCGACTAGTTTGTTGGAGTCCAGCAGCGATAGATCTGCAGTGTCCACAAATGTCGGGATCTCCGCGTTACGAACTCAATCAGACCCTCCTCCTGAAGTCGGATCATGACGTCCATATTATCCTTAAATTCCTGGCAAAACGGTACTTCGATCTGCTCAACAATCTCTATGTTTTCGCCAAAAGCACGCTTCGCCGCCTCGAGAGTTCGCTTCGTGCTAGAAATTGTTCCAGTCGGGTAGTAGAGAACACCCCCAGGCTTCAAATGAGCACGAGCACCATCCAGCATCTTGACAATCTGATCGGCACCGTCGTATCCGCCAGTAGGAATCGTGTCAGGATACCAAGGTGAGAGGCGAGAGACTTCGTCAACGACTCCAGAAACATCGCTAATGATAACGTCGTAAGTCTTGTCGCCAATTTCCGAGTAAATATCACCCGTCAGTGCTGTGACGCGGTCGGAAACTCCGTTGCGCTTGGCATTGTCAATCACGAGCTGTCGTGCTTGCGGCATGACGTCAACTGCATCAACAGTGGCAGCACCAAGCATCGCAGCTAGTATTGCTAGCGCACCAACTCCACAGCCAAGATCGAGAACAGCCGAACCAGGTGGGATTCTGATGGCCTGACCTAAAAGCTTGCTGGTTAATGTCGGCTGAAAAACTGTATCATTAACCTCTAATTGCAATTCGCGGCCTGCCAAAACGTAATCACGAACAGTGCTTGTTGTTTCTATCATCTAAGACACCGATTCCTTGCGACTACTCATTACAGGGAATATAGAAAAGAGATAAGCATATTGAAAACGCTCATCAGAAGCCATCCACCGCCTCGATACCATGTTTAATGTTCCTGTTACCTGGCTGCAATGCCGGCAAAGTCTTTTGTCTTGACCATAGCCCAAAGAGCCCGCTGGATTTCGACACCATATGAACGTTGAAGTTTCAATGAGCTGCTAAATATGAAAGCCAACCGCCATTACGCTTCGAGATTGGGGCTGTGCCGAGTCGCTTGATTCGCTGACTGTGGCTATAAATCGGTTCAATATTCAACCGAACCATCTATGAACTTCTGGCAGGTGTATGCTACCTGAAAAAAGTCGAAATCACGTACGAATGAATTTGGACAGAAGAATAGAACTTACGTCGGCGCCAAAACAGTAGATTCTATCGGCTTAGAACAAAGTGCGACATAGACATAAACGAGAATTCCCGAAATTGAATCAACCGTCAACGCTGTCGTTAGAAGGGATATCAGTTCTTCTTCGGTGAACCTAATAAATGGAATACCACCATCGTGCTCGCCCTGCTTTTCTTTCGACCACCGTGAAAACCGGTACGCAGTCACGACAATTGATGCTCCGAATTTCGCAACTCGATTCATTTCCTGGATCGCTTTTCTCTGCAGTGCATCCGTTGGTAGATGTTCTAAGACTTGACTTGAAACAACGCGGTCAAAGTAGAGGCTCTTTAGCGGCAAATGGCATATATCCGCCTGGATTAAATGATAGTTCGTCGCCCCAGAAGCTTGCAATTTTATATCGTTCTGCAAAAGCGACTTAAACGAAAAGTCCACTGCTATAAGCTCTTTGGCGCCCGCCGCTATCTTTTCGCTCATGCGACCCGTTCCACATCCAGCGTCCAATACTCTATCGGACCGACCTATACCAAGCTTCTGCAGCGTGAACGGGATTTCCGCAAGACCGAACAAGAAGAGCGGTATGTTGTTGTCGAAGTCGTCTACTTGCTCATCCCGAGCTGCCATCTCTGAGCGTTGCATCTTGTCTAAATGCTTTGGAAGCAGTTGGGGTATCCGGCGCTGAACTACAAAGCTTCGTGTGCATCTTTCGCACTCTAGCATACCGTTGACTACGACACCGTCGGCAGCCGGATCGCCCTGAACTAATTTAAGATCACCGCCGCAATCTGGGCAGGCTAGTATTTCTAACAGCGATAAGAGCACACAACACCATACCCACGTACGTCACCATCAAATCTTAAAATCGCCAGCCAAGATTTTCGTTTGTTAGTCGACGGTGGGTCCAATTCATTTGGCGTTCGGTGAGGTCACAGTCCACAAACCACCACGGATAGGCCTGTCGATCCGAAATTCCAAAGGTTTCCCTATAAGAGCGGATCGCGTTGAACGATGGAACAAAATCCATTCGCTGAATGGCTAGAAAGAGCGAAAAGAGACGGATTCGGAGTTTAATGGCGTGCGCGTTTCCTGACGAAACATTGAAGTATCCCGACCAGCGAAAAATCTCTCGCTGGGCAAGATGTAGTGCAATTCCATCAATACCACGTAACAATCCAAGTTGGTCAGGAACCTGGCCAGAGACAACACGGTCTGACACAACGTTTAGAAAGGACTCGACACGTGTTGTCCACCTTTCTTCTACTTCTCGTGCGACAGCGTAGAGAACATGATCTCGCGACAGACTATTGAAATAATCATATAAGCGAGATTCCGCAGCGCGCCACTTTTCGACAGTTCGATAATCTAACATGTGCATGTGGGATGCCGGGCAGATCCGGCATAATGTGCCCCGGATTCCAAGCAAGCGTCCGTAGGCGAACTCTGCGCTAAGCGGAGAAAGATCCGGAAGGGTTATTTCCCAAACGAGAAAAGAATAGTCGTTAACTAAAGATGTGGCAACATCGCGGGCAAACGAATATTCAGCCGTTGAGTAAGCAGCCATTTGCTGCGTTCGATCCATAAAAACCTGCTTCGTTCGAACGGTCATTCGAGTTAGCTCCTGCTAAACAAAACCAATTAACAAGATTGTCGGTTGTTAACTGCCGTTTTTAAGATAGCAGGATTGCCTGGAAACAGCTAACGAGTCTTTACTCCGTGTGCGACCAACCGAAAGCTGTGGCAATGACAAATGGCAACGGCAAGAGCATCGGCGGCGTCATCAGGCTTGGGATCTTCCTTGAGAGACAGGAGCCGTTTGACCATCCACTGCACCTGCTGCTTATCCGCTGATCCAAGCCCAGTAACCGCCTTTTTAACCTGCGGAGGCGTATATTCAACCCAGGGGAGATTACGCTGGGCGACGGCAAGCAAAATTACACCGATAGTTCGGCCTACCGTGAGTGCCGTCGTTTCATTCCTGTTGAAAAACAGACGCTCTGTTGCAATCGAGTCAGGTTTGTAAAGATCGATTAACGCCAGAGTTTCTTGATAGATCTTTAAGATGCGTAGCGGCGGATCAACGGTAGCAGCGGTCGAAATCACGCCGTGCTTAACAGCGATCAACTTGCCGCCCGGGCCTTCCTGCACCACCCCATATCCAGTTGTCGCCGTACCCGGGTCGAATGCTAGAACAATCACGAGAGGACAACCGCCTGCACAAATTCGGCAATTTGAACCCGATGTGTATCGTCCATACTTCTACCAGACGATAGTGATTTCAATACTTTCTGTTCCTCAGCGTATTTTGTTCCGAAACCGACAATTCCGAACCTTAGGAGTCTGACCATTTGCCTAGGTGTGCGGCGTATCCGGCGTTGAATTCGCCGGTTCCAAGTATGTCGAACGCACAGTGATATTCGGTGCAGATGTTACAGGCGCTATCAATGAAGGCCCATCGATGGATGTTGTTGGAGAGAGTATGACTTGCACGCCAGAATTCTCAAGCTGTTGGGACGCAGGTTGAGCTAGCTCAGCGGACTGCTGTGGCGAACTCGCTGTTTGCCCTAGCATCAGGTGACTAAGGTAATCCGGTATTGGCGGACGCGGGCGTTCCAATACCGGCATTTCAGGAGTTTCTCTCTGTTGGAACTCATCGGCGTCGGAACTAAGATTGATGGGAACACTGGTCGGAGCAACCGCGAACGGATCATGCTCCGCGAATGGCGGAGCGATCGGTGCCTGCACAACACGACTCATCGGCTCGATTTCCTCGTTTTTCCATTGAGCTCGCAGATCGTTGAAGCCTCCAAGCCACATTATCGATCCGAATAGTGCAATCAACACGGTAGTTGCGGCAGTGAGGATTCGCACCTGCGACTCTCTACGACGCCGACTGATTTCACCTTGGCGAACACGGGCAATCACCCTATCGACAAATTGCGGATCGTACGTTTTGAGCATTGCAGACCGACCAATTTTGTGGAGGGCGAAGGTTGTGAAACGGAGATTTTTGAGTTCGCGTCTGCACTGTGAGCAACAATCCAAATGTGACGTTGTCCAGTAAAGAAGCATGGAGGGCAAACGGACTTCTGTACCCTCTGCGCGCCGAATCAGTAGGGATCGTACGACCAAACAGCAAATACGCTTGTAAAAGTGCCGCATAGTTGAATACTACCGTCAATTCCCGGATCTTGGGTCCATCCAGCTCAGTCTTTCTTGCAGGCGACGACAAGCATAGTGAAGTCGAGACCAAACCGTGCCAACCGAGCATCCGGCAATCGACGCGATCTCTTCGCAGGAGCACTCTTCAAAGTAATGCAGCAGCACGACCAAGCGCTGTTTTTCTGGAAGAGCGTCAATCGCAGCCCTCAATGCATTGTCTCGTGCCCTCTTTTGCAGCAAACCCTCCGGGTCTGCCTCTTCTGCATGCGGATTCGGATGTAAAGCAGCTAGATGGCGCAAAAGATCTTCAGAAACGGGATCGCCTTGAACTCTGCCACTTCCGCGGCGGCGGTGATTGTATTCCTTTAGCGCACGATTTACTGCTATCCGGTAAAGCCACGTTGAAAATCTTGCATCACCGCGAAACCTTGGAAGCGCTCGCCATGCCTGGACAAAGATATCTTGCGAAAGATCATCAATATCGACCAGCAAAAGCATACATTTTTGTTCGACAGACGGTAGTAAAATCCGTGAAACGATGCTTCGTACGCGCTGCTCGTGCTTGTCTACCAACTGACTGAACGCATTTAAATCGCCGTTTTGGCACCGTGACACCAGCAAATAATCATCATCCGGTGCTAACGAGGAATTATGTGCCTGATTAGCAAAAGGTGGAAATAAACTAACGCACCCCACAACGGGTTCGGCTTCCACGGCTAAGATATCGCCAGTAATATTTGAATTCATTGTCATTTCGACCACCGTGAACGTCCACACAGTGATTAGTTTTCTGTTACTGTATTCGAGTGCCCTTTGCGTAAATCCTTCATCGCGGTGATATTATTCTTACGGTGGCTGGACTTGGTAGCGGTTTTCGGGTAGCATCTTGCTAACGAGCCGGCTGCCAAGCCGATCCGTAATCTTCGATGTTCAACGTTTCACCCAGGTCAGTATTGTCATTCACTGAGTCTCTATGAACTCTTCTAACAAGGACTTTGTACATCTTCATCTACACTCTGAGTACTCACTTCTCGATGGTGCCTGCCGCATTGACGATCTGATCAAAAAAGCCGTTAGCCTGGACATGCCGGCAATTGGTCTTACGGACCACGGAGTCATGTACGGCTCAATGGAGTTCTATTCCAAGTGCAAAAAGGCAGGAATAAACCCGATAGTTGGCTGCGAGGTATATGTCGCCAACAGATCGCGTACTCAACGGGAAAATCACAAAGTCGACGGGTCTAACCACCTGGTATTGTTGGCTAAAAACGAGATCGGCTACAAGAACCTTGTCAAACTCGTCTCACTAGCATCAACAGAGGGCTTCTACTACAAGCCTCGTGTTGATAAGGAGCTGCTCAACCAATACAGCGAAGGCTTAATTTGCCTTTCTGCTTGTCTTGGTGGGGAAGTTCCAGAACACTGTTTAAACAACGCCCTCGACCGAGCGATCGCGGCGGCATCAGAATATCGCGAGATTTTTGGAATAGAAAACTACTATCTCGAACTGCAAGACCACCAGTTGACCAAACAAAAAATCGTCAACGAGCAGCTTATTGAGATTTCGCGCAAGATTTCACTGCCTATCGTCGCGACAAACGACGTTCACTATCTTAATGCGGACGATGCAGATCCTCATCAAGTGCTTCTTTGCGTCCAAACCAGCACAACGCTGGACGATCCTAAGAAGATGAATTACGGCTCCAAAGACTTCTTCATGAAGACTCAAGAAGAGATGGCGTCGGTTTTTTCCGAATTTCCCGAGGCGCTTGCTCGAACCAAGGAAATAGCCGATCGTTGTCATCTCGACCTTGAATTTGGCCGTCTAGCAATGCCTTCTCCGGGAGATATTCCAGAGAATATGAACGCCCAGGCGTACATGTCGAAGCTTTGCTTTGAAGGATTGCGCCGCCGCTACAAGGTTGTGACGGAAGCCCATGAGAATCGCCTTCGGTTTGAACTGGATGTGATTGAAAAGACCGGCTTCGCGATGTACTTTCTCATCGTGCGGGACTTCGCTCTATTCTCTCGTCAGCAAAAGATCTACTTTGGCGTTCGAGGATCGGCTGCGGGAAGCATCGCTTCTTATTGTCTCGGCATCACAGATATCGATCCAATGGAATATGGCCTTACCTTTGAACGCTTTTTGAATCCGGAACGTATTTCGATGCCGGATATCGATATGGACTTCGAAGACCACCGTCGACAAGAAGTTATCGACTATGCAGTCGCAAAGTACGGACGCGACCACGTTGCCCAGATCATTACGTTTGGTACCTTAGGCGCAAAAGCTGTCCTCCGCGACTCTGGGCGAGCAATGGGCGAACTGCCGATGTCAGAAGTCGACCGGATTTGCAAGCTTATCCCTACCCTTCCAGTGGGCATCAAGCTAGACGACGCAATTAAAGCCAGTCCCGATCTCAAAGCCGCTTACGACACACAGCCTAAAGTCAAAACCCTTATCGACACGGCTAAGAGACTGGAAGGGCTCACAAGGCATGACAGTGTACATGCGGCCGGAGTGGTGATAAGTGCCGACCCGCTCTGGGAAAACGTTCCGCTGCAAAAGTCCGATGATGGCGTTGGTTACGTCACCCAATATCCAGCCGCGATGCTCGAAAAAATAGGGCTGCTAAAGATGGACTTTTTAGGGCTTGCCAACCTTACCATTCTTGCCAGAGCGGTCAAAAATGTCAAAGAAAGCAAGGGCATCGATATCGATGTTTGGGATATCCCGCTCGACGATCCGAAGGCCTACGATCTCCTTGGACGGGGAGATACGACCGGCATCTTCCAACTTGAGTCCGCTCAAATGCGTCGCCACATATCTGAGCTAAAGCCGAGCAATGTTGGTGAGATTGCTGCGATGGTTGCGCTTTATCGACCTGGACCGATGGCGCATATCCCGCGATTTGTGAGATGCAAGCATGGGATAGAAGAGATACGATATCCACATCCAGCCCTTGAACCAATTCTAAAGGAAACGTTTGGTGTCATCGTTTACCAGGATCAGGTTCTGCTTATTGTACGTGCCATTGCGGGATTCTCGCTGGGTCAGGCGGACATCCTGAGAAAAGCAATGGGTAAGAAGATCCGGGAGGAGATGCTAAGACAGCGCGAAAAATTCATCGAAGGCGCGATTCGTAACGGAACGTCCAAAACAAAGGCGGAAGAGATATTCGACCTTATTGAGCCGTTTGCAGGTTATGCATTCAATAAAGCCCATGCCGCCTGCTACGCGATGGTAGCCTATCAGACTGCCTATCTCAAAGGCAACTATCCCGTCGAGTACTTTGCTGCGCTCATGGCAACGCAGTCGGACGACACCAATAAGTTGGTCAACTTCATAGATGACGCCCGGCATCAACGTGTACCAATCGAAGTACTTCCGCCAGACGTTAATTTCAGTCAGTCAGACTTCACCGTCGAAGGCGATGCCGTTCGATTTGGCTTGGCAGGTATTAAGAACGTTGGTAAGGCTCCTGTCGAAACAATTCTACGGGCTAGATCAACTGGTTTGTTTACTTCGTTTTTTGACTTTTGCGCCCGCGTTCAAAGCGCAGGCATGAATTCGAAATCTGCGGTCGAAACGTTAATCAAGTCAGGTGCCTTGAATAGTCTCGAACCTAATCGTGCCCGGCTGCTCGCGGCCCTCGAACCGGCATGGAGTGCAGCTCAGAAAACGGCAAGTGACCGGCGACTGGGTCAGGGAAATATGTTTGATGACGGCGATGTCTCACTAAACACCGTGCCATCTTTGCCGACTGAGTTCGAGCCGCTCAGTGCTGCCGAACAGCTCGCGATGGAAAAGGAACTGCTGGGAGTTTATTTAGGTGAGCATCCTTTAGATCGCTATGCGGAGAAACTTGGAAAGCTGACATCGCATACTTGCGCGGAGGCCAAGCAGCTTCAAGATAGGGATTCTGTTACGTTAGCCGGCGTCTTGTCGGCTGTCCGCCAATACTATCCTCGGGGTAAAACGGAGCCGATCTATTTCCTAACTCTTGAAGACCGCACTGGGTCTATACCCATTACGCTATTCACGAAGCAGGCGGCCATGTTCGGCTCGCTGGCCCAGAAGGACAGTGTAGTCGTTGTGGAAGGCAAAATAACCTACCGTGACAGGATCACCAAAGGAACCGAATCGGACAGTGGAGTGGGTGCAGAAGTACGAGTAGAGAAACTCACTCCAATAGCAAGCGCACAGCAGCTATTGACCCCGACAAATGGAAGCAAAGGTTCTTCGGATCAGTCTGGCGAATCAAATCTTCCCAATTGGCTGCACATAAGGCTAGGTGTGTCGGCAAGGGGACAGGTTAAAAAGCTGCACAAACTTCTATCGGATCACCCTGGCCAAAGTCGCGTTATGTTCCATATACCTGACTGCGGTCGCCGGATTCGATTCCAGCCATTCGTAACCGTCGCACCTGACAGGTCAGTTGTGGACTACCTAAGAAACTTATTGAGGGACGAAACGGCAGTTTGGACCGAGTGATCTCTATTTCGCCGCCACCGTTGCTGTTTGTTCCGACTCCGAAATCGCAAGGGCGGCCGCACCCATAATGCCGGCGTTGTCCCCTAAGTCGGCAGTAACGATTTTGCAGGTCTGGTAAAGGGTTCCAATGGCGTTGGCTTGTGTAGACCGAATAATTGGATCAATAAGCAGTGAGCCAGCCTGTGCTATTCCCCCACCAATTACAATTAGTTCTGGATTGAAGATGTTGATTATGCTGCCCAAAGCCAGTCCGATATAGTATCCAGTCTCCTGAAAGGTTTCGATACCAACTTCGTCGCCTTTTGCCGCAGCGTCGTAGATCATTTGTGGAGTAAGCTTTAATCGATCGTAGCTCTCGGTGAGCAAAAGACTCTTGCGTCCTTCGGCAATCTTTCTTGCCGCTCGCTCACAAATTGCATCCCGCTGTGCTAGCGCTTCGATCGTCCCAAAGGCACTATTGCCGCCACGGACCGATGGTGACGCCGCAACGATCATGTGGCCAAGCTCTCCCGCACCACCATTTGCCCCGGTCAGCAACTTTCCGTTAATTATGACTCCGCCGCCCACTCCGGTGCCCAGCGTGATCATGACCAGATGATTGGTGCCTTTGCCAACGCCATATGTGTATTCGCCTAGGGCTGCGAGATTCGCGTCGTTTCCAAGATAGACCGGGATACCGAGCGCATCGTTTATCGGCTTGGCGAGATAGACACCGCGCCACTGTCCGTAGAAATTTGGTGCCCAGAGAATCTTGCCCTCTTCCGGAATCACATGCCCCGGGACTGCTACACCAATTCCTGCTATCGAATCTACGGTGAGATTGGCGTTTTCTAGCGACTGTCTCACAGATTCGACGACCTGTTGAGCGGTGTATACCTCACCGTCCATAGCCCGAGAAGGTATGTTTAGCGACCTAGCGACAATCTTTCCAGCGGCGTGATCGATGACCGCTGCCCGCACGTTCGTACCCCCAATATCTACGCCGACCACATAATTCTTTGCCATGAGAATAATTTTCCTAACATCCGTTTCTTAACTATCTAACTGCCTACTAGGAGGCCGCCATACTTCGAGTTTAGCGAAATTAGCCAGAGGGTATACAGCGGGATTCTAAAGACTGCAAAAACCTGGAACTTTTACCGACAATCTAACCATTATATCTACCAGTTACTGAAAGGTTTTGGCAAGGATCATGAATGTGACTAATGGCTTGAACGAAGTTCCTTACAGCACCCGACATGCACGTCGGAGACGGCCAATCTCCGCCCTTCAACTCGCAACACTTCTTGCACTGATTGCTCTTCCGGCAACCGTACTATTCCCAATCATTGCTGAGCCGACTTCGTCTTCCTCTTCGACCGATCAAACTTATGCTCCCCCGGCATACAATGTCACGAGTCACAAAATCAGTGAACTTTGCGCCTGGTCAGCATACCACGGAAAAAGTCACTTACAGAGTAAATCCATAGCAGCTTGGACGGAGCTTCGAAAGTCTTTCCGCGAGATGACCGGTCACTAAGCGATCACTCTTTCGATGTTTCGGACGCCGTGCCCCATGTCTCTAGCAGCACCTGCTCCGGATGAAAGTTTCTTAACTTCAAACTTTCCTTAATGTTAGTAAAAGCGCTAAATCCAGGCATCGCACCGATTAGCTCTGTCTCTCGAACCGGCGACCGTTCCTCAACGAATTTCACCAATTCGTAGAGGCTGACGGCTGCTGGCTTTATAACATTTATCGAAACCTGTGCCACTCCTTTTGATGGCAACGGCAGACCCAAAGTTCTGACAGAGCCCACATAAGCCCGGCGCATTTCCGAGGCAATCTGCTTAGCGTCTCTCACTGAATTCGTTACTAGGTTGACGTTAAAGGCAATTAGCGGTTCTCGTGCTCCAATAGCGACAGCCCCAGCCGTTGGATGCGGTACATTGGGACCAATATCTGGCCGCAGGCCTTGAAAGGCATGTTTCCGAACGTCCGGTAGAGTTCTGTGGCTCTCCGAAGCGCGATCGTAGAAGAAAATCGGTAACCCAAGCTCATCAGCTAGGGCCGTGCCTACCGTATGCGCAATCTCGACGCAGTCTGGCATGGAAATATTTTTGAGGGGAACAAACGGCAAAACGTCC
>Ga0116229_10012115_pt1 | contig 12522 bp, 9 predicted proteins | sample S1TSphgellanicum_3_FD_87313 | JGI IMG/M metagenome (GOLD analysis project Ga0116229, IMG submission 87313) | Host-associated microbial communities from peat moss isolated from Minnesota, USA - S1T2_Fc - Sphagnum magellanicum MG | ecosystem: Host-associated > Plants > Peat moss > Unclassified...
CATCTAAAAGAAACCAAAATCCTTCAAGATATTAGAACTCTATAACTAATCTCAAGTTTCAACACAAGCCAAAAATATCATCTTTCAAAAATCCTCATATAAAAATAAATAGACCTATTATGATTACCTAGGGGCCAAAATCCATTAAGCTCCTATACTGTATAATGAATCTAAACACAATATCCTTGCCTTGGTAGGCAAGGCCAAAAAACTCTGAAAGCAAAATATAATTCATGAGGGGCTTCTTTGTTGCATGTGTGTCAAGCAAGGCCCCTATCATTGCTACAAAAAGTGAACAAAAAACCACTATCTTAATTTTTTGGAAATGGATGGATTCAAGGACTTTGTAGAATTGAAGGAAGTGAGACAATGGATGGAACTCAAGGCAGTTGAATTGGTAATAGATGGATTTTTGCGAATTAGGAATTTTTGAGAAAGTGAGACAATGGATGAATATGAGATAGCCAGCCAAATTTCGGTGATGAACCCAAGGGAGTTGGAATAGTGGATGGATCCAAGGAAGTTGGACAATCCAAGACAACTAACCGACAAGTGAAAGGTCGGCAATGGATGAACTTAAGAGAGCTAGACAATGGATGGAACTTAAAGGAGCTAGACAATGGATGGACTCATGGAAGTTAGACTATTCCAGTAAGGAGGTCAGTGGATGGACCTTGGGAAGCTTGGACAATCAAGAGACAAGTGGTCACTTAATGAACTTGATAAAGTTGGGCAATGCAAACAAGTGGGACAATGGATGATTTCAGGATGTTGGACATGGATGAACATGGGGTGCTAGATAATGGATCAATCCAAGGAAGTTGGGACAACTAGTGAAGTCCAACAATGGATGAACTCATGGAAATTAGACAATGGAACATTTTGAAAAAGTTGGGTATTGGATGAACTTGATGAAATTGGATAATGGATGAACCCAAGGAATTGGAGCAATTTGAGAAAGTTGGACAATGGATGAACAACTTACAAAGCCTAATCGTTTTGTTATTTTATCTTCAAGGCAATGAATGTAAATTAGATGATATGTAACTTAGGAAAGTTAAAAACATAAAACAATGGATAAAGATTGAACTAATGGAGGACAGCAAAATCTCCGTTAAACTCCATTTTCAACTTCCATGGATTTAGTAAACATGTCAAACTTTGTTAATAAATGCACCAGTCCAGAAAGGGAATCCATTGCTGGACTTCAAAGAAAAATTGAAGGGATTTTGCATCCACTGCTGAACTTTTCAAGAAAAATTGAAAGGATTTTGCATCCATTTCTACACCAGTTGACACTTGATTGCTAAGAGTAACAAATAAATGGCAAACCGCTCTCCATGAACATCAAACCTCATTCATTAAATTCAAAACATCAAGCCCTAATAAACCGATGCATCACAAATACCGTCACTGAAAAGCATCAAAATTTCCCACATAATTAAAGAGCATTACAAAACCAGATACATCAAAAAAACTTGAGGAAAAACTTTGCTTGAATTTTTCACTCTTAAGTGCAATTCTGACTCACAGACAAAGTCTTACAGTTTGTTCATCTCTTATATAGCATTTCAGAATGGCATGGCCAACTCCAGGATACAAAGAAATGGTGGGACCTCTGGCCTGGACCTGTGCTTTCCATCCCCACATCCAGGAGCCTAACACTCAAAATTGCTAAACTCTATTAAAGGCTGAACACACTGAAAGTAAAAACAGCTAGTACCTGCAACAGGCATTAGCTGCTAGATCTGGGAGCATAGCCACATCCCTTTTCCCAAACCTTCAAATGTTGAAGCAAAAAAACAAAGAGACTCTAGATAAAACTATAGAGTACAGAACCTCTAGAGGCCTACTATGCCACCCAACCCTGCCCCACATTTTTGTTGTCACCAGAAATCACCTCAGTCAGTTGAAGCAAACCTTTTTATCTCTCCGCACATAGACCCCAGGTTCTTATAATTCTTTGGAAGTTAAGAATCGGGAGTGTGCTACACATCTCAAAAGTAGTCAAATTCTCTTAAGTTCTACAGGAGAACTAGCACCAGATATATTTCCCTACTCTCTTCCAAGTATACTACTGATTTTAGGGAAACAGTACAATTAGCAGAGCAGTCTCTCTGAAACCACTTGTGAGCAGACTCCAGATTGTATAGTCAACACCACCATTCAAAAGGGTCAACTGAAATCCTGTCATTGTGGTTATTTTATTGAAGATTGCCAAGCAGCCGCTCCACTGCTGCATTCACATTTCCACCAACAGCAACCAGGGCTCGAACATTTTCCTGTGTGTCTAAGAACCCCATTTCTTGCAGCTGAGACAGTTGTGATGCATAGAGTTGCTCTGGGGCAACAGTATTGACTGCAACCAAATATAATACCCAAAGGTTATGCAGTCTCATGGGCAATTTTCACTAATCACAAATCTGCAACATAAGTTCAGATAGCAGACAAGTTTTAAGCACCACCTAACTGGAGAAGGAGGATTGGAAAAACCCATGCACACAAATAGACACTACAAGATTCCACTGCAAACAGTGTGAATTGGACTAATCAGGAAAACAAAAAAAGTAGAGAGCTTTTCTTACAGATGCATTGGTTTACTTACCTTCAGGAGTGTTTCCAATTACGGTGCCAAGGCCACCAAACATACCTAGGAGTGAGCTTATATCCAAATTAGGATTACCGCCCATACCAGTTCCTGTCTGTCCTGGGACTCTGCAACAACAAGAGAATAGTCTTAAGCAGCTCCTGATAAAGCATACACTACAGAAGAACACATGTAGGTCCAGCCAAAGTGTTTATCATCATCTTTTGGATCACTTTTAAATTTAAGTTAACTGGTGTGCAAGGCACTTGGAAGGTGAGAAAAATTGACTAAAAACCAAGAGAAAATGCTTTTCCAACCCTATGCAGGGGTTCCAGCAGAAACAATCTGGATCTAGTGAACTGCAAAGATAGACAAACTCTCCATTGATGTACTGGAAATCTTCCTCCCCATAGCATTACAACAAAGTGAGTCTTAACTGGAGACTTTAAATAGAGGAAGAGGTTACAGCAGACAGCAAACAGGAAGGCACTGGATGCTCTATGCACCTGTCCACATTGCTTTTGCATCAGTTCTAACTTGAAATCAAAGAGGGTCCAGTGCTTACTGTCCAGGTACATGTCGACCCTGACGTTGGCCAGACATAGCTTGCTGTAGCTGCATCAGTTCCTGAATCCCACATACTGGACAGTAAGTTTCTGTATTGCACTGGCTCAAATTACTGCAACTACAATTTTTGAAACCACACTGTTGAGATTTGTAGGAATCTCTTTCAAGATGTCCTCTACTTGAGCAGAAAAATCAACACAACTATCTGATGTGGTTACTTTGAAGTGACGCAAAAGAGACAGGAGTTGCTTTAGACATAGCTGACACTAGCTGTGGGAACCTCTCTGCTTTGCAGAAGACATCACTTTTTATTATGGCAGAACCACCCACAAAGTGGCAGAAAACCAAAACTTAAGCCAATATGAGAAGGATACTTTCAGCATATTGTCATATGAAAATATACCTGCAAACTTTCAGGGCTACTGATTTGACGAATGAAGTCAGGGCTCTGCAGCATCTCCCTAAAATGAGGGTTCTGATTCAAAAGTGACCGCAACTGTGGTTGCATTTGCATTATCTGCAAAAACAAATGAAAAAAAATTGTGAAGTCACTGCTGTGTCAAGACCTTATGAGTGATTGCATCCCTATCCATCGCACAACTCCATTGACACTCCTGACCAGTATGAGCATATCCTAGCATTTTGACAAGAAGGGCCATAGATAAATCAAACTTAATAGTGCATGATTTGTCACTTGCCAGTGGGAACAAAGTAACCTAATTTTCAGAAAACACAACCCCAGGATGGTCTGGCCACTGATGCTCTATCTTTCCAGCACTGCAAACTACCACTTTGATATGACACCTGTACTGATAAAAATCATAGACCAGAAAGCAAACAAACTCAATTGAGGTTCAAACTATGACTGTACCTGACTCATGTACTGAGGGTTGGATAGCAAGCCTTGCATCATCTGCTGGATTTGGGGGTTCTGCAGCATCTGCTGCATTGTGCTTGGATCCAGCATTCCTCCAGCACCCAATGATCCAAGATCTGGCAAGCCAAGACCTGGCAGTCCTCCCAAGTTGGGAAGTCCTCCACCTGGCACAGCTGTTGGTGCAGTTCCAGCTGGTGGCTGACTGGCTGGCACTCCACCTGCACCAGCTCCAGTAGCTGGTACCACAATCATACAAAAACTCATCAGCTACAGGTGAAGATCAGCTCCAAAGACTTGCTCCCTAGTTGAATCTCATCTAGTAGTGGAAACTCACCCAACCTCACCCTATGTCTACAGACACAGCCTAACAAGGCCCACCAACTCAACCAATTGAATAATGTATCTTCATTAGTATTGACCTTCTCCATACCTTACCTGGATAGAAATGATAGATGACCCAATAATAAGCTTATAGAGATCTTAGATCTGATGATATACCAGTGGAAAGAAAGAACAGGGGAAAAAATCCCCAAACATAAAAACACATAAAAACAGGGAAAGAGTAAGAACCATTTTGAACAACAGCAATAGTCACATGCAACTTCAGTGGCCTTTAACAGCAACATATATGGTAACAACCAGCTACCATAACATCCCTACTGACTTCATCAGCTCTGGCCAGTGTGTATAGGTTAACGTCATACATATATCTATGAGATTGCAGAGAAATCTCCACAAAAAAACTTTGGATCCAACACTACAAGAATGAGGGCAGTCATAACCTTATGAGAGTCACTCACAAGATATCAGACTATCAGCTTCATCATGAATAGCAGTGATGAGATGCCATAAGTGCACACTGACTTCATCAGCTCCTGATGGCGGCTGTGGATGAGTGTACAATAATCCTCCCAACACTCTGGGCCAACCACTACACAAACAGCTTCATCTTATGTTTGTGTACATTTCTGGAGGCAACAGCAAGACCCAGTCATGATGTTGGCTAGCACATAAGAGACATCACTGAGCAAAAGTTTCAATAGTCTACTCATTCAAGCTGCAACAAGCTTGTGAGGTCAGATTTGTTTCATTTTAGTTTGTCCCTATACAACCAAGCATCTAAGCCTAAGGCATAGAGAGGCCTACATTAACCAACAGACAGAGTTTCTGCAACAACATTCATACTCGTTGGAGACACAGCCATGATGCTGACCCACCAACATCAACAAACAGAAGAAATGAAATCAACCAACACTCCACAAAAGGTCACTTGTGAAGGTGGTGGCCTTTTGCCTATGCTCATCGCTGGAAGAAGAGAGAGACTGGAACACATAACTAGCCCTTTGTATAAGCTGCCACAGGGAACAAAGTAGCAGAAAGTAGAAATTCACAATTCCATGGTTTTCCTCCTAAACTCCTTTTAAGACTCTACAATCAATATCTCAAAAGGATAATTTAAGATAATTTTAACCAACAAGTGCACTCAAGCTAATCATGGCATCTCACTGCAACCCTACATTGCTACAATGAGCATCAAAAAAAAGCTTCATACAGAGAGAAGTCACATATAATGAAATACTTACCTGAAGGGTTCCAGGGATTTGGAAGGGGTGCTGTGTTTGGAACAGTAGTTCCAGTGCCCAGTTGTGTTCCAGCAGTATTATTTGTGCTCAGAGTTTGGCTGCGTCCTTGTGTAACTCCCTGAGAGCCCAAAAAAGCTGCAAAAGGGTTGGATGCCAAATCATTTCCTCCCTCTCCACCCATCGTTGCTGCATTCAACAGAGGCTCTTGAACTGTTTCATACATGCGCCTGAGCATGTTGAAGCCTTCTGGTGATGCTTCAATGTTGCTCATGGCCCGATCGGTATTCCTCATCATTTCGCGCATGAGTTCTGGATTCCTGGCAGCATCCAGCGTCTGCCGCAGTGTCCCAGGGTCATTGAGTATTTGTGCCAGGTCAGGGTTGCGGTCAATAATATCCCTCATCTGTGGATTACTCATGATTAAGGTGCGCATAAGATCAGGGTTGTTCATCAAATTCTGCACTGCTGGCATGTTCATCATCTCTCTCATCAGATTTGGGTTCTGCATCAACTGCTCTTGCACCTGCTGAAACTCTGAGAATCCAGCACCACCGCCCGCACCAAATCCACCCAAATTAGGGAATCCAAGACCATTGCCCCCTGGGCCAGTAGTGACCCCTAGCCTTGCAGAGTTGGCTGCTGGAGCTGCTGCTGCAGGGACCTGTGCTGGACTAGTAGGTACTGCTGTTGCACTGGAGGCAGGTGTAGTTGACGCCGGAGCTCCACGAACCAGATGGACAGTGTGATCATGTTGCAGGCCTGGTGCAAAGAAAAATGAAATGGTCAGAACCTAGGTCACATCCCAACTGTAGGAGAAGTGATGTCCAAGACTCTGAAATCAATTCTACACAATTGACATGAAAGTGAAGAGTGCCAAATCACATAGCACCTTAACCCTATCAATTGGGCAGTAGAGCCCACAGATATGGAGCTGCAGATGACAACTCTGCATGTTATAACACAACCACTCCTAAACAATGAGGAAGCTACTCAAATACCATCTCCACAAAGGGACCAGGTTCCTCCCTCTAGAAAGGAGCACCAAGCTGGTAACAAAATCCCAACACAACTAACTGATATTCAAAACAACCAGATTCATGAAACTGTCATTTCTAAAAGGACAACATGTTTCTTTCATACAAGCTTACTTCTTGAGCATATGAAGCATGTGATCATCATCCTCACATCTTATGTACACCAACCTATCTAAAGCAAGCATGTTGCATCACATCCATTAATCAAACAGGGGTCAAACACATAGAAAATAGATATGAATCCCCGATTTGCAGCAAACCACCAGGTCTGCAAAACTTGATGAGAGGATGCTAATCCTGTCCTTTGCCAACACAACCATACAAAATTGACATCCTTATGCGATTCTATATCAGGCAACAATAGATCAGCATTCCGCAACAAGCCCTAGTCCCGAAACCAGACCTTATGAGAGGAAAAAGGGGACAGGATCCGACTCCATGGCAGATAAAAACAACAGTGACACACATCAATACGGCCATCTATATATCCGCATCTGGAACCAAATCGCATAAAACAAAAACAAAGCTGGCACATGCGTCTCTCCCCACCGGAAAAACGTAGCGTATCCGAAATCCCGACGGGAGAAACAACAGCCACAAAAAAAGTATGACAATCGAAAAATAAAAGCTCCATAGGCAACGGCGAGACGGAACCAATAGCACAAGGACCAAAAAGAAAACGCACCATAGCTGTCGAGGGAACTTTCATCTTTCAGCACACGTCCTTTGTAGATGAGCCGCTGTTGGTCGGCCGGAATCTCCGAGCGCTCCACTAACATCATCTTCAAGTCCCGCACCGTCGACGTCAAATCCACCGCCAGAGAAAACTTGTTACCATTTGAGCATCGCACATGCACTGTGACACTTCCGCCGCTGGCATCCACTCCTCCCTCCGCCTCCTCTCCCATCGCCAGAGATCCTTTCGAGAAAACAGCAAAGAGTAAAAAAAATCTCTTTCCACTCCTGTGCTCTTCCTCCACACCACCTCTCCAGACGAATCTCCTTTTCTCTCTGTCTGTCTTTCTTTGTCTGTCTCGATATCAATCTGCAGTCTGCGTCTTCTCTGAGACAAGGGCTGCAAACAAAAGACGTCAAAGAAAGCAACTACCTGCTACTAAGGTTTGCTCGCTGGAGCTCTCGCACATCGCCCTCTCTGTCGTCGCCACCAGGGTTTGCTCTCGCGTGCTTTACGTAGCCTTCGGCACGAACCACGAACCACGAACGAACGAACCCGCGACAAACGAAATCCCAACGAACGCCGAACGAAATGCAAACCAACGACAAACGAATTACGAACGAACGACAAACGAACGATGAACGAACGATGAACGAACGATATACGATTCCTAACGAACGAGGTACATGCCAGACGCTACTTCTTTACTTCGCGTCGGTAAGCCTAATTTTGCTATGGAGGCATTAACCTGAGGTCTTAACCAGTGTTGTTTTTTGGGCCAAAATTTTGACTTTTTCAAAATTAAAAAGAGGTTGGTTCACAAAAAGTATACTGTAAATTAGGGTACTTTTTTTTAATGTCATTTTTTATGTAAAAGGCCCTTGCATTAGGGCAAGATCTCGCCATCATGCCGATCTAGGGTTAGTCATTTGTCGCACAAAGATCACCTTGGTAACTTGTTCCAATCGCCATGAACAACTCAGGTTAATCTTAGAGTTACTAAATCATGAGCATAACTCAGGTTCATCTTAGAGTCACTATAATTATGAGCATATGGCCATTCATTTTGGAGGGAGACTCTTTTTTTTTAAGACCCTTTTTTGCTTTGATGGTTAGTGGTTCTTCATTACTTTCAACTTGCTCAACCCTAAACCCTAAACCCTAAACTCATTATTTACAAGTTAAAATTTAAACCCTTAAACCTCTATGTCACAATGAAAATTGGAATATTTGTACAATGTAATCTGATTTTTGGATGATTGATTCTTGTGTTGAATGACAAGTTTTGATTTTTCATTGTTCAACATTCAAGTTGTTCATTCTAGCCCTATCACCCAACATCCAAGTTTTGTTCTTTTACAACTTACTTCAAACCTTCAAGTTCCATCCAACATCAAAATTTTATTTTGTTACAATTTACATCAAACCTTCAAGCTTGCCATTTCAAAGCTCAAAGTCTAGACTTTATAGCCCAAATCTATCACAAGTAAGCAACTTGTAACCCTATTATTTTTTGTATGTTCTTGAATTTTCACTAAATTCTTCCTTAAACCTTATACTCTCTTTTTTTTGGGGGGTATTTTGAGTTTTGCAATCGAAATTGCTATGGAATGGGAACTTGGAAGTTGAGGTCCACCAAATTCATCATTTTTTAAAGCTTTTAGATGGCACCTATGATCATCATGCCTACAATCTTTAGGTTTAGATGTTTTTTTAGAGAGGTTCAACGAATTTAAAACTTGAAATCATCCCTAAAACAAAATCAAGCAAATAAGGGGAGATTTGAAATTGCCTTGCACAAATTTTTGAACCTACACCTTTTTCTATTGAGATCGATGTGGATATTATTGTTTTGTTTGCTACCTTTTGCCTTCATGTGTCCATACTTGAATCTATCCCTTTAAATCCAAATGTCATTCATGCAATGGCAAAAGAACATCTAAACCTAAATAAATAATGTGAGGAAGTTCCAAGATTTTTAGTCCATGAAAATGCTTTGGGTTGAAGTTATGTTTGATGTTTGTTAAGAATCTAATATCAATTCAATGCATGATCTATAACAAAACTAAACACAAGGAAAAATTGTTGGTCCCCAAGTGGGATTCATTTGATAAACACGTGGGGGAAAGGAAAAATGAATAAAGATTGAAGGTTATGGATCCTAGGTGGTGTGTTCATGCCAAAAATGAAACAGTGTATGTATTAATGAATCGATCTTCTATTTTTGAACAAGTTCAAGATGAAGGTGAACAAAACAACAAAAAGAAAATAATACAATCTTTATTTATTTCTATGTATTCAACAAGGGAAAGCCAATGATTAACTATGAAATTACAAACCTTGTTTTTTGTTTCTTTGAAGTTAAAAACCAACCTCAAGAAACATTGGAATGGCATAATCAAGTGGGAGATTATTGAACATGTTCACAACCAAGTTTTTGCAACTAGCAAATCTACTATTCAAGTAACTAGGTTTGTGGGATTGACTTGTGATGAAGTGACTACTCTAAATAATTAGAGTTGGATTTCTATCCATGGCTATTGTGTTCAAAAAAGGTGCAGAATCCATGTTTTGCTTCCAATTGCACACATTCTTGAAGGTTCCAATGCCCAAATTTTGACAAAGGTTGTAATGAATTTTTTATTTAGTGTTGGAGTCTTAATAGAAGTTGAGATGCCCTTTAAGTTGTTATGCTTTTGTGCAAATGGTGTGATACCTTTCAAGGTGCTTGAGGTAAGGTTATAATTCAATTGTGAAATTTACATGGTCCTTTTTTTGATGGGGATCCACTATATGGCACACAATACCAACTTGGCAATCCTAACTTTTTTTACTTTGCCTATGGTGGCACACCTCAAGGATTTGCTCGAATCCATTTACACATTTTTCTACAAATCTCCAAAGTGTCACCTAAAGTTAATTAAATTGACCCAAATCATGGAAACAAAAGGCAATAAGCTATTTCGTAACATAAAAATTCAATGGATTGGTGCGTTGAATTTGTTGAAACATGTACTTGAAAAATATTACCATTGTTGATGAAAATGGAAATTGATTCAATAATTGTGACCTTGGCAGCAAGCAATTTGGATTAGTTTTATGATGTCCAAGTGATGTTTAGCTCGGCTTGTTTATTACTTTTATTGACATTGTAGTACATGAACGGTTTTGGCATAGATTAAATTATTTCTTATTTTGTCAATTTTTTGGAAATTTATTTATTACTTGTGCAAAAAAAATTATAATTTTTATTAAATTGAATTCTAAAATATTCGACTATCGAATTCAAACTTCATACTTGCCTTTCCTTGAATTTAAAAATGTGATAATTTAAACACATTTAGACTATCCCACAAAAACAACAAATTCATGTTTATTATTTCTTATAAACATTACTTACCAAAAATTTCAAAATTAAAAAACCAACTATTGAAGTTAAGATTTGATATTTAATTAATTATTTAGTAATTTGTTATTAAATCCATTCGAACACTAAATATTATGCATTCCTTCGTCAAAATTTCCCAATTTTGAGATGTTTTCATGATTTCATTGCTATAGTTTTTTTTGTAAATTAAATTTGTTTCGGATGTATTGTGACCAGTCTTCCAAGAAAAAAAAATGTTCAAAAAAAATATTTTAAAACATTTCAATGTCAATGGGTTGGTGGAATGCATTGATGATACCCACAAATTTGAATAAGAAGATTAGTCACTTGGCTTTTGAATTGGGGGCAAAATATTTGGGCAAGGTATACAAACCATGCCACTTCTATAAAAAAAATTGTAATTCAAATTGTTTATGCAAAGGCAATGGCAAAAATGAAATTTTAGTGTGTATCTATAGTTGAAGAATTGATCTATGAACTTGGTAACCATTTCCCTTATCATGAATCAATGGATGCATTTAGGCTTGTCTATCACCAATATTGGTTGGGCCTTGACCATAAAACTTTCTTTCAATTGCACCTTAATTTGATTGAAGATGTTTATTGTGTGATAAAAAACTGTGACAACTAATAATTGTGCAAATTTTTGACTTTGTGGAAGATGGGTAATGTTTTAATCCATTTAGTTTTATGGAAAGCAAACTTCAAAATTGATTGACAACTCATTTGGATGTTTGTTCAAAAGTTTTATATTTTTGAGAATGTTCTTTATCATTGAACTATTGGGGACTAAAAGGTTGCCCATAGCCAATAAGCACTTGATGTTTAACTTTGATATTGGGAAACACCATTTTTATTTTGCAATTGGGCGATGGGCATGTAACATACCGTTTTCCCTTGAGTTTTTTTTATTGGTCATATGTTACAAATTTTTGAGGTTTTTGGTTCACGTTTGAAATCTTATTAAGCTTGTTTTGTTGTAACTTGTAACTTGTCTCATGATGAGCTTTGAGGTCTCAATGACAATTTTAATTTATGGTGACTTTTGTTTACCTAATCTTGGTCACTCTACTTTCAACCCTATTCGAGTAAATTGGAGATTTTCATCTTAAGTGTTACAACTTTGGCCCTTGACAATGGACATCCTTCTAACAAGTCTTGAATCTTGACTCTGAAAAATTATAGAAACTACTCAATACTAACTTTTCTTTTTTTTTGGTATTGTCTATTAATGTTGATTTCATGTGTAAATCCACCATGTGCTACAATGGGCAAGACCAAATTGGCCACGGTTCAATTCTCTCACATGGTTGTTTTTCATAATTTGAGATTTTAAAAAAATCAAATCATCCATACATCTAAGGGAAAACTACAATCTCACCAATGAAAGAACTAATCCTTTCTCATTTGTCACCCATAATAATATGAAAAAGCACAATAAATGTGCCTTTTCATGGACTACCATATTTCTTTCCTAATAATTATCTCATTCTCCCCTTCCCCCCCTCCCGCCCCACCTCGCCCCCACCCCTCAACCACCTACATGGACATGAAATGTAATAAATCCAAAATTAAGATTGACATAAATAATGATGAACTATTGAAAACCATATGGGAACATACAAAGAAAATTTAAAAATGTGAAGAGAAGTGAGGAGAATATTATTAAATTGGATAAATCTGCATCTCCTTTACCATATTATTCTTAACCTCTTCTCCTCACAATTTCAATATGAAGCTTTCATTAAAATTTTAAAGATTTATTTAGCTATTAAAAATACATTTCATAAATCCAAAGTGTTTTTCCCCC
>Ga0116229_10012116_pt1 | contig 12521 bp, 14 predicted proteins | sample S1TSphgellanicum_3_FD_87313 | JGI IMG/M metagenome (GOLD analysis project Ga0116229, IMG submission 87313) | Host-associated microbial communities from peat moss isolated from Minnesota, USA - S1T2_Fc - Sphagnum magellanicum MG | ecosystem: Host-associated > Plants > Peat moss > Unclassified...
AACTTCTTTAACCCACAAAAAAAATCAAAAGACCACACCCAAAAAAAAAAAAAAAAAGAAAAAGAAAAAAAGATCAAAAAAAGATTTAAAAAATAAAAAAACATATATAGAAAGTAACTACTAGTAAAAAGTTGAAATTAACCTTAAGGGTCAAACCAAAAATGGCGGTGGTAATGGTGACGACGAAACTACGTGTAGAATTTTAATAAATAAAAAATAAAAATAAAAAAGTAAATATTTTATTAAATTAAAAAAAACACGGAAACAAAACTGAAAAATACGTACTCGTTTCTGGTATCTTCAAATTACGATACGCCCTTACGACTACCAAACTACAATACAATCACGTACATAGTATATACAGAAAATAAACAATACCAGTTAATAAAGTATAATATCTATGTACAAATACAATATTTATACTGTATGATAATTTGTACAATATGTCATGTTATATACTATCAAATACATAGTGTATATCATATACTGCTGTACATTTCTGTCGTACCTAAGTATTATACACTTTTGGTAGTTACTTAGTATATTCATATCCATAATTTGTACTGTACGCTACGCAAATGTTCTAGACTATACTGGTGTACTACTACGTATAAGGCCGGGCAAGGGTTAGCTGCTCCGGTAGTTAGTAGTAACTTACTGTATTCACATACATATTGTATACTATACGGTATATTGGAGTGTTGTATAGTGTATTTGATATACGAATACGTATAAGGCTTGGGGAGCGCAAAGGCCAGTGGGGCCGGACTTGTGAAGACGTTCCTCGACGTTGCGCATTCGTCTCTCGTCTCCGGATCTTCCGGAAACCGGCGTTGTTGTTGTTGTTGTTGTTGCTGTCGTTGTTTGTGTGTTGTGGTCGTCTCCGACACTTGTTTGTTGTCTCTGGAGGTATGTGCTTTCTCTCCCCCTCCTCGTGCGTTTTCTTTTGATTGTTTTCTTGTGGATTTTGAGCGTCTGTAGGTCGATTGGCAATCGTCGAAGGCGTGGTGGGTGGTGGTTGTGGTGGTAGTCAGGGATGTTTGTTGCTGGTGTTGTTGCTGCTGATTCTTCTTCTCATTCGAGATTGATTGCCGTTGCCTTGGGGAACTGGGAGGAAGAAGAGGATTACCAACAGTAGGAACTGATGTTTTGGCTCGTTTTTGGACTTTGTCGCTATGGGATTCTGTGTACTTCTTCTTAGGCGGGAACTGTCGAAAGTGAATGTGTTTTGTGGGTTCGCATTTGGGAGGGCCTGAAGGAGGAAGAGGACGAGAAGGAGGTGAGTGCTTGGGAATTGAAGAAAGTGGGGTATGTTCTTTGTAGAGAGAGAGAGAGAGAGTAGTGTGTGCAGGAGAAGTGGGTAGCAGGAGCTTCCCAACGCTTTGGCGTCTGCAGCAGCATCGGATCATCGTTCTTGTGTTGTTGTTGTTGCTGATTTGGGGAAGGAGACGTGACGCTGTTTTATTGTTTGTGTGTGTGTGTTTGTGGCAATTGTAAAAGGAGAGAGGACTGGTGTTCTTATTAGCTGCTTGCTTGCAGTGTTGAGCGTTGTTGCAGAAGAAGGTGTGTGGGGGGGGGGGGGGAGGGAGAGGGACCTGATCTTCTTCAAGGCTTTTGGCGAGTCCGGAGAGATGGCGGTAGTCGCTGAGCCTGCTGAACGTATCCTTTTGCTACTTGCCCGCTTGGTTGATCAGTCAGTCAGTCTGGGTTCTTCTTCTACTGTTGTTGCTGTTTCTGTTGTTTTCTGAAAGTCTTGTGAAATGGGTTTCTATCTCCTGATGTGCAGCTAGCTTGCTTGCTTGCACAACAAGCTTCTTCAGAAGCAGAAGCACAGAGAGAGAGAGAGAGAGAGAGAGAGAGTCTCGTTCTGTTCTCCCGTTCGGTATTGTTGCTTTTGTTGCTTCTTCTTCTTCTTCTAGTCTGTCGAGGAATGTATGTGTCCCTGTACTTCCATAGCAAAGGCTTCGGTGAAGAAGCAGCAGGAAAACCAACCGTTTCTTCACTTCACTTTCTTGGCTGGAGCCCCTTGCCCGGACGAAGTTTTGTTCTTGTGCAAGAGGAGGACGACCAGCTCTCTCTCTCTCTCTCCAGAACAGGATTCTCCTGGCATTGTTTGTAGAGTGGCCATTTGTCACCTGGTCTCGAACAACTCTTGAAGAAACAGCAGCCTCTCTTTCTCAGCGAAGAATCACAAGTAGAAGTATGAGCCACCCACCGAGTGTATGAGCTCCCTTCTTCCTCCTCAGAGAAGCTCATACAGGAAGAATAACTGCCTCAGAAAGCCAAGTAGCCGTATATGATGATGGTCGCAGCAAAAAGTCTTGCAAGTCTCTACCGAAAGAGCTTGCATCTCTTCAATGCTGCGACCTCCTGAAGGTGAAGGAGGCAACTGGCGAAACAAAGAAGCGTTGAATCATTTAAGCATTAGCAGCAGATAGTTTCCGAGTCGATCGTTGTGCATGTGTTTGCTTCACGGTTGCACCTTGTACGTTGTATGTATTATATACCATGTAAATCGGTCGGATAGTTGCACAAGAGATTAGAAAAAACAACACTCGAGAAGCCATAGAATGATCAGAAGAACCTCTGGAGCCTATATAGCATGCTGATCAGAATCTTGTCTGCAAAAGAAATACGAGCAGCTTTGTTTCCTGAGTTTGCCAACCCTGCAGCAGCCGTTTTTTCGGTAGCAGTACAAGCAAGCTTTCCTTCCTCGTGTAGTGTGTTTGGAGTCAGAGAAACCATTACCACCAGGAGCAGGACCATGAGGAGGAGGACAGGAGGACGAGCAAGAACGTGAAAACTGGGAAGTTCTTGATCCCACCTCTTACACTCGAGTGATATCTGCTCAACAACATTACAAAGCTCGCTCGAGTAGCAGCAGCGTCGTCGTGACCCAAACCTTCGATCGAGAATTGATGGGTCAGTCTTGGGTGTTCTTCTTTGTGCGAATGTATTTAGCCCTGAAGCCAGAACTTGCACAGAAAATTTCAAATTCTCGACGGGTGGGCGAGTGGGTGTTCTGCGATCGCAGAGCTCCTCCCTTTTCTTTCTCACATCGCATAATGCAGAAAAATACAAGGAACTGAGGAGAGAGAGTCGTAGTAAGAGATTCACGGTAAGAGAAGAGAAGAGATTCATGGTCAGGGAAGAGATTCAGGGTTACAGTACTGTGTTTTGACCGGTCACTAAGGAAAGAAAGAAAGGGGGATGCTCAAAGGGATGCATACATCCTCTCAGAGCATCAGAACTAAATTTAGGGTACCTGACCTCATCAGTCAGTCATGGGAGCTTTTCTTCCCTAAGAAAAGCATCATCATAGATGATTTTCTTGGAGTTCTTGTGGTTTCACAGTTGAGGAATTTTGAAAGAAGAGGAAACAAAGAAGACGGAGTGATCAACTTGACCAATGGATGATCAGCAGTAGTAAACCAGTCTATAAATTATCTCCTCCTCCTCATCAGCATCATCATCATCATCATCATCATCACTTCTTTCGGAAATTTCCTTGATTTTTTTCCTTTTTTTGGGTTTTACCCATTTTCAGATGTTAGCGAACTGCTGCAAACCTTGAAAATGGACACTCAAGTACAAGCTTGCGACATGACCACCTCTGAGGTATGTCTATGTATGTATTTATGTACATATGTATGTGTCTTGAGGCCTTAGTTTACTCCCACATTATTGTCTTCATAAGAGATTCGGAGGAGGAATGGATTTGGAGGTCAGAAATATACAAGTAGTTGCAGTTTTCATGATCTCTGTGTGGGATGTGGGATCTCTGTGTGTGGATTCAGGTGCCTCCTAGTAGTCAGGATGGGAGTTGTTCAGATGGGAGCAGAGATGCAGCATCAGTGTCTGGTGGAAGTGGCAATGCTGCAAGTACCAATGCTGCTACACAGGAAGGATCCGTGGATGCAGGCATGTACTATGTGAATGGCTATCCCACTCCTCATGCCTATGTCTATGACTATACTCATGGAGGTGAGAATTTCCCACACTAATAACAGTGTTCCCAAATGAGAATCTCTCACTCTCATGAGCCAGCAGCAGCAGCAGCCCGGTTCTGCTCTTGCATTAGATTTTTTTTTGACATGTGTATGGGATGATGATGATGATGACTCTGTACTTATCCTTATTGCACATTGTAGATTTTTCTTTTGAGTACACCCTGTTTCTTTTTTTGTGGCTGAGTCCTCAATCGCAGGTGAATGGGATGACTATTCTCGATATGCAGGCATTGATGCTGTGGAACTTCAGTCTCCTGTATGTTACCTATATTCCGAAAACCCTTTGTTGTCTCTAGTCCGCCATATCTCTGTTGCTTGTAACAGAAGCGTTGTTTTTGATTGTTTGGATCTGGCTTCAGAGTGATGGAGGTGGCTGTTGTTGTCTGTAGATTGTCATCAATTCCCATGTACTTTTGGTTTCTGTCATTCACAAGATACCGTTTTACCAGTTTCAGGGTTTTCCCTGTTTCATGATGATGCAGGGTGTTTACAGTGACAATGGGTCAGTCTTCGTTCAATCTACTGGGTTCGGCTATCCGTCCCAGCAACCTTACAGTCCATACTCTCCTGGGATGGCTGGACCTACAATTGGAGCTGATGGTCAGCTCTATGGTCCTCAGGCCTACCAGTACCCAAATCACATGTATCGGCAGCAGCCTGTATCTCCAGCTGGTCAGTACTTGCCTTCACCTCCAGCAATTGCAGGGGTAGGGGAACTTCCAACACCAGGAGGAGGAGTAGGGGAGCCAAACCCTCCTCTAGGAGTCACTGGGTCAACTGGACTTTTAGCAAATGGGAATGTTAGCAGTCCAAGGCCTGGATTCTCGAGTGTCACACTGATTCCTTGTCACGGTCCATTCTCAAGAGGTGTTTTACCAGTTGCAATACATACTCCTGGTCCTCAAGATGTGCGTTTTGAGGGCTTGAGAGCCAGTGCTCCTTCGTGGGCTGAAGTAACCAAAATCACAGAGGGCCTTCAAAGACCTCAGATTGCAGCAGGATTGCATTCCATTGCATCGCAACAATTATCTGCATCAGGCATCCCTGTGCAGCCAGTGACACCCATTGGCCCCTTGCAGGTAGGTGTGCACTGCTCTTGTCATCTTTAAAGACTCTGGCACAATAATGCCAACAAGCTGAATGCCATCATCATTGGACTTGATGCAAGCATCAGATTCTAGCTCAGTTTAAGGTTTTGTGCATGAAATGGAAATCTGTGGTTTGCAGTTCCATGACACAGTTGAAAAGAATACTTTTTGCTGCTGCTGGGAAACAATTGTAGTTTGGGACTGCATATCATTCCTAAATGCTTTCTCCAGATACTGAGAACTGGACCATGATGGGGATGATGGTATGGATCGGATGCAGATGCATACCCTACCACCACAGCAGTGGGCTCAGTCAGCATTGCCATTATCCAGTCCTGGACCAGGGGCACTTGCAAGGGGTTATCCACCGCTTGCAGGCATTATCAATGGCCCTACTGGTGCTGGAAGAGCAGGACGTGGCAGTGGAGGAGGCAACGGCTTGGAAGCAAGACCAAATGGTCGTGGTGGCTGGATTAGCATGGACAAGGGAAAGCACAGAGGAAGAGGCGGTGGATCTCCCAATCACAGTAACAATGGTGCACTTGATTTTCTTAATGAGCAAAACAGGGGGCCTCGGACCACAAGGTTGAGGAACCAGAGGCTAGCATCACCAGGAATATTGAGGCATACCAGGGGACAGGGAGTGACAACCTCACCAGGAAACAGCGAGGCTCTGAGTTCCCTTGTAAACAGAGAGCAATACAATCGACCTGATTTTGTCACCAAGTACGAGCATGCAAAGTTCTTTGTAATCAAGTCTTACAGTGAGGATGATGTGCATAAGAGCATCAAGTACAATGTGTGGGCAAGCACTCCTGCCGGTAATAAAAGATTGGATGCTGCATTCCTGGAATCTCAGAGCAAGGCTGGTGGCAAGCAGGGAAGCTGCCCTGTGTTTCTCTTCTTTTCGGTAAGCCCTTCAGCAATCCTCCATGCCATCTTTGAGTTTTTACTATATTGTGTCAAATCCAATTCCATCAGCATGATGTGGATTGGGTGTGCAACTCAGGTGTGACCTCAGAAAATCATGAGCAGTTGCAAACATGTCTATGCTGCTGCCCTACTTTGCAGACAGTAGTGCATACTACTACTTTCAGACGGTTTTCTGTCCTTTTTCAGGTCAATGCAAGTGGGCAGTTCTGCGGTGTGGCTGAGATGGTTGGCCCTGTTGATTTCGGAAAAAGTGTAGAGTACTGGCAGCAAGACAAATGGAATGGACGCTTCACAGTCAAGTGGCACATCATTAAGGACATTCCGAATTGCCAGTTCCGCCACATCATTCTTGAGAACAATGACAACAAGCCTGTGACAAATAGTAGAGACACGCAGGAGGTAATCAATCCATCCCTATTTGGCTACATAGAGACTTGTCAGCAGTGGTAGGCAAGTAGTACATTCTTGCCTGCTGCATGATCCATCATGGTTTTTGTACTGCAGCAGAGCATATATATATATGCATCCTCAGACAAATGACAGTCTGACACTTTTTCACCTGAGACAATTGGGTCAATCCTTTTATGTTTGAAATGGGTCAATGAATGGACTGCCAGTTTGTTGTTGTGCTTGTTTTGAAGGGCAACAACATTGTTCAGTGTTTCAAATAGTGAGTGGTCTGGATTTTGTTCACAGGTTAAGTTTGAACAGGCAATCAGCATGCTTAATATATTCAAGAGTTTTTCTTCCAAAACATCTATCCTGGATGACTTCCAATTCTATGAAAACCGGCAGCGGGCGCTGCAAGACAAACGAGCCCGACAACAGGCCCAGCGACAGCAGCCCCATGAACAGCATCAGCAGGTATGTTGTTTAGAAGAACACTTTGCTCATAAATTCATCCAGAGAAGACATGATCAATAACTGTGATGGCAGCAGACTGGATTGTGTGAGAGGATGCATTCTAAACTTTGGAAAATTACTGTGGTCAGAAGAGTTAGGGATGTGGTGGGAAAATCATGTTCAGAGAGGGTCTAGAGCTCTTGGGAAATGTATCTCTAGACTCTTGGGAAGTTTATCTTAGAGGCTTCAAGGACTGTGTATGGAATTTGTGGGACCTACAGGGACGTGTGCATAGCCTGGGCAATGAGAATGACCTACTCCTTGCCAAGGAAGCTTTTGATCAGCTAAAGCAGCAGGAGCAATTGATTGAGACTGCAACAGTTGAAAAAACAGACAGTGTGGTTACTAAGGCAGCTGAGCCAGCAGCTGATGGTGGTGTAAGATCATGCTCTACTTCAAGTGTTGGTGAAAGTGATGTGTCTGATAGCAGCAGCCCTAAGGTGAAGAAGACCCAGTTGAGGTCTTCACCAGATGAACAGCACACAACTGGGAGTGGATCGAAAAGTGCAAATCAAGATTTCATGGAACCAGCAGCAAAATCAGGAACAAAACAGAGTGTCCAAGAGTTGGTAATTGAGACATCAGGAGGTGGGATGGTGGAGGATACTGCCAGCTAGCTAGCTACTCTATTGCCCCTTCCTGTTTTACAGGGGGTGACTGATTTTCCAGCAGTTTGTTCCAGACTGCTGAAGCTGGTAGGTCACATCAGGGTAGGAAAAGCGATCATCTCCGGTGTTTTTTGTTTTCTTTCCTTGGGTAATTTCAGGAACAAGTGTTAGAGAATCCTTTGATTGTCAGCTGAGTGTACAGCCAATTTCATTCACAGTTAGCTCACGTACAGGCTGAAAGAGAAAAAAAAATGATCCAGATTGAGGGAATGGACAGGGAAGGCAAGTCCTTTTCCAATTTTGGGGGGTACAAGGATGCACATAGACAGGAATTCTAGGATCAGGAGGGGAGAATGAAACTATTCTGGTCAAGTTCTGGGCTGCTAGAGTTCTAAAGATCTTCATCAGGTTCACAAGGTTTCATAATCTCGAATCCCTGGGTTGGAGGATATTTAAGTGCGGACTTTTCTTATTTTAGGGGGCGTTTGTCCTTTGGGTGGCGGCAGCACGAAGCAAGCAGGTCATCATCATCATCACTCAGAACTGAGTAGTCTGATGTGTGCTCTCTCTCTTCAGATATGATGTTTTTGTGTAAAAATACAATGCCACAGTTTGGTGGGTAGTCATGATCTTTCGTGAGATTGAGACAAAGACCCTTCATGGGATGCCAGCACCCTTCTTTCATACATCACAAAAAAGCAGTCACTTGGGGGCTCCAGTTCAGTGACTGGCAGGCCAAGGAGAGGCTTGTGGGTTCTTCTTCTTTTCTCTGGAAGTTTTGTACAAGCCCCAGCTGCCATGGCCGGGATGAAAATAAAAAAAAGGTTACTTTCACATCTCAGAACTGTGTTATTGAACTGCATTGATTGTGAAGCTTCTATGTTTTGAATCAGTTGAAAGGTCTGTTTCTCTGAACCTTGGTTGTTTGAGGTTTTTTTGTTCTGGGGTAGTGCATGCAAAATGCAACATATGTTGCAGCTGTATGTCCTCAAGCTGGTGTCCTAAATGGGTCATGTTTTGCACAGTACAAAAGTGAGAGTTTTGTTGGATTGTTTTTCTGCTCTGTTGAAACAAAGAGTTTCACCGCCAGATGATTGGCCAGGCAGTTCAAGTTTCCATTCCTGTACCATGTCTCTCTCTTTCTGTGTCATCTGTCCCCTCTGACGCCCTTTGTATCAGTAGCTGAATTGAGGTGTAACATGGGAAGGAAAAATCTTGTCTTCTTTGCTGTTACTGGATACAGTTTCACTGTCATCATCAAAACATCTGCTTGGATGATGAGTGGGTGACTACACCCAATCTTATGGATCAATCAGTCTGGCGAGCACTTACAGTTTCAAGTGGGGTGGAAGTCCCCCACTGCTACTACACATTGAAGAGCTACTGGCAATGTGACTGTTGTCCATTAGTCTACAACATTGGACTCAAAGAATTTGGGCAGTCCAGGAGCTCTCTGGACTCATCAGTCCAGTGTCATTCAAGTGAAGAAGGTGGGTGCAATCTCATCCCCGAACCAAAGCAAGAACAACTTTGAATTGGATGGTTTGAAAATCTTTTAGGTACTGACTTGTGGGATTGTGGGGCTCCCTGTTCTTGCAGATTCTTCCTTCCAAAACCCACCTTTCCTTCTGTTCTCTCTCTTGAAGACTGTAAGGTCTAACCAAAAACTTGATCTGGAACCTCCTCACCCTGAAGTCTTCTATGCATCACGGCAGAGAAAGCAGTGGGTGTAGTATAAAAGCTGTGAAGAGCTTGTAGCTTGACCAGTGCACCACAGATGTCTAGCTTCCTCCTCATCCTCTGAAAACTGCGTAGATTTTATTTGGTACTCAACCACCTGCATGAGACATCTTGTCACATAGACAAAAATCTCACAAGATGCTTGTCAGTGAAACAGGGGGCATTACAAGGAACAGAGAAACATGTGAGACACAGACCAGACCTGATGCTTCTACTTACAATACAAGTGTGCTCTCTGAGCAGAGGTGACAAAAGGAGCTGCTTCATGAGTGCTGTAAAATCCATGACTCGTAAGGAGGAGGTACACTGATGTAATTGAATTTTCCACCCAGCAGTTCAGCTGCCAATACAAAGGAAGAAGATTCTAGATTAACAGAAATATGCAATGGGTTTTACAGGAGTATCTCAGAACAGGGTGGAGGAGGAAGCTTCAGACTTGTTATTCTCAATTCAGTGTTTTGACACCTGAGAGCAGCAGCAGGAGAATAATGATTTGTCATGGACTGCAGACAACAAGCATGACTTGGATCTCAGGGGGCTCGGCAGGGAAGCTTCAAAAAAATTTCTCAAATTGGTGTTGTGAAACCTGAGAACAGCAAGGAAGAGAATAATGATTTGTCATGGAGGGTTGTGTGGGATGTGTAAGAGTAGGAAGTTGATGGCAAGAAGTGGCATGATAAAGGGAGAGTGAGTGTTCATCATGATAGTGCCCACTGATCAAGAAACTTCAGATTGTCAACTACACAGTGCTGCTCAATTTGCATTCCAAACCTCAACATTGGAGTAGAATGACTGTGAATCAACAATTCAATGTTTGATTACAAAATATCTATTTTTGATCTAGGTTTGAGCTCTGAGTGTCCTGCAGAATTTGGTAACAGCAGGGATGATCTGCAGAAAAGCTCCTGGACATTTTGATGATGGTTTAAGTATGTGTTTTTGTTGGTTAGTTGTAAGAAGTTTTTTCTCTTTCAGATGGTCGGTCTTATTGTCTTTCTGAAGGTCAAAAGCTACCCTTTAAAAATTCTTCTAAAGAGAAGTAGAGGGCTGCTTGTTAAGGAAAAATTCCTTTTTGGAATTTCTGGCTTTGGCGTTTTCAAAATGATTTTGCTTCAGGTCTTTTAAGTGGGGAGCTTCTTGAAAGCCCACTTGTTCACAGTCTTTCCCTGTTGTCCTTTCCTTGAGTTTTTCTTTTCCCTTTCTGTCAGTCTGTTTTTTGTCTTGTCCTTGTCGTTGTAGTCTGTTGCTAGCCAGTAGTATGGCTGAGTCTTCCCATTGCTTCCGGAATTGCAGCAGAAACTCAGTTCGCAGGTTGGTGCTTGTCACTGGCCTTTACCCACTATAGGGAGCTGATGAAGTCAGTGGGGAAGTTGTGGTAGTAAGGCACTATCATACATACTACTGTTGACGGTCCCTGAACAGGTGTGAGACTGGCACTTTTGTTCATACCAGTGTATGTTTTTTGTTTTTTGTTTGTTCTGTCTTTCCTTGTGTGGTTCTTTCTATGACTTCCTGAGGAAGTGTTAACCTTGCTGTTTTTTCTTCATCGTGAGGATGGAGATCTCTCTATTCTTATGAAAGATATGTTTTTGTTTGTTTTCAGGTTTTTCCTCCTCCATCTTTGGTTCTCAGTTTGATTGATTGTGTTTATCTGCAAATTGGTGTCAGGAAACATGTTGCTGAAACCTTCTGTGTCTTTTTTATCAAAGAGTGAGAATGCATGGAGTCTTACTCCTCAAATACGAGCTCTCTGGAGGGATGTTGGGTGTTGTGAGCTGTTCTGCTAGGAAGGGTTTTATTTTTGTCTTTGGGAGGTGTCAGGTCAAAATGCACATGAGAGAGGAGCTTGCAGGTTTGAAGGTGCAGGCACAGAGAGGGATTTGAGCGTCTGGAAGATGGGGAAGAGGAAGAGGAGGAGCTCTATCCCAGCAAGAAGCTTTGTGGCAAGATTCTTGCTGGGATAGAGCTCCTGGCTGGGATAGACCTGGCACAAGTGTTCACACATTTCAGGAAGAGAATGCTAAGATTGGGTGCGAAGCTTGAGAAGGCAAAGGTTAGTGGTCAAGCTTGACACATCTATGTTTGGTTGGTTACATTGTTGATGCTGGCCTTCACTGTTCAGCATGCATACTAGTCCCCAGACGTGACTTGTACAAGTTGTGGTTCCTGCAGCTGCATGTTTTAGGACCAAGCTGGCAATGTGAAAGTCCCGCAACAATGGAGCTTAGGAGATGCCATGAAAGTACATCATATACTCTCTGAATTCAATTGTATATCAATGTTTGCATTTGGGTGTTTCCAAAACCTCTAATGAAATACTCTTTTGATTTTGCAGAGTTGTTCTCAAACTTGTTGATGTCAGTCTTCATGGCCATGTGGGCATATTGTGTCATATCTGCTTCCTTGGGTGATAACTGGAGAGTAAGTTGGCAGCTGTATGTTTTGCAGAGGAAGCTGCAGCAAAAAAAAGAGCACAAGGTGCTTGAGCTTTCAGTCAGGCAGAAAAAAGCCAAGGAAAATTCAAATGTTTTTTGTTTATGCAGGAAAAGTTGCAACATGAGAATGGATACACACCAGCTCTTCCTGAGGAAAAAATAGCAAATGGGGGCTCTGCTGCAGGATGCTTAGAGGTGAGTGATTTGAATTGGAGTCAGTCTAGTGCAAGTACCATAACAGTTATGTGTACAGAAGTACTCCATAATTGCAGAGGTCCCACAAGAACTCTTGGAATGTAGAAATTCGAAGGAGACTAATGATTGAATTTACTAGGCAATATTCAGCCAATAATCAGGACTTCACACGTGACCCAACCAAGGTTTACACCGAAGAGCATCTCGGTAGGTCTATTCTGAAACTGAATTCAAGTGCATTGAGTGGAATTCAAAATGCATTGAATTCAAATTCAATTGCAAAGAAATGAGATGCAAATTGGTGCAGAAGAAGGTATTAATAATCTAACTTGTGTCTATAGTGTTGAACAAAAAAATCCAACTCTAAAAAGACGAAGATTTGAAAAAAGACGCCTTTCCATTCCTCATTACTTGAGAATCAATTAAAACATATTTCGATAAATGTCATCCAAATGGACTACTTATGGAATCTAGAGTTGCTCTTCCTAAAGCAACTTCAATGAATCGTTGTCATTGAATCTATGTCTACTTACTTATATTTGCAACATCAATATACAAGTTGATTTTTTAATCGTGAATCATCATCTCATAACTAGGGCTACTCTTGTA